>Ga0207044_1132_pt1 | contig 8771 bp, 9 predicted proteins | sample Alteio_BWMinCont_68_FD_153300 | JGI IMG/M metagenome (GOLD analysis project Ga0207044, IMG submission 153300) | Enriched cells from forest soil in Barre Woods Harvard Forest LTER site, Petersham, Massachusetts, United States -... | ecosystem: Environmental > Terrestrial > Soil > Temperate forest >... | reverse complement strand
GTTAATTTAAGTGAAACTCGTCGGCAGGAACTATCAAACTCGAATGTAGACTTAAAAGAGACATCTTTATCGACTCGCTCCAATTCGCCTACCGAGACATCTTTTAATAGAAAGTAGTCTGCGTTGTTTGATGTAAAATATAAGGCGTCATATAAGAAGCCGCCACTCCGGAGAGGAAGCCAAAAATATGGGCTTCCCAGGAGGATTTCACTTCTTGTGGAAAGAGATTGAATAAAAGACCCCCGAAGTAATAGAGGCAAACTACCGCTATAGCGACAGATAATATCGTCGGATGATAATACGCGTTAACTAACAAATATCCCCAATATCCCATAATCACGCCACTGGCACCCACGTGAAAACCTTTACGCGCAAACATCCACACCGCTACGCCGCTAAATAACATAATAATGGCTGAAACAACGTAGAAAGTGGGGAAGCCATATAACAAAACAAAGCTGACTAAGACAAAAAGTGGAATGGAGTTAAAAAATAAATGATTAAAATTCCCATGAATAAATGGCGAGCAGGGTACACCGATAAGGCCGGGGACTTTTCTAGGATAAATCCCAAGAAAAATCAACCGATGCCCAAGGAGGCAATTCACAATATGGATTAAATAAAGGCTACCAACCAAGCAGAGGGTGAAATATAAGTTCTTTTGCAACGTTTGCAATATTACAGTAACTTGATTAATAATTTGGTCCATCTCAATTCCCATGTAGCCTGGATGGAGCGCAGCGAATCCAGGGAAATATATCATTCATTTATATAAGGAAGGTTTGATTTCCCTGGATTCGCTGCGCTCCATCCAGGGCTACATTACCCCGCCAACTTTTCTTTTAATAACTGATTCAGTTGCTGCGGATTAATCTTACCACCGGAGGCTTTCATTGCTTGTCCCACAAAAAACCCAAACAACTTATCCTTGCCCGCCCGATAATCTGCAACCTGCCCCGGATTTTCCTGAATAATCTGATCAATCAAGTTCGCAATCGCAGACGTATCCGTTACCTGCTTCAACCCTTGCTTCTCAATAATCTCATCCACGCTGCCTTCACCATTCCACAACGCTTCAAACACGGTTTTCGCAATCTTACCCGAAATCGTATCATCTTCAATTCGTTGCAACAGCTGAGCCAATTGCTCTGTACTCACCGGACTATCAATAATATCCAAATTCGCTTTATTCAACGCCGCCGACAACTCACCCATAATCCAGTTCGCCGCCAATTTAGGCTGCACTTTAGATTCTTGAATAACAGTTTCAAAATACATAGCTAACGCACGACTTGTCACCAATAAATCCGCATCATACGGCGTCAACGCATATTGCGTAATAAACCGCTGCCGTTTTTGATGAGGCAATTCAGGCAAGTCATTTTGCACTTCCGCAATCATGGCTTGTGTCACGATCACTGGCAATAAATCAGGATCTGGGAAATAGCGATAATCATTCGCTTCTTCCTTGCTACGCATCGGCCGAGTTTCATTCTTATTTGGATCATACAAACGCGTTTCTTGCGCAACCTTGCCACCCGATTCAATCAACGCAATTTGTCGTTCCACTTCAAAATTAATCGCGCGTTCCACAAAACGGAAAGAATTAATATTTTTTAATTCACACCGCGTACCCAGCTTAGAATCACCCATGCGGCGAACAGAAACGTTGGCATCGCAACGGAAAGAACCTTCTTGCATATTCCCATCACAAATTTCCAAATAACGCACTAAAGAGTGAATTGCCTTTAAATAAGCAATCGCCTCTTTCGCCGACCGCATATCCGGTTCAGATACAATTTCTAATAAAGGAGTCCCGGCGCGATTTAAATCAATCCCACTTAAACCATGAAAATCTTCATGCAAGGACTTACCCGCATCTTCTTCCAAATGCGCGCGAGTAATATGAATACGTTTAGTCGTACCATCTTCTAGTTGAACGTCGATTAAGCCTTTACCTACAATCGGCAATTCATACTGACTGATTTGATATCCTTTAGGTAAATCAGGATAAAAGTAATTCTTACGCGCAAATACCGATTCATTCGCGATTTCAGCGCCTACACCTAAACCAAATTTAATCGCCATGCGCACAGCATCTCTATTTAAGACCGGTAAGACGCCCGGAAAACCTAAATCAATCGCGCAAGCCTGTGTATTCGGTTCCGCACCAAACGCAGTTGATGCGCCCGAAAAAATTTTACTCTTCGTTAAAAGCTGGGCATGAATTTCTAAACCAATAACCGTTTCCCATTCCATGTTAAAACCCCTTCGGTGTGCGTGTATGCCAATCGGTGGCTTTTTGATAACTATGCGCCACATTTAATAAACGTGCTTCATCAAAAACATTACCTACGAGTTGTAAGCCAACAGGTAAGTTCTGCGCGAATCCAGCTGGTATAGACATGCCAGGTAAGCCTGCTAAATTCACCGCAATAGTATAAATGTCGGATAAATACATACTAATAGGATCATCCATCCTTTCCCCAATTTTAAAAGCAGTAGAAGGGGAGGTCGGTCCCATAATCACATCTACTTTTTCAAATGCGTGGGCAAAGTCCTGACGAATCAAACCACGGACTTTTTGCGCTTTAAGATAATAAGCATCATAATAACCGGCAGAGAGAGCGTAAGTACCAATCATAATTCGACGTGTGACTTCAGAACCAAAACCTTCACTGCGCGAACGCTTATATAAATCTTCTAAATCCGCCGCATCTTTGCAGCGATGACCAAAACGCACGCCATCATAGCGGGCTAAGTTTGAAGAACATTCTGCCGGAGCAATCACATAATAAGCAGGAATCGAGAGTTCGCTATTTGGCAGGGAGATTTCATGCACGGTAGCGCCTAATTTTTCATACTCTTTAATAGCCGCTTCTATAGCATGGCCGACTTCTTTGTCTAAGCCAGCTTTGAAGTATTCTTTAGGTAAGCCAATGCGCAAGCCTTTAATCGGTGCATTGAGATTAGCAGTATAGTCAGGCACGGGCTGATCGATACTCGTTGAATCATTCGGATCAAATCCCGCCATTACATTTAACATTATAGCCAAATCTTCCGCCGTTTTAGCCATTGGACCACCTTGATCCAAGCTGGAAGCATAGGCAATCATGCCATAACGTGAAACGCGACCATAAGTTGGTTTGATACCACTAATGCCACACAACGAAGCAGGCTGACGAATCGAGCCACCGGTGTCAGTGCCAGTCGCGCCGGGGGCAAGGTAAGCCGCAACCGCCGCTGCTGAACCGCCAGAAGAACCACCTGGAACGGTTTGTAAATCCCAAGGATTTTTCACTGGCCCGTAAAAGCTGGTTTCATTCGATGAACCCATCGCGAATTCATCCATATTGGTTTTACCCAATAAAACAGAGCCGGCTGCTTTGAAATGCTTAATAACAGTCGCATCATAGGGAGAAATAAAAGTATCCAACATTTTTGAGCCGCAGCTGGTTTTAATCCCTTGTGTACAAAAAATATCTTTTTGTGCCAACGGAATGCCTGTTAACGCAGAAACATCCCCTTTCGCTATGCGAACATCAGCCGCTTTCGCATCTGCCAAAGCGTGATCTTCGGTAACAGTAATAAAAGAATTCAATTCTTTATCGTGTTGTTTGATCCGAGCTAAAAATTGTTGGGTCAATTCCACGCTCGATATTTTCTTGGCGCGCAAATCTTGAGCTAATTCAGCAATTGTTTTATGCGTCATATTATTCACCTTCAATGACTTGAGGGACTAAATAGAGTCCTGCTTCCACTTGGGGAGCGATTTTTTGAAAAGCATCGCGTTGGTTTGTTTCTGTGACTTCGTCCTGTCTCATACGCTGTGAAACGTCTAGAGAATGTGCAATGGGTTTCATCCCCGAGGTGTCAGCCGCGTTCATTTGTTCAACAAATTGTAAAATTTTAGATAATTGTCCAGTATACATTTCAACATCTTTTTCGCTCATATTGAGTCGGGCGAGATGGGCAATTTTTTTAACATCGGCAGCAGTTAAAGACATGGTTTTGTTTCCAATTGGGTTTCGTGAGTGCTGGTTACAGAAAGCCGGCAATTATACTGTGATTGTTGAATGAAAATCCACAATCTAGTGGCCAGTTTCCAGATTATCTATTAGAATTCGTCTACCGTGAAGTTTGGTTATTTATCTAAAGGAAGTTTTCATATCATGTTAAAGAGAATCAGGGGTTATTTTTCGACCGATTTATCGATCGATTTGGGAACAGCGAATACGCTGATCTACGTTAGAGGCAAAGGTATCGTTTTGAACGAACCATCCGTGGTTGCCATCCGCCAAAATCCAGGTAATACCGCAGGCCAAAAACACGTGGCTGCTGTTGGTAGCGAAGCAAAACTGATGTTAGGCCGCACACCAGGCAACATCACAGCTATTCGTCCAATGAAAGACGGCGTTATTGCCGATTTCTATGTGACAGAAAAAATGCTTCAGCATTTCATACACAAAGTACATGAAAATCGTTTCCTACGTCCTAGCCCTAGAGTATTAGTTTCCGTTCCATGTGGTTCAACCCAAGTTGAACGTCGTGCGATTCGTGAATCGGCGATTAGCGCTGGTGCACGTGAAGTGTATTTATTAGAAGAGCCAATGGCAGCAGCAATGGGCGCCGGTATGCCAGTTGATGAACCCCGCGGTTCTTTAGTAGTTGATATCGGTGGTGGTACAACAGAAGTGGCTATTATTTCTTTAAGCGGTATCGTTTATTCCGCATCTGTTCGTATTGGTGGCGATCGCTTTGACGAAGCTATTGTAGGTTATGTCCGTCGTAACTACGGTATCTTAATTGGTGAATCAACAGCAGAACGCATTAAGCAAGAAATTGGTTCCGCTTATCCTGCGAATGAAATTCGTGAAATGGAAGTGCGTGGCCGTAATATTGCCGAAGGCATACCACGTAGCTTCACATTAAATAGCAATGAAATTTTAGAAGCGTTACAAGAACCGCTTTCCGGTATTTTAGGTGCGGTACGTGCAGCGTTAGAACAAGCACCACCTGAATTAGCAGCTGATATCGCAGAACGCGGTATGGTGTTAACTGGCGGTGGCGCATTATTACGTAATATCGATCGTCTCTTTATGGAAGAAACAGGCTTGCCTGTAATCATCGCAGATGAACCATTAACTTGTGTTGCGCGCGGCGGCGGCAAGGCATTAGAAATGGTCGACACTGTGGGTGTGGATTTCTTAATGAAAGAATAGTTCGAGGGCTCGACTATTAAACAGATATTTGCAAAAGAGTCCCAGCCCAGTATACGGATATTGTTCTGGATGGGACTTGCTGTACTCTTAATGGTTTTGGATCATCGCGGCGCTGGCTTTACTCAAGTCAGGGCAGCGTTATCCATGCCTTTATCTTTTTTAGAGTACGGTATTAGTTGGCCTATTCAATTTGTAGGTAAAGTGAATACGATGGTGAGCACTCACGATACCTTAGTTAAAGAAAATGTCGATTTAAAAGCCCAGCATTTATTACTCAAAGCACAAGTCCAACGTCTCGTCGCTATTGAATCTGAAAATAATCAGTTAAAAGCATTATTGCGTTCTTCAACCCAAGTCAATGGCAAAGTATTGATTGCGCAGTTGCTCGCGGTTGATTCCGATCCCTTTGTAAATCAAGTCATGTTAGATAAAGGCTCGCGCGAAGGTGTTTATATCGGCCAGCCAGTTTTAGATGCTAATGGCGTCATGGGTAAAGTGATTCAAGTCAGTCCCATGACCAGCCGCATACTATTAATTACAGACAACCATAGCGGTATACCCGTTCAAGATATGCGAAATGGTGTTCGCGCTATCGCAATGGGCGACAGTTATTCTGGCAATCTGCATTTGATTAACCTTCCTCAAACAGTGGATATCCGAGTCGGGGATCAATTAGTCACGTCGGGTTTAGGTGAGCATTATCCCATGGGTTATCCAGTAGGTGAAATTACTGCTGTGATAAAAGATCCCGGCATGCAATTTGCAACCATTGTCGTTGCCCCCAAAGCACAACCGGATAAAAGCCAAGAAGTCTTGCTAATTTGGCCAGCACAAAAAGTGGCGGCAGAAAAAGTCGTCGCCTCTATTCCCGTTACTCAACCATTGAGTCCAGCCCATGCGTGATCTTAATAGATGGTCTTTGATCGGTTTTACCTTATTTATGGCGGTTGTGCTGACGTTATTACCGATGCCGAACTGGGCTATTTGGGCGCGTCCTGCTTGGGTATTATTAGTTTTAATTTATTGGTCCATCATGGCGCCGCACCGCGTTAATATTGGCGTGGCTTGGGTGATGGGTATCATTCTCGATGTGCTATGCGGTACCTTGTTAGGCGAACATGCCTTCGCATTAGTTATTGTTACCTTTTTTGTTGTGCGCATGCATAATCAATTACGCGTATATCCCGCGTTACATCAAAGCATGTGGGTGCTGGTGTTTGTTGTCATCTATCAATTCATTTTATTTTGTATTCAAGGCTTCTTGGGCGATGCGCCCAAAACCTTGCTCTATTGGTCTTCTTCCTTTACCAGCATGATAATTTGGCCTTGGATCTCCATGATGATACGCGATCAGCAACGTCGCCATCGAACTTCAATGTAGCTAATCCTATGACCCAAGAAATCCTAGTCAATGTGACTCAAAGAGAAGTGCGAATCGCATTGCTAGAAAATAGCGTCTTGCAAGAAATTTATATCGAACGCAGTATACATCAAGAAATCGTCGGTAATATTTATAAAGGACGTGTAAGTCGGATTTTGCCTGGTTTACAAGCCGCTTTTGTTGATATCGGTTTAGACCGCGCTGCATTTTTACATACTTCTGATATGGGTGTTGAAAATGATTTAAATACGTTGACCGTGGGAAAAGAAATCATAGTTCAAGTATACAAAGATCAACTCGGCACAAAAGGTGCCCGCTTAACCACACAAATTACTTTACCGTCGCGTTATCTTGTTTTAACCCCAGGCACTTTTGAAATTGCGATTTCGCAAAAAATAGTGGACGAAGCAGAAAGACAAAAAATGCTTACTATGATAACCCCAGGAATTTCTGGCGGTTATATTTTCCGAACCGCTGCAGTGGGGGTGGCTTTACCTGAAATCGAACAAGACAAAGCTAGTTTAGAAATCCTATGGTCAACCATCGAAGCTCGCACAAAACAAACAAAAGCCCCCGGTATAGTATTTGAAGAAATCCCCCGCTACCTACGTATACTCCGCGACCTAGTGGGCAATGAAGTCACAAAAATCCTAGTAGACGACACTACTTCATTCCAACAAATGCAAAACTTCGCATCTTCCTACGCCCCCGACCTAACCAAAAAAATAGAACTATTCCAAGCAGGTTCAACCTCTCCCCTTGTGGGAGAGGTCGGCGTGCGCAGCACGACGGGTGAGGGGTGCTTTCCACCACCCACTAAAAACACCCTTCACCCGCCGCTACGCGTCGACCTCTCCCACAAGGGGAGAGGTGAGAATTATTATTCTTTATTCGACAAATACAACATCGAATCCGAACTCCAAAACGCCCTCTCTCGCAAAGTCCCCCTAAAATCCGGCGGCCACATCATCTTCGACCAAACCGAAGCCATGACCACCATCGATGTTAATACAGGCTCCAACGTAGGCCAAAACGACGTTGAACAAACTATCTTATCCACTAACTTGGAAGCCGCAGCAGCCATTGCCCACCAGGTTCGTTTACGCAATATCGGCGGCATTATCATCATCGATTTTATCGATATGACCGACCCACAACACAAAGAACAATTACTTGCTGCATTCAATACCGCATTAGCCAAAGACAGCGCCCGAACCCAAATCAGCGAAATTTCCAATATCGGCCTAGTACAAATGACCCGTAAAAGAAACAGGGAAAGCTTAGAGCATATCCTCTGCGCCCCTTGTCCTACGTGCCAAAGCCGGGGTTCGGTCAAATCGCTATCGACAATGTGTTATGAAATTTTTCGCGAAATTCTTCGCATCGAGCAGAGTTATCCTTGGGAAAACTATCTCATCCAAGCTTCCTCTGCCGTTATAGAGAAACTAACCCGCGATGAATCAACCATGTTGGCTGATTTAGCAGCACAATTAGGCAAATCCATACGTTTACAAGTAGAGACAACTTACCTGCAAGAGCGTTATGATATTTTACCGGATAATAAATCGAAATCGTGATTAGAATAGGGAATAGTGAGTGAGTCCATTTTTACACAGGATGTTACATAAGCTCTGGTATGTAGGAGCCTCATTCGTCATCCTGGCGGCATTGCTAGTTAGTATTACGACTTTATTAACCCCCATTCTTGATGAGCATCGCCTCGATTTTGAAAAATTAGCCAGTTCTATTTTAAAGACCCCCGTTGTGATTGGAAATGTCAAAGTCAGTTGGCACGGCTATAGCCCAGAAATCGATTTAGAAAAAGTTTCTATCTTAGATGAAGCCACTCAAAAACCTAAAATAGTCATGTCACGCCTGCGTCTCGATTTTAGTATTTGGCAGAGTTTATGGAAGCGACAAATTTTTGTTGATAACATCATTGTGAGCGGTGCAAAAATCACAATTACCGAAGATGCGGCCTTTAGTTTCTTCTAATTTGCGTATATCGCCGCGCCAGCCAAAATCGACATCGACTTTAGTAGGCATTTCTTGGTTTAAAGTGACTTTGCCATTGATAACGTGATGATCGCCATCATTACGCAAAGAAAGAGAGCGCAATGTGATATCACGCGTTGGTCTATTTGCCATGACAAGATGAACATCAATAT
>Ga0207044_1131_pt1 | contig 8871 bp, 5 predicted proteins | sample Alteio_BWMinCont_68_FD_153300 | JGI IMG/M metagenome (GOLD analysis project Ga0207044, IMG submission 153300) | Enriched cells from forest soil in Barre Woods Harvard Forest LTER site, Petersham, Massachusetts, United States -... | ecosystem: Environmental > Terrestrial > Soil > Temperate forest >... | reverse complement strand
CACTTATTATGATCAAACGCATACAACTGGGATTGATATTCGCCAAACACCCGATACTATCGGCATTACAACCTTGGATCTTGAAACTAATGCGCGCGATTGCTGGCAAGGCGTAATGCGATTAAGACAATTTTCCAATAAACAAACAGTGCAATTTTGGCTGCCAGAAAAACTGAAAGCGGGCAAAGAATGGAAAATTGATGATGTGATCGCCTTTGTGCAAGGCAATCAAATTAACAAGCTAGCAGAAATACATTTAAAAGCCGCAATGGGAAAAATGGACAATATTATACGTGACCATTTTCTCAATAAAATTTTCACTAGCCTAAACATATATGACAAAATTGAACTTCGTAAACGTTTTGCCGCCGTATTTGAAATTAATATGAATTCAGAGCCTTCTATAAAATTTAGTGGTATTGAGGCGATTGAAAAAACAGAAACAATTCTTCAAAACCATTTACAAAATGTCTGCTTAAAGAAACTTGATGCTCTTTTAATTGATATGGATGAAAGAGATGCTTTACTGAATGCTATGAAAATTGTAATGGCAGACTCTATTGAGAATTGCCTGCAATTGTCCCGTTATGTTGCGGAAGCAGAAAAAGAAATTGAATTAGAGCTTGAAAAAGAAAGAGAGAAGGAAAAAGAAAAGGAAAAAGAGAAAGAGCAGGAAGTCGAGCCTTACGAAGCACCAATCACCTGCATTAATCACAAATATTGGAATGGACAGCTTCCTATTCATTTTAATCAAAATACTTGGTACCCGGTAAAAATGTTTCAGCTAACTGAAATGCTAGGTATAGATCTTGGATTCTCAAAAAACATCTATGTTTCAGAAAATTTCCGTCAATCTTATATCGAACAAAAGAGTAATATTGACAATTACATCAAACCACTTAATTTCTTTCTAGTCATTAAAGATGCAAACGGAGCATTAAATGTTTTATGCATCACTCAGCCTGAATCAAAAGAGTTCATGCATCATCTTAATAGCGAATCAAACCGCGAGCGATTACTGTCACAAGGCATTGAAGCTTGGGTATTAACCCCACATAACACATTTCTTTGTGGCACATCACAGACGTTTTCTGATCCAACTCATGAATTTCCGCGATTATTAGGACAGCTGCAGTATTTTAATTGCGATATGGATCGACTAATTAGACAACAAAATTTCGATTGGTTGTTACAAGAAAACACCCTTGAAAAGTTAGATTTTTTACAAAACACCTTGCTCACGAATCATCATGAAAAAGAGCAATCTTTCCGCTATTTCATTAATAGCATTAATAAGATTATTACAGAAAAATTACAACAGGCGACCCATCTGTCTCTTGATCTCGAAGCTCCTTTTGTTGGCGTCAAAGATGAAAACCTGGAGCGAGGCATAAAATCAGTATCAACTTATCTTAATGCCTTAGATGAATTAAAAGATGAAAACCTGAAAATGACCATTGTCAACTTCACCACAACTAGAGAAGATGGAAAAATATTTACATTATTAGATTTAGCAATAAAATATAATCGACCTGACATTATTCAAATACTAAAATCTCATCACGCTTTATCACCCTCACATAATGCTTGCAGACCACCTATTATCTTAGCTCTAGAATATAACAGACTTGATCTTTTAACCCAGCACATGATTAATGATGAATCGATGTATCCGTCTGGAGACGCTAAGCTGGCTTGGATGTTTCTTTACGACAACGTTATTGAGAGCAAAAAACCTGAAATTATCCACCCATTCCTTAGCATGATGAAGAAACATTGCGACGAAAATATTATTAAAGAAATAATGACAGCGAAAATCAAAAATTTGGTGCTGGGAAGATTTTCTCAAAAAGTTATGCACGCCAGAATTGATTATTTATTGCAATTAGCTAACAACCCTGCCGAGCTATATCAAGGTTTATTTATTAAAGCTAATGAAAAATCTAATTCAGACTCAATGATCAAGTTGCTGAAAATATTTAAAGAAAAAGATCAGAACATAACGCCATTGTTGATGGAAATAAAAGCCCCTGATATCTTAATTGCTGTTTTTGCAGATTCACAGCTTAAAATAACTATTCAAAATTTTACTATAGATAACTGGGTCTCCTTATTTGATAAGGAAATTAAACCCCAATTATTTATTTATCTTTTAGATAACATGACTACATTGCTTGGCGATCGCCGAGATTCTCTATTAGATAAAATGACTCCTGGCACACTCTCTAAAGCAATTGATATGATTTTTGATATTGACACGGCTTACTGGGGGCGAGGCAATACCTCATTTTCCTTGCAAATTATTTCATTATTTAAAAGCTGTCAGGCTATCCCATTAGACAGAACCGAATTCTGGCAAAAGATATTTGATAAAATTCAGCATCTGAAAAATCTCAAAGATGAGCATAGCTATTTAGCTCAACGAATTGGCAATGACATAAACACCATGATAAGCACTCTTATTGAAAATTATAACAAGTCAAATCTTGCCGGTGAGAAGATAGATTATTTTCGTGATCGGTTATTAAGTCTTATTGGCACAACGTTACAACCTAATAATCTTAATTTTTATTATCAACTAGCTAGCTTAAATTTTGCAGATCCCAAAAATCTTGAACTTGGGAATATATTATTAAATACTTTTGTAGATTACTCCTGCAAGCATGCTGAAAAACTCGACATTATTGAAACTTTGTTTGCAAATGGGCTAAGAATACCTAACCAAGATATGCCTATTTTTATGAATCAACTTTCTGACTCACACCAAAATTCGAAAATCGCATTATTCCTATCTCAACAAAGCACCTACGATGGAATTAGCTATATTGCGAAAAGACAGGCTGAAATTGATAAAGCAAGTGAAGAAAAACTAGAAGTTAAACAGACCGAGGTTGACTCAACGCCTCAGTTACAGCCGAAGCAAGATTCAACTGACACTTCTGCAGACGATGTACAAGAATACATTGAAGATATTATTGAATTAAAAATCATTCCTGAAGTCAAAAATGCGAAAGAACCTAGCCCATTTCGATTAATTGATGATAAAGCTGCCGCAACAATTGAGAATCTACATTCTATCGATTCTAAAGCTGCTGATATGATAAAATTTAATAGCGCTGACAACTGGAAAATGGTAACTGCATTCGCGAATGACTCCTATACTTTTGCTAAAGATTATCTTAGCAAATATGCTAAAGGTTCAGGAATTCTCTTCAAACACAATGATCAAGAAGTTTCGTATCAAATTAAAATCGTAACACAGCAATTTTTGACGACGCCTTTATCTTCTATTTCTGATGTTTCCCAAGCCTATTATAATTTTATTACCGATATGATAGCCTTTCGATCCAACATAAAAGACTCGTCCACCGGTCAAGGGAAACATATCGATAAGTCCATAGGAAAATTATTAGACCTAATCCTTGGCACCACTATTGCAAGCAAAGGAGCATTAAAACCTATCCCACAATACGCGGAAAACCTCAGAACTCTCTTACACGCCGCGCAACACCAATCAGAAATAAAATTATCAAAATGATACAGTTTAATTCGTAGAAGTAGACAGCTACGGGTATCCCCATTGCTGCGCGCTGGAAGTCCTCCTTCCGAGCCTTTTGCTTGTCATGGCCTTTGCAAGCGCGAGCGCGAGCACGAGCCCCTGTCATTCCCGCGTAGGCGGGAATCTATCATTAAGTAAACTTAGGCAAGGCCTATGCCAACAGCAGAATGGATTCCCGCCTACGCGGGAATGACAGAGAGGAATGTTCGTGCCTGCAATGATATACACCTCGAATATGGCGCAGCGAATCCAGGCTTGTTAATGCGTAATTCTCACCCAAAGAAAGGCTGAAATTTGAATTTCAGCATAGTTTGACCTTATTTTTTCGAATTTCAGCCTAGTTTGACGATAAAATTCGAATTTCAGCATAGTTTGATGCGATGAGTGGGCATAAGATTTCCTTAAGGTTTCTCTGTTAAAATAATGTTCAATTGTTAACTTAGAAGCTTAATTTTATGCCTTTTATTCCTCGTTTAAACTGCGGCGCCTCTTTTGCGTGCCCATCTATCTCATTATCAAGCGCTTATAACACTTGTGTGAATTTGCCTTATAAGGAATTTGCTCGGCATTATCTTACGGGTCACAACGGGGTGAAGGTGTTTGGTTGGGGCGCGGCGGGCTGTATTACGGCGCTGGGGCCGCTTTTATTGATTAATGTACCGCTGGGGGCTGCTGTGGCTGGGTCGTTTGCGTATGGCATTGTGAAGATGGGTGTTAATATTGTTAATATTAAAGAATCGGAAGAAGATGCGGCCGATATTGAGTGGTTAACGAAAAGTTTGAAATCGCATATTAATCGGATTCGGGCGGAGGAAGAAAGTGATTGTCAAACGAAGCCAGCGAGTGACGCGACAGAAATTACCGAGCAAAAAATTGAATGCATGGATCAAGTTGAGACTCCAAGACCTGTAGAAATTATAGAGAAAAAAATTGAAGTGACGATACCTATTCAGCCGTCGCTACCAAACACGCCAGTAACATCAGATAAAGAAACCATTGTTATAGCAGCAGCTGCACCTACGCCCGCTCCAACCAAAAAAATCTCTTTGGCTTCGCCTGCCAATAGACGTTTATCTTTACCCAATGTGGTGAACGGAATTGTTCAATCGCGACGTGGCTCGACGACGCGCGTTCAAACACAGGCTGAACAAGTAGCGGCGACGCGGAAAAAGAAAATGGCGGAAGATCGGGCGCGGGCGAAAAAGAAGATTATGAAGAAGGCGGAGGCGCTTATTAAGCCGGCGGGGGCGTTGCGGACGAAGACGGTGCGGAAGGATTTGGGGTTGAGTAGTATTGCGGTTATTAGCTCGAAGGAGAAGGAGAAGGCGAGTGAGGTGTTGTTGCCGGTGGTCATAGACACCTTACCTCAAGTGGATGAAAGGAAGATTGAGGTCCCGGATTCGCTGCGCTCCATCCAGGCTACATTGGAGCCGAAATTAGAAGTTGTGGTGGGGAAAATTGAGTTGCCGGCAGCGAAAGTAGAAGAATTATCGCCGGCAACGCCAGAAACGCCTAAGCAATTGGCGGATGAAAAGTCTTCATCGGATGTGAAATCGGTGGATTGTTTTCAGGTATTCGCGAAACCGGCGGCGGCTTTAGTTGGGTCGTTGAATGGCGGGGCTGGTGGTTATACTTTATTTTCTTTGATTACGCGTATTAATCCTAATACATCGAGTGACGTTTATGTTCCATTAGCTGTTCTTTCTGGGATTGCTTTTGGTTTGGGCGCAGGATTTTTTGCGAGTCGGGAGAAGCAACAGAAATTAGATAATAAAATGAAAGTAAGCGAGCTTAAAAATGTGATTGGTGAAATTGATTCGATTAGCGATGAAACCAAAGAACCGCCGCGCGCTTCTGTGTCAAAAGATGTAGAAACCCCTCTGGAAGTGACCCCTAGAAAAAGCAACAAAGTACAGCCTTTAATGGGCTAAACTGGTTAGTTATTTTGAAAAACCTAACTGACAAATTCGATCCCAATCTTTGGAATCCAATTCGGCACATCTTAAATCAACAAATCCAAATTCTCGGCGTGATTGAAAATGATTGCGCAGTTGATCGAATGCTTTGCCGCTGCCATCTTCGACAATGACCTTTTTCATCACTGCTGTTGTTTCTCTTGGATCATACACACTTAAAACCACATCACGCCAATCCACCGCTTTTCCAGAAAAATCGATAACCTCTTTCGGCGGCGTCATCGACAACCGATCCGGTAATTTCATTTGCTTACATGCCGCCTGATAAACCATATCAATGGCTCGATACTTACTTTCTACCGTATAACCCGCGATATGAGGCGTTGCTATATCAGCTAATGCTAACACTTCAAAATCAATCATGGGTTCGTTTTCCCACACATCCAAACACCAATATAAGGTTTCACCGTATTCTTTCAAATCAGAAAAATCAACCACGGATCCGCGTCCCGCATTTAAGACAACACAATTTTTATTTTGACGCTGGATAAATGTCCGATCAACCATATGATAAGTAGGATACTGACCTGTTTTAGTTAACGGCGTATGCAAAGAAATAAAATCTAAATCTTTTAACTCAGCAAAAGGCGTAGAAACAAAATCTTTATCCACTTGCGCACGCAACGGATCACAAAGAAGAACCTCAAACCCTAAGATTTTCAGTTTTTCGGCAACCTGGCTGCCAATCCGCCCGACACCGACAACAGCAGCGCGACGTTTTTTCTCTGATAAAATCTCCATTTTTTCTAAAGCGGCGATGACTGTAACGACATACTCCGCCACTCCTATTGCATTACACCCTTCTGCGGCGTGCCAAGAAATTCCTGCTTGCGATAACCATTCTGCATCAATATGATCAACACCAGTTGAAACACAACCCACAAACTTAACCGCAGTATCTTGCAACAACTCTTTATTGACTGGCGTTACAGAACGCAGGATCAACATATCAGCGGATTCAACATCGTGACGAACCAATTGCCGACCCGGCTTCAAAATCAATTCGCCGCATTGGTCAAAATAATCCTTAATAAATGGGATATTTTCATCAGCTACAATTCTCATGTCATCTTGCTCCAAACGATACCGAGGAAAATAATTAAGCCCACCCATTGATTATTTAAAAATGCCTTAAAAGCCATTTGCGGATCGCGATCTTGAATCAAATATTGTTGGTAGCAAAACAAAATTCCCACCAAAAACAAACAGAAAAAATAACCTATCTGCAAATGAAATACCAAACCTATACTTACCAATCCAAGCATAAATCCAATTTGCAATAAACCGATCAACCACCGATCATTTTCCGCAAATAAAACCGCAGTCGACTTCACCCCAATACTCAAATCATCTTCACGATCAGTAATAGCATACAGCGTATCATAAATCACAGGCCAAATGGCGGCTGTTAAAAACACTAACCATGCCGACCAAGGCACTATTTGTGTTTCCGCGGCAAATGCCATCGGCACACCCCAAGAAAACGCAACGCCTAACCCACACTGAGGAAGATGCGTAAAACGCTTCATAAACGGATAAACCACTGTTAACACTAACCCAATAATCGACAGCGTAATCGTATAGGAATTTAATAAACAAACTAAACCAAACGCACAGAGACTGAGAAGACCAAATAAAACCATGGCCTCTTTCACACTGACCTTTGCTGTAGCCAATGGTCGATGCTGTGTTCGCCTTACTTTTCCATCAATCCGACGATCAGCGAAATCATTAATCACACACCCAGCAGAACGCATTAATACAACACCCATCACAAACACTGCCAAAATCAACAGATTGGGCTTACCATCACTCGCCAACCACAACGCCCACAACGTAGGCCATAACAATAGTAAAATCCCCACCGGCTTATCCAAGCGCATTAGATAGGCATAATATTTTAATTTTGTTATTTGCATGATAGCTTCGCCATATCAGGTAAATAAATTTCTGTTAACAATAATGGTTTTTCTTTAATAAAAAAAATAGATCGACGCCCCCATAATGAAGCTATCGGCTGTGCCAAGCACTGCACTGCTTTCTCATACCAACGACTTCCCGCGGAAATAAATGCGAATTCAAATGGCGTTCGCATCATGGAAGGTTCAGTAAAAAGCTTAGAACCCAAAGATTGACTTTTCAGTTGGCGAAATTGTTTTTCAGCACCCGTCAACGTTTGCCGAGGAAAAATAGTGCGCGCAAACATTAATACCTGCTCATCATTTTTAATATAAACTTCACGCGCTAATACGTAGGTGCGATCGGGTAAGTTTAACTCGTATTTTTCATCCGGCGTGGGAAATTGCCAGTTTTGAGAAAGCACTTCAATTTTTGCATCTTCAATGCCGTGGATTTTTAAGCGCTGCATAAATGAACCAGAATCATATAACCAATCTTTTAGCTGAGATTGAGCTAAATCGGCATGAAACCCATCAGGGGATTGCCACTGGATATGATTCATTTTGAGACCTGCTTCATCAATATACTTTCCGTCAGGGTAAGAAAACTATACTATATACCTAATGATTTATTCTTAACTTTCGGTAAAAACTATGTCAGCACCTATTATCATTATCGGCACGGGTTTAGCGGGCTATCAATTAGCACGTGAATTTCGCCGCGCCGACCCCACTACTGCCTTGCTGATTATTACAGCAGATGCGGGAAAATTCTATTCCAAACCCCAATTATCCACAGCACTGACAAGCGGCAAAACCTCTGACTCTTTAGTGACCGCATCCGCAGAAGCCATGATTGAGCAATTGAATGCGAACATTCGCACCAACACCACAGTGACCCGTATTGACCCCGATACTAAAACAATTTGGATTGGCAATGAAGCGGTTTCTTATGCCAAAGTTGTTTTAGCTTGCGGCGCGGATGTGATTAAAGCACCCTTAGAAGGCAGCGGCGTCCCCGATGTTTTATCGATCAATCATTTATATCATTATGCGATGTTCCAAGAGCTCATCAAGGATAAGAAAAAAATCACTATTTTAGGTGCTGGGTTAATCGGCTGTGAATTTGCCAACGATTTAAGCAATGCTGGCTATCAAGTCGATGTGATTGCACCAGCAAAAGCGCCTTTAGATTTTTTAATTCCAGAATCAGTAGGCAAACTATTGCAACAAGCACTTTCTACTCACGGGGTAAAATGGCATTTACAGAAAGTGGCAAATAAAATTGATAAAACGCCTGAAGGCTATCGCGTTTATTTATCCGACGGCTCGCAACTTGAAACCGATTTCGTTTTATCTGCAATCGGGCTTATTCCCCATATTGCTTTAGCTCAAACTGCAAAAATTAAAACTGAACGCGGCGTCGTCGTTAATCGCT
>Ga0207044_1030_pt1 | contig 8901 bp, 10 predicted proteins | sample Alteio_BWMinCont_68_FD_153300 | JGI IMG/M metagenome (GOLD analysis project Ga0207044, IMG submission 153300) | Enriched cells from forest soil in Barre Woods Harvard Forest LTER site, Petersham, Massachusetts, United States -... | ecosystem: Environmental > Terrestrial > Soil > Temperate forest >... | reverse complement strand
GTCCAGAAACTCGCTGGAATTTCCAGCCTGCAAATCGATCCACTTCTGAGCGGCAATAGCCAGAATCCTTCGGCACAAATAGCGGTCCAGCAGCGTGTGACCAAGAATTTTCTTTTTACCTTCTCGACCGATGTTTCGCAGCCAGGACAAGAAATTGTTCAGGGCGAGTACCAGATCAACAAAAAATGGTCGGTCAGCGTGGAGCGGGACCAACTCGGTGGAGTATCTGTGGACGGCCGCTTCCACACTTCGTTTTGAGCAGGTTTGTGACATCGCGTTTTTCTAGTGGGTCAAGCGGCGGGACGAATAACGTCGTTGGCGTTTGAATCCTTTTGCGGCAGCTGCCCCTTATCGCTTGCTCTCGCCAATTCTGCGTTGAGCTCCGCGCCCACCAGCAATGCAATGGAATTCCAGTAAAACCATGTCATGAACGCGATGAACCCCGCCAGAGTTCCATATGTCCGGCTGAGATTCGCGACGTGACGAACATAGAATCCGAGCAAATAAGAAAGGCTAATCCAGCACGTTACTGCGAGAATCGCTCCCGGCAAAGTCGCGCCGAATCGCTGCTTGACGTTGGGAGCAAGAAAATAGAGAAGTTCAACTGCGACGAGCGTGAACACGATGGCAACCGTCCAATGGATCAGGGGCCACAGAAAAACGAATCCCGTGGAGACGTCAATCTTGCTTGCCAGCCACGCTCCGAATCGAGGACCCAGCATCATGACCACCAGTGCGATCGATACCAGGCCCGCGGTAACAAGCCCCAGCAAGATCGCCCGAAGCCGAGTTGTCCAAAAGGGGCGGTCGTCTTGCACACCGTAGGCGACGTCGAGCGATTCAATGAGCGCGTCGAAGGCGGCCGACGTCACCCAAATCCCTCCCAACGTAGCGAATGACAGCCATGCCCTGCGATTCGTTGCTACAACGTCCAACAGAACCGATTGCACGAGGCGCATGGTGTCGCGAGGCAGCAGGAGTGCCATCGTCCCTACCACGCGCCCAAATAAATCGGGTAACGGGATCGATCCCATGATCGTGGAAAGAAAAATCAAACCCGGGAAGACCGCGAGAACCAGGTAGTAGGAAAGTGCAGCCGCCATCTGCAATACGTGATGCTGGAGCACATTGTTATAGGTGGCTGCGAAGATTCGCTTCAATCCTGCGTGTCTCACACTTCTTAGAATGCTGCGAGTGAGCCACAGGTTGCGCTGGAACAAGCCAAAGCGAAGATGGATGGTGATGGTCTTCGCGATTAATGCGCGGCTGGTGCGCGCATCAGAAAGGAAATGTCGTCCACCTTATAGAGCACTTTTCCTGGCGAGTCAGGCGACGGCTGGACTTTCCCTGCACGCACCGCATTGAATGCGGCGACCAGTCGTGGAAGTACCGTGGGTGATGCGACTGGAATATTGTGAGCGCCCATGACGACCTTAATCTTAGGTGCGAGCGCGGCCAAGCGAAGAATGGAGGCGGCGTAGTCATCGAGATTGGTTTCAGGCCTGAAGAGCCAGATGGGCGCGGGGTAGTAGGTGTCGCCGGTAAAAAGCAAACCGTTGGCGCGATCAAGCAAAGAGATGGCGTCAGGCGTATGGCCGGGGGTTGCGATGACTTCCAGAGTGCGCCCGCCGAGATCGAAGCGCTCGCCGTCCTGAGTGTAAGCCGTGATTTTCCAGGGCCGGGTTGCGTAGGCTTTCGAGTCAAATCCCTTCGGCAGCACGCCACAGATCTGGCCGGGCGTGATTTCTGCCTGCGCGTCCAACCGAGAGCCGCGCGCATTCTGCCGCGTAAAGTCTATATCCATTCCGTAGATCGTGGAGAATTCCCAATTGTCGCCGACATGATCGTTGTGGGTGTGCGAGTTCAACAAGACGATCGGGAGTTCGGTCAGTTGGGCGGTAACCTTCTTGATGTCGCTCATCCCCATGCCGGAGTCGAAGAGCAAAGCCCGCTTCTCGCCGACGATCAGATAGCTGATGGTCTCCTCGGCCTGGTGCGGTTCGTAGATGGCGAAAACGCCTGGGACCGGCTTATAGACTTCGAACCATGAGTCGCTGATGGAGACGCGTTCGAGAGTTTTGTATTCCGGTCGTGGCAACGCACGGCACCAGTCCGGGATTGGAGCCTGAGCCAGCAGAGCTGGCGACTGCAATATACAGAGCGTAAGAATGATGGCATTTCTATGCATGGGCGATCTCCGGCCTGACCATCCGATTGATGCGACGGTGCATGACTGGACCTGACAACCCAAATAGGTCCATTGGTAGTTGCATTGCACACTTCTCTGAAACAGGAGTATAGCTCTAACTGCGTGCCAGTTTGCTTCTGGTGCCCCAAACGGGCGAAAAGGTAAACGGATTGGTAACAAAGGCCACGCGAATGTGCTTACGCAATCGGTCCGAAGGATTAAGACCATGTGCTCGTCCGTCGAAGGTTTGCCTCGACAGCCGTAACCGTAAACCTGCATACTAGTTGGTATGTTAGCAGTTAGAAAGAAACCGAGACGGAAAGTGGCCACGCCCCGCGATCCGGAGCGCACACGAGTACGTTTGTTGCAGGCGGCCTTCCACGAGATACATTACTCAGGATTTCGAAGCGCTGACCTGGATGCCATTCTGGCCAAAGCGGGCGTGACTAAGGGCGCGTTGTATTACCACTTCGACAATAAGGAAGCCCTTGGCTACGCGGTGGCAGACGAAATCATCGCGAGTAGAGTTCATCGGAAGTGGGTGCAGCCTTTACAGAACGTCGAGAACCCGATCGACGTTCTGATCCGCATTTTTCAGTCCGAATCGGACAAAAGAGAAGACGTTCAGCGTGGCTGCGAATTGCTTAACCTGTCTCAAGAGATGTCGGGCCTTGATGAGGGATTTCGCAGAAGGACGGCAAGAATCTATAAGGAGTGGCACCACGCCATGGCGGAGGCACTGCGCGAAGGGCAGAAGCGCCGGGTGGTGCGGAGCGACATAAACGCGAATGAAACGGCTACATTCCTTATCGCCGCTTGGGAGGGGTACGCCGTTTTGGGAAAGAATTCGCAGGATCCTCGGATGTTGCAATCAGGGAAAAGAAGCGTGCGTCGTCATTTGGAGGCGCTGCGCCCGGCACGTGGCCGGACGCGAGCATCAGGCCGAGACTAGTTCGCTGTCTTTTGAGGTCGTAGCGTGCTTCGCAACCGCCCCTCGGGGCCGGGAAGGTTCCCGCGGCGTCGTGCGAGCGACAGATTGCTCTTCGCCCTAACGCGTAGGGTTGCAATGACAACATACATACCAGTCGGTATTATAAGGCAACTATCAACGATCACTACCGCATCACAGGTTTAAAGGTCGCGGTGTATTTAAATCTGCATCGAAGGGGCAATCGATGAACCGAACGGCAATCAAGACAATCGCATTAAGTTCCGTCCTGCTGGGCGTTTGGCAAGTGCAAGCACAGGACACAAAAAGTCCGTATCCCAGCATGGCGCCGCTGGAGCAGTACCTGATAACGGATCGAAACGCTGAGATTGCTCTGGCACGTAGCGCGGCTCCGCCATCTGTTTCCAACGACGCCAAAGTTCTGGTCCTCGGAAGAAATGGTTATGAGACTGCGGTCGAAGGCAAAAACGGCTTTGTCTGCGTTGTGGAACGCGCTTGGATGAGCAAATTCGACAGTCCCGAGTTTTGGAACCCGAGGGGTCGCGGCCCGGATTGCTATAATCCGCCGGCCGCGAGGACGGTGCTGCCGATCCTTTTCTTGAGGACAAAATTCGTACTGGCGGGAAAATCGAGAGAGGAAATTTATGAGAGCATGAAGGCCGCGATTGAGAAAAAGGAACTGCCGCCCCTTGAGCCTGGCGGGATGGCCTATATGCTGTCGAAGCAAGGGCATCTGAACGACCGCACCGGGCCCTGGCTTCCCCATCTCATGTTTTATGTTCCCCTGAAAGACGCTAAGACTTGGGGTGCAGGCGCGCCTGACTCCCCGATTATGATCAATTCACATTTTAATGGCGCTCCGGAGCCAGTCACGGAGTTCATGGTTGCGCTGTCCGAGTGGTCGGATGGAACGCCGGCGGATACTCACTGAGTTGGCTGCGCGAACTTTGGTGCCGATCATTTTGATGAGGACAGGAGTATTGGCTGGAAAACTGTCGTTTTGTTTGATCACATACGAATAAGTATGTAACTGGCAATCGGTTAACCATGATCGCAAATCTTCTGAAGTGTCGCACTACAGGGGGTATCGATGAACGGAAAAATAGTTAGGACGATCACATTCGGAACCTGCGCGTTAGTTATTCTCTCATTCGGAGCGGCACGGCAACCGCGAGCGCAAGCACAGGACGCGAAGACACCGTATCCCAGCATGGCAGCGCTCGATCAGTATCTGATAACGGATCGAAACACTGAGATTGCTTTGGCACGGACTGCGGCTCCGCCGTCCATTTCCCGCGATGCACAAGTTGTGGTTCTCGGGCCGCACGGATATGAAACGGCGGCGCAAGGCAAAAACGGCTTTGTCTGCATCGTAGAACGGGCGTGGATGAGTCCATTCGATAGTCCTGAGTTTTGGAACCCGAAGAATCGCAGCCCGATTTGCTACAATCCGCCCGCCGCTCGATCAGTGCTGCCTCTCACTTTCATGAGGACGCAATTGATATTGGCTGGAAAATCAAAAGATGAAGTCAAGGAGAGTATCAAGGCCGCGATCGAGAAAAAGGAACTGCCGGATCTCGAACCAGGCGGAATGAGCTACATGATGTCCAAGGATGCGTATCTGACCGATAAGGGTGGGCACAACATGGCCCATCTTATGTTCTACACGCCGCTCGGTACGGTATGGGGCGCAAATGTGGTCGACTCCTCAAACGATCTGTCGGAAACGTTCCCGGGATCTCCGCTCTTGCTGGCGCCATCGTACAAAGGCAACCCGGAACCGATCAATATGTTCCTGATGCCGACCGGCGTGTGGTCGGATGGAACGCCGAACCAGATGTAGGGCACCGCGTTGAGAGAAATGCGGGTTGTCGTGCCCGAGTTTTTGATCAACAGTTCGATCAACACGGGAGTGTTGAGAGCATATGAAAACTTGGTTCGAGAGAGCGGAAAGGACAGTCTCGCAGTGCGGGATGCTTCTGCTGGCCGCGTTGCTCTTGTTCTCGTCGACTGTGCTTGGGCAGGCGCAAGTGCCGGAGCCTACCTCAGTTCACCCGTTCAAAATGCATGTTCCGAACCAGGTTCTCATCGATCTTCGACACCGCTTGGCAGAAACCAAATGGCCCGATCAACTTCCGGGCACGACCTGGGAGTATGGCGCTGACATCAAAAAGGTCCGAGAGTTGGCGGATTACTGGCAAAACGGCTACGACTGGCGTGCGCAAGAAGCCAAGATCAACCGCTTTGATCAGTTCACCACGGAAATTGATGGACAACAGATTTACTTTATCCATCAGCGCTCGCCCCGACCCGACGCGATTCCGCTCATGTTGATTCACGGCTGGCCCGGTTCGATTGTTGAATTTCTTGCATTGATCGAGCCGCTTACCAATCCCACGGACAGCCGTATCCCGGCATTCGACGTGATTATTCCTTCGCTTCCTGGATTTGGATTCTCCGGACCCACCACTACTCGGGGTTGGGGCCCACAGCGTATGGCGAAGGCGCTGATCGTTCTGATGGATCGTTTAGGCTATTCACGGTATGGCATCCAGGGTGGCGACTGGGGTTCGTTAATAGCCCGCGACATGGCGTATCAAGCGCCCGCGCACGTGATCGGGCTTCATCTGAACCTTCTTTACGTGGACCCGCCGAACCCGGAAGCAGTCGCGCAAATGAGCGATGTGGAGCGGAAACGGTTTTCGTACTTTGACCGACCAGAAAGCAGTTTTTTTTTCCTCCAGGCCGCTGAACCGCAAACTCTTTCCTACGCCTTGACGGACTCTCCGGTTGGGTGGTTGGCCTGGATGATAGGAAAATTTCAACTGCTTACGGACAACAATGGCGATTTTCTCACGGCTGTGGACCGCGACACATTTCTGACCGATGTCACTCTCTATTGGGTGACCGGTACAGTGGGCTCTGCTATGCGAATCTATCGTGAGAACCGGCTCACCGCAGAGGAAATGGCGCCGACGCCGCGCTTGGAGACTCCCATCGCGTACGCGGATTTTCCGAAGGAGGTAGCTGTTCCTCCGTTTCGCTGGGTTACTCAAACTTACAACGTCGTACAAAAAACTGAAATGCCGAAGGGCGGGCACTTCGCCGCTCTGGAACAACCCGATCTCCTGCTTGACGATATACGGAAGTTCTTTGCGAAGGTTGATCAGAAACAGGCCGAAATTGCGCCCTGATACTAAAAGGGAATGGATGTCCCGTCCGGCTCCTGCTCGGGTTTCGAGCCGTCATGCAAGTCGTGTGCACGGGAGGACAGAGATGGATGAGAGGGAACCATGCGGGTGTTGATCGTGGATGACGAACCCATAGCCGAAATGGCTTTGGCAAATATTCTGTCGTCACGGAGCGACGTGGAGCATTTCGATTCGGCCAACGATGCGAGCGAAGCGCTCGAGAAACTGGCGACGGAGTCTTACGATGTTTTGCTACTCGACATCAATACGATGGACCTGTCGGGCAGCGAACTATTAGACCAGCTTAGGGAACGACACTTTCTGTTGCCGTCCATCGTGTTTGTAACAGCACACATTGAAGACGCGATCGCGGCTTTCGAGAAGCACACAGTAGACTACGTGCTAAAGCCTTACTCGAACGAAAGCATCAGTGAAGCTCTGGACCGGGCCTCTCGGAGGGCAAAGGGCGAGCGAGCCGCGAAATTGATCGAATCTTTGCCGCAGTTGCAGAAGTTATCTCGTCCACAGCACCCGAGGATCGCAATCAAAATTAAGGGAAGGATTCTCTTCATCAATCCTGTAGATGTGGTCGCAGTTCAAGCTGAGGGAAACTACGTGTTGCTGCGGCGGGAATCGGACTCCTATCTGCTGCGCGAGTCAATCTCGGTAGTGGCAGAAAAGCTCAAGCCATACGGATTCATTCGGATCAATCGATCTGCGCTGGTGAACACCTCGTTTGTGGTAGAGATTAAGCCAAGCTCGACGGGCAAGTACGGTCTCCGCCTGGAAGGTGGGAAGGAATACGCAGTTGCCCGCGGTTACAAGAAGAACCTCAAATCCCTGACAGAGTTCCAGATCGGTAGCGTATTTTCCTAGCGGAATAGCCTGCTCCTGACGCAACGTCACGGAGCCGACAGGAGCGAGACTTCGTGCTCGCCGCTGCGCCCGCCAAACAAGATGCCAACCCGAAGTTTCTTCATGCTGTTCCCACTCGCTCGAAACGCCCGCTCACGTTCCAAGAAACTCGAGCAGCGCCTGGTTAAACTCTGCCGCCTTCTCGATCTGCGGAACGTGGCCGCAGTGCTCTACTACGAGCAACTTGGCTCCAGCTATGCCATCACGAAATTTCTCGCCGCTGGCCAGCGGAATTAATTCGTCCTGCCGCCCCCACACCACCAACGTGGCCGCGTGAATGGAGGCCAGCTTCCCATCTTCAAATTGGGGCGAGGCAAAGCCGGCCACCGTGCGCTCGATCGTATATCCGTCGTTGTTGCGCATGTGCTGGGTGAACGCCTGCACCACAGCTTCATCGCGCACCATGTTCTTGTCATAGAAAACCAATTCGATCAAAGTCCGCCAGCCCGCTATCGTAGACGGATTCAAGTCGGGCAGAGGCTTCTGCCAAGTCAAACCCGCCGCATCCACCAGTACGAGCTTGTCGACCATCTCCGGATGCTGCACCGCAAAGTCGGTGGCGATCCATCCGCCTAACGAATTCCCCACCAGCGTTGCTTTGGCGATCTTCTCTGCCTGCATGAACCCGCGGAGGAAGTCAGCGAAAGTCGCAATCTTGTAATCAATGAGCGGCTTGTCGGATTGGCCGAAGCCGATCTGGTCGATGGCGTAGACGTGGTACTTGGAAGCAAGAGCGCCAATATTCGCAAGCCAAAATTCTTTAGCCCCTCCGAGACCGTGCAGAAGAATCACCGTGGGGCCTCGACCTACCTCGAAGTAGTGAATATTTTGGCCATACACGGCGGCGACTTTTTCCTGTGGCAGACCGGGGTCTTGTGAGAAGCCGAGCGGCACCACTGCTATCAGCACCGCAGCGAACAGAACGGAACGGAGATAGAGCTTCATGAGCCTCCTTTGATCTAAATCTCTAGAGAATCTTCTTTCCGAACACCGACAGCAACAGTTCCAAGGACAGATCGGCGGTTGGGTTGTGTTCTTCGATCACCCGATTCACCTCCACAATCTCAAGGTTCAACATGCGCCCGCGCCTCAAGATTTCGCCATTCTTATTCGCATGGGTAATGACTTGAATTCGCGTTAAAGATGCGGACGCCAGTCTTCGAATCCACTTCCCAGCGCCGCCACCGCCGGACCGGCCATCTGCTCGGGGTTTGACTGGCATGAACAGCGGCGCATGCCGCCACTGCAAAAACAGCCAATGCCCTCGAGATTCTCCAACGCTCATGCATATCTTTGTCCGGTCCGTACCTGCCCTTACAACTTCGATGCATTCTCACTGCAAGCTAAGCGACCGTTCCGGTCGGTTTCGGTCCATACCCATTGCCGTCTCCCCGAACCGGCTACGACACTGCGAACCTCCCCATAGAATGCGAGCCGGCTCAGGATCGAGCACACGGACGCGATCGGATTTTTCTGGCGTTGTATCAACGTAACATCTGCTGCTTTTATGTTTTCGACCAGCCGGTGCGCGACATTTCCAATGGCTCGGGCCAGTTCGGCCAGATCCTGCGGATGGTCAACACCCCAACCAGTATCCTGGGTTCATTCCTCGGGGGCGACGCTGCCCCGCGTTTGATCCAGTTAACTGCCAAGCTTAA
>Ga0207044_1092_pt1 | contig 8909 bp, 5 predicted proteins | sample Alteio_BWMinCont_68_FD_153300 | JGI IMG/M metagenome (GOLD analysis project Ga0207044, IMG submission 153300) | Enriched cells from forest soil in Barre Woods Harvard Forest LTER site, Petersham, Massachusetts, United States -... | ecosystem: Environmental > Terrestrial > Soil > Temperate forest >... | reverse complement strand
ACTCCGAGTACGCGCTATTTGCGAATGTGATTGTGGCGGCCGAGGGCGCGACCTTCCTCGATGGAGCGCACTTCGCCGCAGGGGTAGTGCCGGGGGACGGGATTTTTACCACCTGGAGCTATCGTGCTGGAGCAGGACGAGCGGAGGCGTTCCTGCTCAATCCGCAGCCACTGCCGGCGCGCACAGCGTATGAATGGGGAGTGGTTGCCGAGGTGGTGCCGAACGGTAAAGCTCTCGGCCGGGCGCGGGAGTTGGCCGAACTATACTTGAAAGCTCCAGAAGTCACGCGCCGTAACACGCGCGTGCATTTCGTTCATCCATTAAAGGAACGCATCGTGCGGGAAGTCGGCTATGGGCTGTCGCTCGAAGGAGCATCAGCCGCCGACCTCGTGAAGTCAAAGCAGACCAGCGCAGCACGTGCTGATTCCAAGGAACAAGTCGCATGAACCAAGAAGCTCTGCCGGCGGCGGCCATTTACCGCCGCCGCACAAGAATCGAGAAGGAATCTGAGGGCTTGTCATGCGCAAGTCCATTGTGATTACCGGTGCATCGAAGGGGATCGGGCGCGCAGCGGCCGATCCCTTAGCCGAGCAGGGTTGGTCCGTTATAGGTGTTGCGCGCAGTTCTCCCCAACATTTTCCCGGAGTGTTTATCGAGACAGACCTTGCAGACCAGAATCAGACCTATGCTCTTGCCAAGGACTTGGCCGCTCGTGGAGACGTGTTTGGAATCGTGAACAATGTGGGCGTCGCCAGGCATGAGACGATCGATGCCGTGGATTTCGACGTGTTCACCACGATGATGGATTTGAACGTTCGCCCGGCGTTGCAACTGACTCAAACTTTATTGCCAGGCATGCGCGCCGCTCGATTCGGACGCATCATCAACGTCACCAGCCTTGTGACTCGGGGGCTCGCCTTTCGTTCAAGTTACGCAGCAGCAAAGGCAGCATTAGAAAGCCTCACGCGTACCATGGCGATTGAGCTTGCAGCCGACGGCATTACCGCGAATGCCGTTGCGCCTGGCCCAACCGAAACAGAGCTATTCCGCGCTAACAATCCGCCAGGCAGCGAAGGAGAGGCGCGCTATTTGAAAGGCATGCCGATGGGGCGCTTCGCACAACCCTCAGAAATAGCAGCGGCAATCGCGTTCCTTGCCGGGGACGAAGCTGCTTTCATTACAGGGCAGACCCTGTTTGTGGATGGAGGCGCAAGCCTAGGGAGTCTTTAGGACTCGTTTCGGGCTGCGCGAATTCTTGGATTGCAGGCGATATTTACTCGCGGCAAGAGCAACCACCCTTTTTTCGAACGGCTTTCCCCTAAGTTCGATTCTTATCACCGCCGCAGCCCCAGGGACATCGAATCACGTTCCGGTTGCGGGCGCTTGCAGGGTTTCGGCCGCGGCTGGCAAAGTGAAATGGAACGTCGCGCCGCGTTCGTCGTTGGGCGTAGCCCATAGGCGGCCTCCATGAGAATCGATGATAGAGCGGCTGATGGCCAACCCCATGCCGCTGCCTTCCGGTTTAGTAGTAAAGAATGCATCGAAAATCTGCTCTGCTTTGTCGGCGGGCAATCCAATACCCGTATCGCTGACCAAGATCTGCACTTGGCCGTCCTGATCAAGTTGCGCCTTGATCGTAAGTACCCCGCCTGTCTTCTCCATCGCCTGGATGCTATTCAGCATGAGGTTCATGAGCACTTGCTGCAGTTGCACACGATCTGCCCTGACTCTCGGTATGCTTCCAGCAACGTCGGTACGCATACTGACGGAATGCCGATTCGCCTCGTTGTGCAAGATAAGAAACATTGCTTCGATGAGTTCATTTATGTCAACTGAATCCATTTGTGAAGGCGTCTTCCGGTACAGGGAGCGGACACGGTCAATGATGCGGGCTGCACGCGTGGCGTCTTTGGCCATTTCCAAGGCAGCTTCCCGCGCCTCCAACACATCCGGCTGATCGCGATCAAGCAATCGCGCACACGCTTCTGCGTTTGTTACCGCGGCGCCAATGGGCTGCTTGATTTCGTGCGCCAGGGAGGCGGTCAGTTCACCCATCGTGCTCACGCGGTTTAAGTGGGCAAGGTCTGCCTGCAGCTGTTCGGCACGTTTGCGATCCTCGATGTCGGTCGAGATACCGTACCACTTGATGACCTTGCCTCTCCCATCCCGCAGCGGCACGGCGCGAGTCACAAACCAACGATATTGCCCATCCACCGCCCGCCGATAGCGCACCTCGCTCTCAAAGGGTTGACCGCTTGCTAGAGAGGCGCGCCAGTTATCTGAATGTCGCTCAAAGTCTTCCGGATGAACCGCGGCTTCCCAGCCTGAGCCGATCGTCTTCTCGGCGGTCAACCCCGTGTATTCCTCCCAGTGGCGGTTGACAAAATCCACGTATCCGTCGGCCAGAGCGGTCCAGGCAAATGTCGGCATCGTTTCAATCACATCGCGAAGCTTCTTTTCTTGACGCCGGAGTTGCTGAACGCGGAGGCGATAGGCTGCCCAAAGCACTCCGAGGAAAGCGGCCACACAAAGCGCACGGAACCAGTTGGTTTGGTAATACGCCGGGACGATAGAAAAATCCAGGAATGCGCCGGCCTCGTTCCATACGCCGCTGTTGTTGCAGGCGATCACGCGGAAGCGATAGTTGCGTGGCGGGAGATTGGTGTAAAACGCCTGCCGGCGATTGCCAACGTCCCGCCAATCACGGTCGTAACCTTCGAGCATGAATCGGAAACGGTTCTTTTCCGACGCCACCAGGCTCAGTGCTGTGTACTCAACGTCTAAGTGCTGGATGCGCGGTGGCAGTTGCAACCCTTGCCCCGGATCGTAAGTCTTGCCGTCTGCCGTGATCTGTTCGATGTGCACTGGCGGTGGCACTTTGTTGAAGGGAAGGTGGCGCGGATCGATGACGCTGAGACCATCGAAGGACACGAACCAGATTCGGCCGTCCACGGATTTCGTGATCGGAGGATTGTAGGGTCGGTAGGCCTGTGCATGCTCCCTTACGCCATCATAGTTGTCAAAAACCTTGGGATGAAGAACCAAAGTTGGGGCTCGCCCGTTGTCGACCGCGAGAGTCCAAGCGTCAATCTCAGAGCGCGCCAGGCGCAATAAACCGCATGGAGTGTCCAGCCAAAACGAGCCCTCATCGTCACGTATCATCCAGTGAATCGGATCGCAAGGCAATCCATTCTCGCGATCAAGCGTGGCGAAGCTCCCATTTTTCATTCGGCTCAAGCCGCTGTCCGTTGCCGCCCAAAGCGCGCCGTCTTTCTCGACTTGCAGATTCGTAACGCTACCGGCGCCCAATCCTTTTGCGGAAGAATACGTCTCCTGAATGTTGCCGTTAGCGAAATAGGAGATGCCACCCCCAAAGAATCCAAGCCAAATACCGCCTCGTGAGGGATCCGCACCTAAGCTGATAGCAAAGTCTTTGTGCCCGAGACTCGACCAGGGAATCTGTTCGACGAGCTTGCCACCGCTCAGATGAAGGAGCCTTCCTCCATCGGCCATCCAGATGTCCCCGGCAGAATCTTGAGCGATGTCCAACAATCTACCGTCAGGGGTGTTAGTCACGGGAACAAAACGGTTGCCATCTAAATATCCGATCTCGTGAGTCGTCGACAGCCACAATCGCCCGCTCCTGTCCTGAAAAAGAGAGGCCGGCGACAATCCATTCAGCATTCCATCGCGGTAGTTGTAGGTGGCGATTTGCCCGTCACTCCACCGATCGAGGCCGCCTGGCGTCGCAATCCAAACGCTTCCGTCTTTGTCAGCCAAAACTGACCGAACCTGTCCATTCGACAGCCCTTCTTTTAAGGAAAAGGTGGCAACGGCTGTGTTCCGAAATCGATCCAAGCCGTCCACTGTCGCAACCCAGAGGTTATTCTCTCGATCTTCATAGAGTGCCATGACCTCGTCGCTCGATAGACCGTCGGCTTGTTTAAATACGTCCACTCTTCCCCGGTGTACATGGATAAGACCCGCATGGTACGCGGCGATCCAGAGACCACCGTCTCGGTCATCGAGCATTGTTCTGACTGTGAAGGGTTGCAGCTTGCCGGGAAGCCGAAACGCTTCGGTCCTCCCGTCGTGAAAGCGTCGAATCCCTCCAGCCACACCGAGGAGCAAGTTGCCGGCGTCATCTTTCGTTATTCCGTGGGTTGTATCAACTCCAAATGGCAGCGGGTAGAATGCCGGAGGTCCTGGCCTCCATCTCCAAATCCCAGATTGGGCGACGGCCCAAACAGTGCCCTTCGCGTCTTCATACATCTTGGCAACCCGTCCCCCGCGACTCAGGCTACCATCGTCGCCGTAGCAGCGAACACCGGTTTTATCGATCGCGCAAATATGCGGAGGATAGAAGTTTTTCTGACCGCTGGACCATACCGCGCCTTCACGGTCTTCAAGGAAGGAGCCAATGCTCTGTCCGTCGAGCTCGGGATAACGCCTAAGCTTGCCGTCTTTCCAAGACGCGGCGCCATCCTGAGTGCCGATCCACAGTGTTCCGTCGCGCGCAACCAGTAAGCAGTAAATAAGCCCTGAAAGGAGCTCCGCACCTGACGGCGAATGCCAGGGAATCGCCCGAACCCCGTCAAAGCGATACAGGCCGAACTCTGTTCCGAGCCACAGATAACCATCGGGCGTTCGCGCGATTGCCAGAATCGCTCCCGGTGTAAAACCATCGCGCACTCTCCATACCGTATGCGCGTATTGGCTGACATCCAGCTCAGGATTCAATGCATATGCGCCAGGAGAATACACAACCAACAGGCCGGTCAGGATAAAGCCCAGCCAGCGACAGCCCACATTTTTTCGGGCTTTTTCCATGTGGAACCATCATAATACCTGCTCAGATTCTCTCGGCATCGTGCGAAAAAATGCCTGCCATGTGGATTGCGGTCGCAGAAAAGAGCTATTTCTTGTGGGCGGCGCGGGATGCAGGCGATAGGATTTGCGGGTTGCCTTCCCCGAACAGTAGCGTCGTAATGGGCTCAACCGTCAAACTACCAGAAAACGCAATCGATTCCGAGTTACCACGTTCTAGCGCGAAATGCGATGCGATTCCTCGTAGCATATGCCGCCACACTGCTTCTGACGGTTGGTCCCTATCTCCAGGCGCAATCAACGAATGCCACCCTTGTGGGCACAGTGGCAGATGAATCGAAGGCCCTGATCGCAGGAGCCAGAGTTGCGGCTACCAGCGCAAACACGGGCACAGAGTACCATGCCAGTACCGACGCCTCCGGCGTTTACAACTTGCCAAACCTTCCTCCTGGGCCATATCGGCTGAAAGTGGAGAAGTCGGGATTCAAAGCGCTCATCAGGCCAGATGTGATCCTGCACGTGCAAGACGTGCTCAGTTTGAACTTTGTAATGCAAGTCGGTTCTACCTCCCAAATAATCCAGGTGGAGGCCGGTGCGCCCCTGCTGGCTACGCAAACGGCGGCCGTGAGTACTGTGATTGAAAACCGGTTCGTGGAAAACTTGCCTCTCAACGGTCGCAGCTTCAGTTCGCTTCTTGATTTGACACCAGGCGTTGTGCTGACTCCGACCGCCGCTTTCTATGAGCAGGGCCAATTCAGCGTGAACGGCCAGCGCCCAGATGCCAATTACTTTATGGTGGACGGCGTGAGCGCAAACTTGGGGACGCCAGGCGCTAGCTTTAGTCAAGGTGGAACGGGTCAACTCCCAGCAACCAGCGCATTTGGAGGAATGAGCAACCTGGTTTCGCTGGACGCATTGCAGGAATTTCGTGTCCAGACCTCAACCTTTGCTCCGGAGTTTGGCCGTCAACCGGGGGCGCAGATCTCAGTCGTGACAAAGTCTGGGACCAACCCTTTTTCTGGTACAGTGTTCGACTATCTTCGCAATGACGTGTTCGACGCGAATGACTGGTTCGCTGACAACAAGGGCTTAGCCAAGCCCGCGTTGCGGCAGAACGACTTTGGCGGTGTGCTTGGCGGCCCGATACTGCGGGACAAACTGTTCTTCTTTGGCTCCTATGAAGGGCTTCGCGTCCGTCAGCCCCAAATTGCCAACACCTTCGAGCCATCGCTCGTGGCGCGTCAAAGTGCGCCCAGTGCCGTACAGCCTTTGCTCAACGCATTTCCAAAGCCGAACGGTCCCGACCTTGGCAACGGCACCGCCGCATTTGCGGCCGGCTACTCGGATCCTTCGTCACTCGATTCGTACAGTGGGCGCGTCGACTACATCGCGTCACCGCGGTTAAGCTTCTTTGCAAGGTACAGCGACGCTCCTTCGAGCCTCATTGAGCGCGCTGGTTTGTCCTTCAACTACAGCACCCTGCTGCATACGAAGGATCGTACACAGGCTCTTACGCTGGGTGCAGATCAGACGATCTCGTCTCGTGCTGTGAATGAATTCCGGTTTAATCGCAGCTTAAGCCAAGGCGACAGCTTTCTGACATTGGATGACTTCGGAGGGGCAATTCCCCCTTCAAGTTCAGAGCTATTCCCAACTGGCCAATCCCTCAGCAGATCCTTATTTACCTTTCAAGTAGGCTTGATCCCATTTGGCATTAGTTTTGATGTCGGTCCAATCGCGAACACTGTACAACATCAGATCAATGTCACAGACAACCTATCGTGGATGCTAAGCAACCACCAACTGAAATTCGGGATCGATTTTCGTCGTTTAAACCCTGAAGAAAAACCAAACACGTATCAGCAAGCGTTTTACTTCGCCGCGCTGACAGATGTTTTAGCTAATTCAGCAACACAAGTGAACGTGAATTCCGCTACACCCGACGTGCAGCTCGTGACATACAACGTCAGTCTTTTCGCCCAGGATACATGGAACTTTCGTAAGTTAACAGCGATTTACGGCATACGTTGGGAGTACAACACGGCGCCTACATCGCCAAATGGGACTCCGCCATTTACTGTCACCCAAGTGACCAACCTTTCGACAACTGCGTTGGCACCGGAAGGAACTGCGCTCTGGCATCCCCAAAAAGATGATTTCGCTCCTAGACTCGGTCTCACATGGGGGCCAACCTCAAATCTGGTCATGAGAGCCGGAGTGGGTGTGTTTTATGACCTCGGTTATGCGGACATAACAAATGCAATGAGTTCATTTCCCTATGTTCAACAACGGTCATTTTTCGGAGCCTCGTTTCCATTGACCGGCAGTAGCGCCGCCCCTCCGCCTTTCACAACAATCCCTCCTGTGCCATCCATTTCTGTTGTAGATCCGAACCATAAATTACCGAGGACCTATGAGTGGAATCTTGCTGTCGAGCAGAGTTTTGGCGGGAATGACGTTCTGGGGCTGACGTATGTCGGCGCGGCCGGTCGCAAATTGATGAGGAGAGATATTTATTACGCTATAAATCCAGACTTCACCTATCGCTTCGACGTCCAGCGTAATGCCGGCAGTTCCAGCTATAACGCTTTGCAAGCGCAATATCGTCACCGGCTCTCGTACGGGTTACAGGCACTTCTTTCATACACCTGGAGTCACTCTCTCGACGACGTTTCTTCCGACGGCGATATTGAAAATGTGCCGCTAGCTGAATCGAGCGGATCGAATGAACGAGGCCCGTCTGACTACGATATTCGGAGCAGTTTGTCCGGTGCGGTTTCCTGGGATATTCCGGGACCAGAAAGCGGAGTGCTGAAGAAGACTTTCGCGGGATGGTCTGTGGATTCGATCCTCTACTCCCGCACGGCTCCTCCAGTGAATGTCGTAACGGGGGACAATCCGTTCCCATACGTTTCGTTGTCCGGCCCAAACAGTGTGCAGCGACCCAATGTCGTTCCTGGCGTGCCCCTTTATCTTCACCCGCCAGGTGCGCCTGGCGGCAAGGTCATCAATGCGGCGGCATTCAGCGCCCCTGTACCTGCCACCGCTCAAGGTAATTTGGGACGAAATGCTCTCCGTGGCTTCGGAGCAACCCAGTGGGACTTGACGTTGCGCCGGCAGTTTCGCCTTTACGAACATTTCTCGCTTCAGGTCAGAGGCGATTTCTTCAATATTCTGAATCATCCGAACTTCGGCGCCCCGATCAACTATTTGACCTCGCCACAGTTCGGCGAAGCCACACAAACGCTGAACAACTTCCTCGGCGGCGGGGGACAGAACGGAGGGCTCACGCCGCTGTACCAGATCGGTGGCCCCCGCTCGATCCAGCTGGCGCTCAAACTTCAGTTTTAAGCATCAGATTGCGCAGAGCCGCACGGATTGCAAATCTTGTGTGCGTTTTGTGTGCGGCAATGAATTTTGAGGACCGGTACTTTCTTCAAAACTGGAGTCTTCCAGTCCCGCGACCCCGGCGCCTCCAGGCGTGGAATCTCGAAACGAAGGCATCTCCGCCTCTACACGACTGAGTTGCCGCTGAATTAGTCAGACCTCTACCGTGTCAAAGCTCATCCATTCAGTTCCCTCAATTACTTGAATCATCGCTGGGGACCGCCCAAATCCTGGGAAATACGTGTAAGGCGAGGTTTCGATGGATTGAAGAACGGATCGAACTAGCGTCCTCTGCTCTTTCGGATACAAGTCTGCACGTTCAGTCGTTCACTAGCGATGTCGCGCCGTCGACGCCAGCCTTTTCAGAACTCATCGTTCCGGTGTTTCCAACGACTTCAATGGTTGCCGTGGGACTGCCAAAAACTGGTAGGTACGACAAAAGCAAGAGGACTGTGGGTGATCCGGTCAGTGCGATCAGTTGCACCCTCGGGATATGTGCACAAAAGAGCGACGGCATGGAATCACTTCGCTGACCTCAGATCAGATCAGGCGATTGCACTTGAAATCCCCGTCGCCTGGATCAATAAGTGCCATGGCGATTTTACGCAAACCATCGCGCCGACTGCCCCGCTGACCGGGTAGGTGTTAGAATCCTATCAATCGCTGAAGTAGAAGGGAGATTCCAGTGTCCAATC
>Ga0207044_1130_pt1 | contig 8915 bp, 9 predicted proteins | sample Alteio_BWMinCont_68_FD_153300 | JGI IMG/M metagenome (GOLD analysis project Ga0207044, IMG submission 153300) | Enriched cells from forest soil in Barre Woods Harvard Forest LTER site, Petersham, Massachusetts, United States -... | ecosystem: Environmental > Terrestrial > Soil > Temperate forest >... | reverse complement strand
CATTTTTAACAAATCAAAAGGAGTTGATTAAATGAATCTAATCAAAAAATTTCTTTATCTAAGCCTAATACTACTAAGTACCTCAACCCAGGCAGCCTCAGTTTGCAGCCGCCAAGATGGCGAAATGCATTGCGGAGCCGGCACTGTTGAATCAATCGACTATACAGGTGATGTTATTCTCGATGGCACAACTATAACCGGACGTTTAAAAACCCTAGGTGATTTAACCGCTAAAAACGCGAATATTAACCACATTAATATTATAGGCGATGCCGACATCAGTGGGAGCCAAATCATCGGCAGTACAATAGTCGTTGGCGATATCCACAGCAAAAAAACCAAATTTAATGACACAGTAAAAATTACCGGTGACAGTCAATTTAGCGACTGTGAATTCCAGGCTAATTCAACATTTATTGGCGATATGGCGACAGCCCAGACTTATTTTCGCGCTGATGTCACCCTGAGTACGCTGAGAAGTCAATTTACCCACTCTATGCTCAAAGATATTGTCGTCAAAAAACAAGATCCCAACGTAAAACAAGTCATCGATTTACGTGATCGGTCATTAGCAAGCAATATCAAATTTTCAAGTAATAAAGGCATTGTAGAACTCAGCGATGGATCGAGTATTCAAGGCAGCGTGACTGGTGGTAAGACAATTAATCACTAAAAAAGGGAATCAATATGACAACAGAAAAGTGGATACAAGAGTTAAAAGAAACCGATTTTTATCTAGATCAACACGGGCGTATTGTCATCAATAACGATGAAATATTAAAAGCGATAAACGGTGCTGCAGGTGGCCCTTCCGATGCAGACCCGCATTGGAATGGTGCCTGTCATAATTCCCGCTGCGGTTAGTCCTCCCTCCCTCCCTCGAGTTAAGTCGTCAACAGAGCTGTTAGTGCAGCCTGGATCTCTGCATCATTCCATCTCATTTCTCCCATTATGAGTTAGAGCTCAGCTCTGTTGCCGCGTTTTTTTAGTAGGATACGACCATGTTAGAAAAAAATAGAGTGTTATCACTGATTACAAATCGATTTTTGGAATTAATTATTCTCCCTACCGAGCAATGCAATTTTCGTTGTACTTATTGCTACGAAGATTTTGCTATCGGTAGGATGAAAAGTAATGTGATTGAAGCTATTAAGACGTTATTAACGCATCGAATCAGTACTTTAGATGAGTTAAAAATATCCTGGTTTGGTGGCGAACCTTTGTTGGCTATCAATAGCATTTATCATATAAGCCACCATATTCAAGATTTATTAAATAAATACCCTCAGGTTTTTTATCAGGCAGGGATGACAACAAATGCGTTGTTATTAAACCTAGAAACCCTACAAAAATTAGTAAGCTTAGGCATTAAAACCTATCAAGTTTCCTTAGATGGAACCGAGGACATGCATAATAAAACAAGACCAAAATGTAATGGTAGAGGCACATTTCGTGAAATTTGGTGTAATTTATTAGCGGCTCGAGATAGCCAGTTAGATTTTTCAATAATGCTAAGAATTCATGTCACCCCAGAAAATATCTTAGATCTTTATGAGTTGATAGAAAACATCAAAGCAGCATTTGGATATGATTCACGCTTTTCACTCTTTTTTAAAGCGATTGAAAATTTAGGCGGTAAAAATGCTGGGTCATTTAAGGTGTTATATGGAAAAGATAAGGAGGAAATAATCAATAAATTAAAAGAATTAGTTGGCGATGCACTGGCAATTAAAAATATCAACGATAAAGGCTCTTACGTTTGTTACGCAGCCCAGCCTAATTCTTTAGTTATTAGAGCAGATGGCCGTTTAAGTAAATGCACAGTCGCATTTCAAGATGAGCGCAATGTCATTGGCCAAATTGCCAGTGATGGCACATTGCACGTCAATAGTGATCGGCTAGCTTTGTGGATTAGAGGAATCAAGTCACAAATTTCCTCTGAGTTAAGTTGCCCAATGTATCAACTACCCAGCCAATCAAAAATTAAAAATATACCAATAGAGGTTTCATCATGAATCGCAAAGTCACGCTCATACGCCAACAAGTCTTAGTACGCAAAAGAAAGCGAAAAAACAAGCTGATTTCCATACGCAAATGGGTAAGCGCATTTTCAATCCTTTTATTAGCAGGCGTTGTCCTAGGTGTCACCAGTTTTTCAAACCCACATTATCGTCCAGGCACACTCGGTTATGCGATTTTGTAAAAAATTACCTGTCCTATTGCAGTCAGAATGGTCTGAGTGCGGTTTGGTCGCTTTAGCTATGATTGCTTTATATCATGGAATAGCCGAGCATTATTATCAAATCAAAAGTGTAATCAAGATTTCACTGAAAGGCACCAGCGTTTTTCAAATAAAAAAATTTTCAGAACAGTTAGGTCTAAGGGCGCAGGTGCTGCGAATCGAAGTAGAGCAATTAAAGCAAGTCCGTTTACCCTGCATAGCTTATTGGAATATGAATCATTTTGTTGTGATTAAGAAAATTCAAAAACAAGGGTTAATTTTGCATGATCCTAGTGTTGGGGTAAGAAGAGTGAGCTTTTTTGATGCTCAATACGATTTCACCGGAATTATTATAGAGCTAATGCCATCAGGATCGCCATTAAAGTTTAATTTATCTCCTTTTCTCCCTGTTCAATTCAGAGAGTTGTTTCATCGCAATCGATATTTAATTTTATTACTTATTTCTTTATCAATTATTTTACAATTTTGTGCTGTCAGTAGCATGCTGCTTTTTAAGCATATAGTTGACACTGCCGGCCGGGATCTTGGTCGCGCGCTCTTTGTTATTTCAACAAGCTTTTTCAGCTTCAAATTAGTTGAATGTGGTCTGAAAGGAATGCGCACACTTTTTGTATCAAAAATCGGATCAACGTTTAATCAAAATATTTCTATATTGATGATAAAGCATATTTTTTCTTTGCCAATTTCATTTTTTGAGGGTCGTCATAAAAGCAATATATTAGCCCAATTTAACTCAATAGAGAGAGTTCGCCATCTTCTTACAGAGAGTATGATCGAGGGTATGCTTGATGGCATATTTTCTGTAATAACTTTATTGGTTTTATTTGTGATCGAATCAAGATTAGCTTTAATTGTTTTGGGCTTTTCGCTATTACTCAGTATTGGTAGGTTAGTTAATCAATCTCAATTTTACGCACAAAATGCAGAATATTTGTCGTTAAAAGTAGCCGAAAGTACTTATTTGTCAGAAGCAATTCAAACTATTTCTCCAATTAAGATATTTGGCCAGGAGAAAAATAATCTGAGTCGTTGGCAAGAGTATAGTGTCGATTGTTTAAATGCCTTTATGAAATTAACTTATTATAAGGTAATTACTGATGCGGCAAAGACAGTGATACACGGGTTAGATTTGGCTGTTATTTTATTTTTTGGATCAGGTCTTCTATACAAACATGAAATATCTATTGGTGCTTTTTATGCTTTCGTTGTATATCGACAGCAATTTATTTCAGCTTTCGGAAGCTTGGAAGGTAAGGTAAGAGAGTTTCAGGTGTTTAAATTACATCTAAATCGCATTAATGATGCCGTGTCGTTATCTGGTGAGGTATTTTCCTCCGATTTGTTGCCTTGTCTGTCTGATACGCAACAGAGAATCCAGCTTAAAAATTTAAGTTTCTCCTATCTGCCCGATGAGCCGCCAATATTCCAACACGTCGATCTCATTGTCAGTGCAGGGCAGTTGGTTGTTATTAAAGGGGCTTCAGGGTGTGGAAAGTCTACATTATTTAAAATTTTAACCGGCTTATTACAGCCAACGACTGGCGCTCTTCTCTATAATCAAATCGCTATATATCCGAGTTATGTTAAACAATATCGTCAGCAAATAGCAGCGGTATTACAAAACGACATTTTGTTATCGGGAACCATTTGTGAAAATGTTTGTTTTTTCGATCCTGATCCGGATGAACGCAAAATAGTGGAGTGTATTAGATCATCCGAGTTTTATGATGAATTAAGCGCTCTACCCATGGGTATAAATACTTTGGTAGGCGAGGGCGGCTCCCTTCTCTCTGCCGGTCAAAAACAACGAGTACTACTCGCTAGAGCATTATATTCCAATCCTAAACTCCTATTTCTAGACGAAGCCACCTGCCATCTAGATCTTCAAAAAGAAGCTAAAATCCTAACCCACCTCAAAAACATCAACCTCACCACCATCATAACTACCCATCGCCCCGAAACGCTAAAATTCGCCGATCAAATATTCTGCATGTAAAAAATTTTATGCAGATGGAGGGCTAGTTGACAATAGTGTCGCTTATACAAATCCTACGCTGCGCTTCATCCAGGCTACAATTCTTTGTCGGTGCTTTTGATTGCGGGGCGTTCGTCTAGGTTGGATTCATTAATATATAATTTTTCATTGCCCCATTCATTCCAAGAACCGTTATAAACGGAATGATGAGGGTGTTCTAGTAAGTCTAAGGCGAAATCTAATGCGCAAGAGCTAATCCCCGACCCGCAAGTTGCAATAATCGGTAATGATAAATCCACGCCAATACCTGTTAATACCTGACGAATTTTATCTAGTGGTCGTAATAACCCATTCTTCTCAAATAAACTCGTATACGGAAAAGAAAAACTCCCTGGTATATGCCCTGGACGAATACCCAGCTTAAGTTCAGGCCCACCCATATAACGCACAGAATGCCTCACATCAATAACTTGTTCAGTCGGGTGACGCAAATTCGCTTTCATCTCAGCCAAGGTTCGCAAATACTGACTCTGAAATGTCGCTTTATAAGGTTTAGCCGAAGTCGTCACTTCTCCCGCTTCTACCTTCCCACCATATAATTCCCAAGCGCTAAATCCACCATCTAAAATATAAATCTGCTGTGGATTATGTCCCATTAATTTCAACATCCATGCTGCCCGACAAGCCGTATGAATTTTACTATTATCATAAAGAATAATTTTATAATCATTTCGAATACCTAAAGCGCCCAATTTTTCACTCAACACCGTTTCATCGCGCAATACCATGTGCGGATGCGGCGCTTCCGGGCTATGATCACTAAACGCATCAATATCAAAAAATTTAGCATCAATAATATGCTTCAAAGCAAATTCTTGCTTAGCATCCCGATTATCATCCGGCATATGCCACGACGCATCCAAAATGATTAACGATTTTTGGCTTTTGCGAAATTTGTCGAGTTGAGCTGAATTGATTAACCACACCATAGCAAGATCTCTTTAATGAAAGTTAGAGCCAGTAAACAAAAATAAATAAAAATAACCAAATCACATCCACAAAATGCCAATACCAAGAAACAGCTTCAAAGGCAAAATGGTGTTCAGGCTTAAAGTGCCCTTTTATACATCGAATAAAAATGACAATCAACATTGTCAGGCCAATCGTAACATGGGCCGCATGAAAACCGGTTAACATAAAAAACGTTGTGCCAAAGATCCCGCTGGATAATTTTAAGTTAAATTCCGTATAAGCTTCTGTATATTCATAAGCTTGCATACACAAAAAGCATAAGCCCAACAAAATAGTGATAGCCACACCCCAATACATATGCTTGGTTTTATTTTGTTTCAAGCACCACAGCGCCCAAGTGATAAAAACTGCGCTGGTCAATAAAAGTAAGGTATTTAAAGCCGGAATTCCCAACGCGGAAATGGTCTCACTAGGCCCAGGAAATTGTGCAGGATTAGGATTGACTAACAAAGGCCAAGCCGCTTGAAATTTCGGCCACAACAGTGCGTGTGTCGAGAAAGGCTTAATTTCCCCGGCTAAGACTGGAACTGCAAACATACGCACATAAAATAAAGCCCCAAAGAAAATCCCAAAAAAACTGATTTCAGAAATAATAAACCAAGCCATCCCCCAACGATACGTGCGATCAATTTGCTTGTTATAAGATCCAGCTAAGCTTTCCTCGATCACCGTACTAAACCAACCAAACATCATATACGCTAAAAACAAAGCCCCAGCAAAAAAGAAATAATGCGCAATCACATTACCATGCACAAAGTTACCAACACTTAAGGCTAAAAAAAACAATCCAATCGAACCCGTTAACGGCCAGCGACTCGGCGCAGGTAAAAAATAATGTCGCGGCCCTCTTTTTTTAACGACATGCTTCATCCGGTTTTCCTCTTTTGCTTGCTTACATCAAACAAAGTATAAGATAAAGTCACCGTTTTGATATCAGACGGCAAATCTTTATCTAAACGAAATACGACAGGCATAGAAAGCGACTCACCCGGCTTTAACGTTTGCTGGGAAAAACAAAAACATTGTACCTTATGCAAATGCGCCGCCGCTTGCCAAGGTGTAATGCTAGGAATAGCCTGCACGGTCACCGTTTTATCCGTATTGTTTTTGACAAAAAATAGCATTTTTGCATTTTCTTCCGGATGCACCTCAATACTGGTTTTCTGCGGATAAAAATCCCAAGCTAAGCCTTGATTCAAGGTCGTAACAAACTGCATAGTCACATCGCGGTTTTTGATTGGTGCTTGTTGCGATACTGATTGGGCTGGTGTCAAATTAACTTTGCCATTCAACCCCGAAACGCGACAAATCGCATTATAAAGTGGCGCTAACACAAACGTGAATGAAAACATGATAAAAACAATAATGGTGACGACGGCAACCGTTTTACGTACTTCCCTGTGTTTATGTTTCATAGCCCATCCTATGTGATATGCGGTGGTGTTTCAAAAGTATGATAAGGCGCAGGCGAGGGCACGGTCCATTCCAACCCGCGCGCACCTTCCCACACTTGTGCGCTCGCTTTTTTTCCGCCCCGAATAGTAGCAATGACAATATAGACAAATAAGAGTTGCGAGGCACCAAAGACAAAAGCTGAGATGCTACAAAAGAAATTACTGCTCGCATACGGTAACGCATAATCTGCCACTCGGCGCGGCATGCCAGCTAGTCCGATAAAATGCATAGGAAAGAAAGTTAAATTAATGCTAATAAAAGACAACCAGAAATGGATTTTGCCTAGGCGTTCATTGTAATAATGTCCTGTCCATTTCGGTATCCAGAAATAAATACCACCGATAATAGAAAATAATGCACCGGCGACTAACACGTAATGAAAGTGCGCGACTACGAAGTATGTCCCATGATATTGAATATCAGCCGGCACTATCGCTAGCATTAAGCCGGAAAATCCCCCAATCGTAAAAAGAAAAATAAAAGCTAACGCAAATAACATTGGCGTTTCAAATGTCAGTGACCCTCGAAACATTGTCGCCACCCAGTTAAATACTTTTACCCCTGTCGGCACCGCAATTAAAATAGTTAAATACATAAAAAACAATTGCGCTTTTAATGCAATCCCCGTGGTAAACATATGATGTCCCCACACTAAGAAGGATAAGATCGCAATCGATGCAATTGCATACACCATAAACCGATAGCCAAATAATTTTTTATGCGAAAAAGTCGGCATGATTTCAGAAATAATTCCAAAACCAGGTAAAATCATAATGTAAACTTCAGGATGCCCAAATGACCAAAAAGCATGTTGATAAAGCAAAGGATCACCGCCACCGGCGGCATTAAAAAAACTCGTTCCAAAATGCCGATCAAACAACATCATGGTTACCGCGCCAGCTAAAATAGGCATCGCTGCAATTAATAAAAACGCTGTAATAAACCAACTCCACACAAAAATCGGTACTTTCATCCAGCTCATGCCAGGTGCACGTAAATTCAAAATGGTCGCAATAATATTGATGGCGCCCATGATGGAAGAAATACCTAGCAGGTGAATTGAAACAATTAAGAAATCTGTACTAGGAGGGCCAAAAGTTGTTGAGAGTGGTGCATACATAGTCCAACCAAAGTTAGGTGCTTGCGCTGGAATAAACATCGTGCTTAACATAATCGCAAAAGCAAATGGTAATAACCAAAAGCTCCAATTGTTTAATCGTGGCAGCGCCATATCAGGCGCGCCGATTTCAAGTGGGATCATCCAATTCGCTAAACCTACAAACGCTGGCATGATGGCACCAAAAATCATAATAAGCCCATGCATCGTCACAACTTCATTATAGGCATTATTGCTAATCCATGTTTGCCCAGGCTCCATCAGTTTCGCACGAATAATCATCGCTAAAAAACCGCCGCCAAAAAACATCAGAAAACTAAAGCTTAAATACAACGTACCAATATCTTTATGATTGGTGGTAAATAACCAACGCGAAATCCAATTGACCCAGCCTTTTTTTTGCAAATGCGCACCATGTGTCACAAGCAAGCTCCTTAAGGTAGCGGCGGTTTATTGCGTGCAGCAGCGATATCGCTGGGTTGCACGACAGTTCCTGTTTTATTGTTCCATGAATTTCTTTCATACGTGATGACGGCTGCAATTTCTTCATCATCTAATTGATCTTTAAAGGCTTGCATCGCTGTACCCATTTTGCCATTAACGACGCGATTAATATGTCCAGCAATTGGGCCGTTCACAATGGCGCTGCCATTTAAGGCTGGATAAGTTGGTGGCATTCCCATCCCGGTTGCTTGATGGCAAACCGAGCAAATGCTCATAAAGACTTCTTGGCCTTTTTGCATTTGTTCAGCCATGGAATATTGATTAGTGGCACCGGGTGCTGCTGTTGTTGTGCTTGTTGTAGGTTGAGCCACGATCGGTTGAGCAGGCGTTGTTGCTGCCGGTGTTACCGCAGGTGTTACTGGTGAAGCAGCAGTAGCTCCAGGCGTTGTTCCGCCTTGTTGCGCCACCCATTTCTCAAAATCTTTTTCAGCCATCGCAATAACAACAATAGGCATATAGGCATGATTCATCCCGCATAACTCGGTACACTGCCCATAATACGTTCCCGGTTTGTTGATGCGCGCCCACGCTTCATTAATAAAGCCAGGCAAAGCATCACGCTTTACGCCTAAATCAGGCACCCACCACGA
>Ga0207044_1128_pt1 | contig 9159 bp, 7 predicted proteins | sample Alteio_BWMinCont_68_FD_153300 | JGI IMG/M metagenome (GOLD analysis project Ga0207044, IMG submission 153300) | Enriched cells from forest soil in Barre Woods Harvard Forest LTER site, Petersham, Massachusetts, United States -... | ecosystem: Environmental > Terrestrial > Soil > Temperate forest >... | reverse complement strand
AACAGATCATCCGTCTGCGCAAAGATTCGCGGCGGCGCGCATCTTTGATCGAAAACGCCAAGAACTATGTCAGAGACAACACGTGGAATGCGCGCAAGCATGAGTACCTCGAACTGGTGGACGCATGTGTAAGTCAACGGAAATCCTGAGGCAGGAGCGACGTGAATCAGCATGGTGAAATACGCAATCATCACTCCCGCACGAGACGAAGAAGCGTTTATTGAAAAGACGATCGCGTCGGTGGCGAGCCAGTCAATTTTGCCCCTTTATTGGGTCATCGTGGATGATGGGTCGCGCGATCGCACCGGCGAAATCATCGACGCGTACGCGGCAAAGTATCCGTGGATTATAGCGAGGCACCGGCCCAATCGCGGATTTCGACAAGCGGGAGGCGGCGTCATCGCGACGTTCAACGACGGCTATGCGCAACTTCCCGACTCCAATTGGGACTTCCTGGTCAAGCTGGATGCGGATCTGAGCTTTTCCGACGACTACTTCGAACGCTGCTTCGCCGAGTTCGCGGCCGATCCAAGACTGGGTATTGGAGGCGGCGGAATCTACCACGAAGAGAAAGGCAGGCTCGTTCTAGAGCCCAATCCGCAGTTCCATGTCCGTGGCGCAACCAAGATTTACAAGAAGGCGTGCTGGGAAGCGCTCGGAGGCCTGGTGCAGGCTCCAGGATGGGACACGATCGACGAACTCAAGGCGAACATGCTTGGGTGGAGCACCCGAACCTTTGCGGATCTTCGCTTGTCACACTATCGCTTTACGGGTTCGGCCGACGGCGCCTGGCGGGATTGCATCAAGAACGGCCGCGCCAACTATATCACCGGTTACCATCCTCTCTTCATGCTTCTCAAGTGCGCTCGGCGCGTTCCCAAGAAACCCTATGTCACGGGTTCCGCGGGACTGCTGTGGGGCTTTGTCAGCGGTTATTTGCGCCGTATCCCGAGGGTGCAGGACGCGAACCTGATCCGGTACACGCGGGTGCAGCAAATGCGCAAGATGATGATGCTCGAGAGCATCTGGAAGTAACCCAAAAGTTGAACTCACGAAACCCATAGAGGATTCTCACCGATGAGCGCAGAAACCAGCTTGGACCAGGCAGCGAACTCATTGCCGCAAACCGGGCGAGCAACGAATAGCGGCAATGTCCGCCACGTCTTCGAAGATACGTCCAAATACCTGAAGCGCCGGCACGTGGATGTCAGGTTTCGGACTGATACCGTGGCGGCACATGCCGCGGAGATATTGCCTCATCGCATCCTGGATATCGGGTGCGGCGACGGGTCGATCTCGCTCCAGCTGGCCGGCCCCGGCCGGAGGTTGACACTGATGGATATCTCGTCCAGCATGGTCGCTACGGCTACCACCAACATTCCCGCCGGGTCCGTTGCAGATGTCTGCGTGCGCCGCGAGGACTTTGCAGTTGCAACCTTCGATCAAGAGCTATTTGATCTGATCTTGAGCCTCGGAGTGATGGCGCACGTCGACTCCCCGGACGAGTTTCTCAACAAAGCCAGGAGCCTGCTGCGGCCGGGCGGAAGTTTGGTTCTGGAATTCACCGATGCCTTTCACGTGGTTGGGAAAATCGGTCGTGTGTGGAGCTGGGCGCGGGAGTTGTTCGCTCCCGCAAAGTATGCGACGAATAAGTTGTCGTATGAGCAGGTCGCAAAACTACTTGAGAACAATCGGTTTCGGATCGTGTCCACCTTCCGTTATTCGCGAGTTCCGATCCCTGGATTCAACGCCATCGTAAGCCATCCCAAAGAATACGACCTTATGAAAGCGTTCTTCGGCTCAGCGAAACGGAATCGTAACGCATGGCTCGGCAACGAGTACATCATGCGGCTGGTTGCGGAGTAAACCGACAATTGGCTCGCGACGGCTTGCGCATCAGGCCTTTACTAAGATCCGCCAGCTATCAACATCCAGCTGCAACGCTCAAGCGCTCAGGAAGGCATCACCTCCATGGTAGTTTACGAATTCGATCCCCTTACTGATCCGCGCTGGCCGCGTTTCCTGGACCAGCATCCAGAAGCTACAGCTTTTCATTCTCCAAAGTGGCTGGCGGCCATCCAAAAGACATACGGATATGAGCCCGTAGCCTTCACAACATCGTCCGACGCGGGCCTTGACAACGCCATGGTGTTCTGCAGGATCAACAGTTGGATGACTGGACGGAGGCTGGTATCTCTTCCATTCTCCGATCATTGCCGGCCACTCGCAGACGGCGACGATCTGGCAGCTATTCTGAGACACATCAGTGGACAAAGGCGATTCCGGGGCGAGAAGTATGTTGAGCTGCGAGCGATGGAAAATGATTTCGAGTTCGGATCCGACGCGGAGTTTTCTTCGAGCAACACATATCACTTTCATACCATCGACCTCCGGCCCGACCTGAAGTCGATCTATTCGCGATTTCACGACAGTTGCATCCGACGGAAGATCAAGCGCGCGGAACGCGAGAACCTGGTGTACGAGTCAGGCCGATCCAGGGAGTTGCTTGAAGCTTTTCGCCGTCTTTTGTTTCTTACCCGTCGCCGCCACAAACTGCCACCCCAGCCCGCTATCTGGTTCGAGAACGTAGTTGCCAGCTTCGGCGAATCGGCGACCATCCATCTGGCCTCCAAGGATTCGATCCCCGTGGCCAGCATCCTGACTCTCGCCTACAAAAAGACTCTCGTCTATAAGTACGGTTGCTCGGACGGCCAGTATAGCAATCTTGGCGGAACGCCTCTTCTCTTTTGGAAAGTAATTCAACAGGCTAAGGAAAGTGCCCTGGAGTTATTTGACCTGGGGCGGTCAACTTCGGAAGACGCCGGCCTGATCGCCTTTAAAGATCACCTCGGCGCCGTTTCGACCCGGCTTACCTATTACCGCAATCCCATGCGCCACCGCGGCAAATCTTCGTCATCGCCTCTCTCTTTCGCCTCCGCGTGGGGGCGCGAGGCACTAGGCCGCCTGCCCGATCCTTTGCTCGCAGGAATCGGCCAGCTTCTTTATCGGCACATCGGATAACGGCCGTCACTCTCTTCAATCCTATGAACCAGGCCTTCCTCGACTACTATCACTGCCCGGCAAGCGCGGCGGTGTTCAAGCCTGCATCGACTGGGACCAAGCGTCCAGGCTATTTCAGATTCGGGACAGGAAACATATGTTTCGGAAAATCACTGGCCACGACGCCTGATCGAGTCGACGAACACATGCCCGATATGGCCGCTCGCGTTGAGTTCGACGGGACGTTGTACTCGCTTCCTTTCGATCCCGACGAGGTCGCAACCAATCTTCGCTATGAACGGTATGTGCGGCCTCCGAACAATGCAAGCGCGAAGAAACTGGTTCGCAAGCTGTACTATGCTCTACGACCGGCGCTGCCCGTAAGCATCCGGCGCCATCTGCAGAAGGCCTGGCTGAACGGCTGGGCGGACCGGCCTTTTCCAGCCTGGCCCGTCGATCGAAGCTTGGATCGCATGTTTCAAGAACTTATGTGCCTGAGCGTCAAGGCGTCCGCGCAAAAGCGTGTTCCTTTCATCTGGTTCTGGCCTGAGAGAAAATCGAGTTGTGCGACCATGACGCACGACGTTGAAACGGATGCGGGTTTGAAATTCCGGAACGATCTGATGGATATCAATGATTCGTTCCAGATCAAAACCTCGTTCCAACTGATCCCCGATGCCCGGTACGTCGTCAGCGAAGAAGAATTGACATCGATTAAATCGCGCGGATTTGAGGTCAATGTACATGACCTGAAGCACGATGGGCACCTCTTCTCATCACGGAAGGTATTCATGGAATCTGCTCCGCAGATCAATCGATTCGGCACCGCCTTTGGCAGCCGCGGATTCCGTTCCGCCATCTTGTACCGCAACCAGGAATGGTTCAGCGAACTGGATTTTTCCTACGACATGTCGGTTCCAAACGTCGGCCATCTCGACCCGCAGCGCGGCGGCTGCTGCACGGTCATGCCTTACTTCATCGGTGAACTGCTTGAGATCCCCGTGACCGCAACGCAGGACTACACGCTGTTTCATGTACTCGAAACATACTCCCTGGACCTGTGGCGACAACAGACCAATCTCATCATGCAACAGCATGGCCTGATCAGCTTCATCGTTCATCCTGACTATCTGGACACGCCGAAAGCACGAGAAGCTTATGCCGCTTTACTGGAACATCTCTCCACCCTGAGGTCCGATTCCAACGTATGGATAGCCCTTCCCGGAGAGATCGACACGTGGTGGAGAGAGCGAAGGAATATGCGCCTCGTCTGCAGTGGTGATACCTGGCGAATCGAAGGCCACGGCTGCCAGAGAGCGACACTCGCGTTTGCTACTTTGAGAGACGACAAACTTGTCTATGAATTCGAATGATATAGCTGCACCCCATGCCACAATTCGCCCGCGGTCCTGGCTTTTCGCCGCGGTCCTGCTCATCTTCTGCGCTTCGGCGCAAGGGGCAGATGTGCTTTACATCGAGAGTTCTCCGGCCGATCCCACTGCCCGCGAGCAGGTAAAGAGAGCTGCCGCTTTCCTGGGGTTGACCATCGATGTACATCCGATTCAGAGTAAACAGGACCGGACCTTGTTTCAGGCGTTGCATGGTCCCGACCTGGTGGCAGTGATCATCAGCGCGGATTCTCTGCCACTTCTGGATCAGAAAGCTGTACTGGTTTCTCTGCAAGGACGCGGCGGTGCAATCCCACTGATGATCTCAGGTGTGAGTGAGCGCGTCGATCGCAATTACCTGAGACGGTGGTCGGATGGAGCGGTAAGCGGCGCAGTCAAGATTGACGTTTCGGGGCGAAGAGAGTGGTACGAGGTAGGAACGGGTAACGATGTAACCAGGCAACTGGGCGGGAGTCAGCTTCCCATTCTGGCCGAACAACTCGATTACCTCACTTTGAATCGCGCGGCGGAAAACCTCTTGCTGCTGACGGATCATGGAGGTGATTCTGCGACCCCGGCGTGCCGCGGAAAATCACGCCGTCGCCCCGCCGGCGACCCCCGATCCTTTTCGCCAGCCGCCTATGTTTGCCAGCATGGCCGCCCTGATACTTTTCCTGCACTATGCTGGAGGCGATCGTGTCTGGCATAGTCCTGCGGCGTACGCCAACTTCACGATCGATGACCCATGGCTCCGTCAACCCTATGGGTACGTCAATTACGAAGAGCTGGTGCAACATGCGCGCGCGCATAATTTTCACGCGACCATCGCTTTTATTCCCTGGAATTTTGACCGCAGCCAGTCGAGCGTGGTGTCTCTCTTTCGAGAGAATCCAGACAAGCTCTCGATCAGTATTCATGGAAACAATCACGTGCACCAGGAGTTCGGGCCGCTCGCGTCGCACGCGCTGAGCGAACAGGTTGAGAACATGCGGCAGGGTCTTGCCCGGATGGAAAGGTTCCGCGCGCTGACCCATATTCAGTACGATCCTGTGATCATCTTTCCGCACTCGATTGCTCCTGAGGCCACGTTCTCCGAGTTGCGGAAAAATCAATACCTGGGAGCGGCCAACTCTCTCAATGTGCCGTCGGATGCGACGGCGCCCGAGGGGGCCGATTTTGCATTGCGCACCGCCACCCTGCGCTTCGGAGATTTCCCCAGCCTTCGCCGCTATTCGGCCGAGGCAGATATCCCGCCAGCGCAAATTGCCATCGATGCGTTCCTTGGCAATCCAATTCTGTTTTATGCTCACGAGAGCTTCTTCGTCTCGGGCATGGACGCCTTCGACAAGACCGCAGATCTTGTGAACAGGCTGCAGCCCGGAACTCGATGGGACGGTCTCGGATCGATCATTCGACATCTCTACCTTGAGAGAAGGCGCTCCGACGGCAAGTACGAGTTGCGTGCGTTCTCCTCGAAGCTCGAAATCACCAACGATCACGATCGTGACGTCGAATACGTTCTTGAAAAGGATGAAACCTTCTCCCATGGCCTGACGGCGCTCATAGACGGCAGATCGGTTCCCTTTACAAAATCGGGCAACGTACTCCAAGCGACATTCCGAATTGAAAAGGGTGCAACGAAGGAGTTCTCCGTGCGTTATGCCGACGAGGCGGCCCTTGCAAGCATCGATACAGCCAAGACGTCGTTCCACACCAACGCTATTCGTCTGCTGTCCGACTTTCGAGACAATGTTGTATCCCGAAGTCTGGTTGGCCGCAAATTCATCGAGTCTTATGCAGACAACGGGCGAGCGTGGAATCTCTTCTTTGTTTCTTCGGGAGGACTGGGGTTGGTGTTACTCTTAGCTTGGTATTTTGCCAGAAGATCGATTCGGATCTCCGGATTGGATTCCGCAGCTCGCTAGGGAGCGGGAAAACCGCTTCACGTACGGCCGATCCTTAAGCCTTGTTGATTTTTATTGCCTCAGAACCAAATTGGGAATCGATAGATCGAGCAGAATCAATTATTTAGCCAAAAGTAACCTCGAATTATCGTTACCTAGGCCTCTTTCAATTGCCTTGGGCAGAGTCAGGGTGGCATTCTAGTAACACATCTCTATTAATCAAGGTAAGGAGTCAGACGCAATTCTCTCATCGAGAGCGAGACCCTACCACGTCCATCCTGGGCGAATGCGTGCGGAATCAATTGCGTCGCGTAAACTTATATGTCAAAAATTCGCTTTTTTCTCCTCTCTCTCCTGGTGATCACCGCCTTGCAAGCCTATGGGGCGAATTATTATGTACACCAAGGTGCTACCGGTAAAAACAATGGAACCAGCTGGAACGATGCCTGGAACGAAATGAACCAAATCAACTTTTCAACCCTGGCTTGCGGAGATACAGTGTGGCTGGCGGGGGGCAACTACAGCACTGGCCTGAAAGCGAACAAAACCTGCGCCGCCGGCAGTGTTTTAACGTTCAACCGCGTCCGCTCGACGGACGCTACGGCCGTCGCCGCTCCAGGCTGGAGTTCGAGCTATGACAGCACGGTGGTATTGCCCAGCATCGATGTCCCGGGTCCGGCTTCCTACATCACTTTCGACGGCAGAATCTCTTACGGCATACAGATTCTGATTCCAGGCTCGAGCGGGGATGGAATCGACGGCGGCGAAGGGTCCGGCAGTGGAACGAGCCAGGCGATCGATCATATTACCTGGACCAATATCGAAATCTATGGTCCAGCCTGCGTTACTAGTGGAACCTGTACCGGATCTGGCGTGATTGGAATCAATATCATGCCTTACTGCCAATCGGCCAACCGTACCAATCTGCTGTTTGACCACATGAGCATCCACAGGACGGGCGAAGCGACCCGTGGCTGCGGCTGGAGCGACAGCACTATTCAATACAGCCTGATCTACGACACCAACAATGACGGGCAGCAACATGAAGACATCCTGTATTCGAACCCGCCGTACCAGAACGTCACGTGGCGGTACAACAAGATCTTCCTGTCACCCAATGATGGCATCTTTTTCGAGGGCGGCACCGGCGCCGTCAACTGGGAGTTTTACGGCAATGTCGTCTACCACTCCGGAGGAGAACTGATTGTCTTCAAGCAGGGCAGCAGTTATGGGCCGGTGTACATCTATAACAATGTTTTCGAGAATGATGGCACCTTCGGCGATTATCAACCGGCATGGCTCGATTTCACAGGCCCGATGGTGGGCGGCGAAGTGGCCAACAACGTGTTCGAGAACGTGACGATCACCGGCACTCCGCCCAATGGAAATCACAACGCCTTCAGTCTGAGTGGAAGCAGTGACGGCGGCACCGGGTCTTTTTATTACAACGTAGGCAACTTGGGTGCAAGCACCATGTTCGCGAATGAGTCGCCCACCAATCCTGTGGCCGCCGACTTTCATCTGACGTCAACCGGTGCGACAACCTTTGGGAAAGGCGAAACCCTCGCGTCCCCATACAATCAAGATCCGGATGGTAATACCCGTGGAACCGGAGGAGTCTGGTATATCGGCGCTTATCAGTATCCCAGTACCGCTCCGGCTCCGCCGACAAACCTCAACGGCACCGTGAACTGAGCAAGTTTTCGGCCTCGATTTTCGATTCACCTCATAAGACGGCACACTGGACGTCGGTCTCGTTGATTTCCCGTGTGCCATCTTTCCTCCTTTGCTTTTCGCAAATTGCTGCTTTGAGCGTTCCTGAAGAACGGGCTCAAATCGGCGTATCTCCTTTCGATCAGACGCCAACACACCCTCCTCGATATTCCTGAGTCATCCTTCCCGATCAGAATTGCGCCCGGTCCTCGGCCGCTTCATACCCATGTTTAGCAACACCTTGTGACCCTTATGTATGAGACCGAATCGAACCGCAAAGTTGAGTCCCCTGCACAGATTCCTTCGGACGTGATCGCCGCATTCGGCGGCCTCGCCGGCACGATAGACGCGCGCACCGCGCTGCCGTGGAGCGAGCACTGTACGGAGTGCGTTTGGCCCACGTGTTATACGTCGTGCGATTTGTACAGTCCTCGAGAAGATGGACGATGCCGCCGATTCGTAGACGGCATGGTTCGTATCGATTGTCCTGGATCCATCAATGGTTACCTGCTGAAGATCCGATTCAAGCAATGGGGAAAACTGTGGACGCCCGCCAGCCTCAACCTCTACTCGCTGTCGGAAGCAGCACGTCGCGAGAAGAATGACTATCGTTTAGGAACTGTGTTCCGCGACCTGCCTCTGCCCGTTCCGCTCAAAAAGCTCGCAGTGACCAAGCGCTACAGCTGGAAAAAGCGCCAGGCAGTCCGGGATACCCGCAACGGCGGGACGCCAACCGGCTTCATTGTCGAGTGCTACAACCCGTCTGACAGGCAGGTCGATCTGTCGATCACGATCCGATCAGCCGGCGCGCAGCGAGGAGTTCCCTATCAGACGCTGGTCAGTCTCCTTCCTGGCTATCAGCTTAGGCGAATTCCCTATCGAGAGATCTCCGAGGTCCTTGATCTCGCATATCCATTCAACGTGGAACTCATTCCCAATGAAGTCGACAAAGAACTCACTTTGTATTTTGGCCTTTTGGACTTTGTTCAGGAGAAACCAAAGCCGGCAAAGACGACGCGGGCGCAGACGATTAAATGCGTGGTCTGGGATCTGGATAACACGCTATGGGATGGGATTCTGGTGGAGGACGGACTCGCCGGATTAACCCTGAAACCTGGTATTCAAGCCATCATCGAGCAGCTGGATCGGCGGGG
>Ga0207044_1127_pt1 | contig 9192 bp, 7 predicted proteins | sample Alteio_BWMinCont_68_FD_153300 | JGI IMG/M metagenome (GOLD analysis project Ga0207044, IMG submission 153300) | Enriched cells from forest soil in Barre Woods Harvard Forest LTER site, Petersham, Massachusetts, United States -... | ecosystem: Environmental > Terrestrial > Soil > Temperate forest >... | reverse complement strand
CACGATAATCTTGTAATTGCTCAAACTCATGTCCTGATTTACTTAACATGGAAATAATCGCAAACGCACCCACAGCTACAATGACGTAGGTCGTGATATAAAACATAGCTGCAGAATAACCTTCAGCAGAATTTGGTCCGGCAATTATACCCAGTAACATATAACCAATATGAGCAATCGAGGAATACGCTAACATGCGTTTAATATTGGATTGCGCAATCGCCAACACGTTACCAAAAAACATCGAAAGAACAGCAATGACAACCAACATATGCTCCCACTGCACTTGCACACTAGGCAAAGCCTCAACCAAAATGCGCATGGTAATACCAAAAGCAGCAATTTTCGGCGCACTGGCAATAAACATCGTCATACTAGTCGGCGCACCGGTATACACATCGGGTACCCACATATGAAATGGCACAGCACCAAATTTAAAGATTAAACCCGCCAAAATAAATCCAAGACCTAAAACAACCACCATGCTTTGATTGGATGTCGCATTCACCAACAAATTACCAATTTCAAAAATTTGAATTGACCCTGTCGCCCCATACACCATCGAAATACCATACAACAGTAAGCCCGAGGCGAGCGCGCTCATAACAAAATATTTCATTGCGGCTTCAGTCGCATCAGCGGAGTCTTTTTGCAAAGCGACCATAGCAAAAAGCGGCAAGGACAATAATTCCAAACCTAAATAAATCGTTAAAAAGCTATAAGCCGAAGACATCACCAACATGCCCAAAACAGCAAGCAGCCCCAGCACAAAGTATTCACCGCTTTGCATCTTGCGCTCGGCGATATACTCACGCGAATAAGCAAACGCAAAAAAACTCACTACACATACAAACATTTTTAAAATAATCGCAAGCTTATCTAATACATAATTACCGCTAAACGTGATTATTGGATTCGGATAATTAATATACTGTGACAACGCAATGAAAAAAGTCACAACCAGCGTACCTTGGACCAACAAGAAAGTCACAATCCGTTTACGCTCAGGCAAGTACACATCAACCAATAAGGTAAGTGCAGCCATGCACAGCATAAAAATATCTGGCAAGGCGACTGAAAATATAGGCATAGCAAAATTCATAACGATCTTCCTAACTAATGCACAATACTTAACGGCATGCTTTCAGATAGCAAATGCCCAATTGTAGAATGCAATACATTTAAAACCGGCGCTGGATACAGCCCAAGAAAAAATACACCGATAGCTAATAATGAATAATTGGTCTTTTCCAACCACGTAATATCTTGAAATTCCACCAAATGGTTATTCGATATTGGACCAAAGAATACCCGCTTAACCATCCACAATGTATAAGAAGCGGCTAAAATTAAGGTTAACGCAGCAATAAACGCAACCCAAAAATGGGCTTGAAACGCGCTCACAATTACCATGAATTCACCGACAAAACCTGCTGTTCCTGGCAGACCAACATTCGACATGGCAAATAACATAAAAAACGCAGCAAAGACTGGCATGCGATTAGCAATACCGCCGTAATCCTTAATCAACCGACTATGATTATAAAAACGATCCGCCAAAATACCGACGCCTAAAAACATCGCCCCGGAACCGAAGGCATGGGCTATCATTTGAATCACCGCACCTTCTAAACTCATATAAGCATCTTGGTAACTTGAAGTATGACGAATAATGTCATAAACCATAAAGCAACCTAAAGTTGCAAATCCCATATGCGCAATCGATGAATACGCAATTAACTTTTTCATATCGGTTTGCACTATGGCAATCAAGCCAATATAGACAATCGCAATCAGAGACAAGGTAATCATAAACCAAGCTAATTGCTCACAAGCTTGCGGCACAATCGGCATACTAAAACGCAAGAATCCATAAATCCCTAATTTCAACATCAACGCCGCTAAGACAACAGAACCCCCGGAAGGCGCTTCAGTATGTGCATCCGGCAACCACGTATGGACTGGAAACATAGGTACTTTGACAGCAAAAGCCAAAAAGAATGCGAAAAACAATATTTCTTGAATGCGCGTTGATAAACCCAAACCATAAAACTTTTGAATATCAAAAGTCCCTGTTTGATTATAAAGATACAACAAAGCAATCAACATCAAGATCGAACCTAAAAAGGTATACAAGAAAAACTTGATCGACGCATAAGAACGGTTTGCACTACCCCACATACCGATACTTAAATACATAGGGATCAACATCCCTTCCCAAAATACATAAAATAAAATCGCATCAGTTGCCGCAAAAACCCCGATCATCATGCCCTGCATAACTAAAAATGCAGCCATGTATTGCGCTACACGTACTTTAATCGCTTCACAACCCGCGAGAATTACCAATAAGCCGGTAAAGTTGGTCAAAATAACCATGGCCAAGGAAATACCATCCACACCAATTGCATAATGAATCTTATACGCCCGAATCCATAATGTATCTTCGGTAAATTGCATCGTATATAGCGTAGGATCAAAGTTCATATACAATGGAATGCACAACGCCAAATTGATAAAAGCAACCGTAGCCGCAATCCAGCGCGCCGTTTTTGCATGCTCATCACCACCGGTGAAAAGCACGGCAACCGCTCCCAACACAGGCAGCCAGATTAAAACCGATAGCAAATGGATATTTGAAAACATAAATCAGTGTCCTAGCAATAGCCAACCGAGGAAAAACATCAATCCTGCAATCATGGCAAATGTATAGTGATAAATATAACCCGACTGTACTTGTCTGGCGACGCGAGAAAACCAACGAATCAATCGACCCGAACCATTGACAAATACCCCATCAATTAATTTTAAATCAGTGACATCGTAAAAGAATTCGCCCAAACGACGACTTCCGCGCACAATGACTAATTGATTAAAATCATCAAACCCGTATTTACTCACCATGATGGAATAAAGTAACGCGAAACGACGCTTTAATTTTTCAGCTAACCCAGGGCGACCGAGTGTAAACATCCAAGCAGTAACTATGCCGGCTAATGCTAACCATAAAGCTAGGTGAGAACCTGCTTGCAAGGCCATTAATTTTGCCCCATGGAATTCCGGTGCCAATTGCGCCAATACATTATGCTGGGGCAAAACAAAAATACTGTCGCCAAGCAGTGATGACTTACTAAATAACATCGGCCCAATTAAAATTCCGCCGGCAATCAGACTCGGTATCGCTAAAGCAACCAACGGAATCAAGATAACCCAAGGCGACTCACGCACATGCGATTTAACACTTTCTTCTACATGGCTTTTTCCATGGAAAGTTAAAAATAAAGCTCTAAATATATATAACGGCGTAACAAACGCACCCAGCAAGACGCACAAATACGCATAGGTTCCACCCGGCAATGTGGTTAAGCGTGCAGCCTCAATAATAGCGTCTTTGGAATAAAACCCAGCAAACGGCGGAATCGCAGATAATGATAAAGCGCCGATAACAAAGGTCAAATAAGTCACTGGCAGATATGGCGCAAGACCGCCCATTTTTCTCATGTCTTGCTCGTGATGTAATGCAATAATTACAGAACCTGCAGCCAAGAAGAGCAAAGCTTTAAAGAAAGCATGCGTCACTAAATGAAAAATCGCTGCATCATACGCCGACACACCTAAAGCAACTGTCATATAACCCAATTGCGAAATCGTCGAATAAGCAATAACCCGTTTAATATCCTGATTAAATACAGCCAAAAGACCCATGAATAAACATGTAGTTGCGCCTAAAACTAAAACCAACGTTAGCGCCGTTTCAGAATATTCAAACAGAGGCGACACGCGCGCCACCATATAAATACCCGCTGTTACCATGGTAGCAGCATGGATCAACGCAGAAATCGGTGTAGGACCTTCCATCGACTCAGGCAACCACACATGCAAAGGCACTTGCGCAGATTTACCCATTGCGCCAATAAACAACAATACACAAATAACAGTAATAACCGATGCAGGTACACCCGGCAAAATATGAATACTTTTATCTAAAATATCCGACACATGTGAAAACACATAATGATATTCCACATGACCGAAATACGTCAAAATCGCTGCAATCGCCAATAGAAAGCCGATATCTCCGATGCGATTAGCTAAGAAAGCTTTTAAACTACCAAACGCAGCCGCTTCCCGCTTGAACCAAAAACCAATTAATAAATAAGAAACTAAACCAACCCCTTCCCAACCAAAAAAACATCAGCAAGAAGTTATTCGCCAACACTAAAATTAACATCGCGAAGGTAAACAAAGAAACATAACTAAAAAAGCGCTGATAACCTGGATCATCAGCCATATACCCCACAGTATAGATATGCACTGCAAACGAAATAAACGTCACAATCAAAATCATGACTGCACTTAATCGATCGATCAATAAACTCACATCAAATTGATAAGCACCCGAATCCGCCCAATGGTAAATCAAACCTTCAACCGTAGGCTGGCCTTCTAAGACAATCGCTTTAAACACAAAACAAGATAATAAAAATGACAAACCGACCAAACTGATTGTCACAAAGCTGGACGCCTTACGCCCAATTAACTTCCCAAAAAAATCCGGCGATCAACGATCCGATTAATGGCAGTAATATAATATAGAGACCTATGGTTAACAGTTGATTGTCCACGTTCTATCCCTTCAATGTATCAAGTTGTTGCACTTCAATCGTGCCGCGTCGTCTAAATAAGACCACCATAATAGCCAAACCAATCGCGGCTTCAGCAGCGGCGACGGTTAGAATAAAAAAGACAAAAATTTGGCCGGTGATATTATTTAAATAATAAGAGAAAGCGACAAAATTGGTATTCACCGCCAGCAGCATTAATTCGATAGACATTAACAACGTAATAATATTCTTACGGTTAATCACAATCCCCGCCATACCAATACCGAACAATAAGGCCGCAACAATGAGAAAATCAGACAATGACAACATTATTGGCCCCTCGTAGGTTTGATCTTAGGTTCCGATGGAATATTCACAATGCGTAAACGATCTTTTGGATCAACAGCAATTTGCTGCGCTACAATTTGGCGCTTGGTACCTTTCTTTTTGTGATAAGTCAAACTAATCGCCGCCACAATCGCGGTTAACAAGATGACGGCAGCAACTTCAAATGGATACGCATACTGGGTATATAAAACATCACCCAAACTCGCAATATTACTAAAATCAGCGGGCAGATTCGCAGGCGCTGCCACTTGCAACAAACCAAAACGGTCTGGACCCACGACCATAATCATTAAACCCACCATCAATAACACGACGAAAGCAGCTAACGGTAAGAATCGCACAAATCCTTCTTTTAAATTAAGACGATTAACGCTCAACATCATGACCACAAATAAAAATAAGGTCATTACCGCGCCGACATAAACCAAAACCAAAACCAGGGCTAAAAATTCTGCACGCAACAGCATCCAAAGAGCCGCCATACAGAAAAAAGTTAAAACCAGAAATAACGCACCACGGACGGGATTCTTCGATGCCACCACCATCAATCCGGAAAAAACACCGATTGCGGCGAAGGCGTAAAATAGTAATTGAATAAAAGTCATCTTTACCTCTTAACGATAGAGAGCATCTGTTGCTCTGTCTTTGGCAATTTGAGGTTCGAATTTATCCCCAATCGCCAGTAATTTATCTTTAGTTAAAATATTTTCGCCGCGATTTTCAAAGTGATAATCCGCATAACCAGTTAAGACAATGGCATCGACGGGACAAGCTTCTTCACAAAAACCGCAATAAACACACTTAAATAAATCGATATCATAAATTGTTGTGCGGCGCGAACCATCCATACGTGGCTCAGCTTCAATCGTAATCGCCAAAGCAGGACACACTGCTTCACACAACTTGCAGGCAATACAACGTTCTTCACCATTCGGGTAACGACGTTGCGCGTGAATCCCGCGAAACCGCACCGACGTTGGTGTTTTTTCTTCTGGATATTGAATCGTGACTTTGCGCGCGAAAAAATACCGGCCTGTCAATTTCAAGCCTAATAGCAATTCCCACAACGAAAAAGTTTTAATCAAGCGTAGTAAGCGCTGCATATGCTCTCTCTTAACCAAACCAAGGAGGTAAATTAAAATGAATCGCCAAGGACAGAACAACAATCCAAACCAACGTAACCGGGATTAATATTTTCCAGCCGAGACGCATAATTTGGTCATAGCGATAACGGGGAAAAGTTGCTCTTGCCCATAAATAACAAAAAATAAAAAACGTGGTTTTTACTAAGAACCATACAAAACCAGGCACCCACGCAAATAATGGATCTAATAGTGGAATACCTTCAAAAGGAGATAACCAACCACCCATAAAGAGAATCGCAATCAAGGCAGAAATCAAAATCATACTGGCGTATTCAGCTAAGAAAAATAAGGCAAACGCCGTACCGGAATATTCCACATGAAAACCCGCTACGATTTCAGTTTCACCTTCAGCAACGTCAAAAGGCGCACGATTGGTTTCTGCTACACCGGAAATCCAATAAACCATAAAGAGCGGGAATAAAGGCAACCAATACCAATGCCAAAAACCACCGCTTTGCGCTTGTATAATGGTTTGAAAATTCAACGATCCCGCTGCCATCATCACGCCGACTAAAGCAAAGCCCATTGCAATTTCATAAGATATCGATTGCGCAGCAGCACGTAAGGCGCCAAACATTGCATATTTAGAATTTGAAGCCCAACCGGCAATCATGATGCCGTAAACGCCTAAAGACGATAGCGATAAAGAATACAAAACACCAGCATTGATATTTGCTAATACATTAGCTTTATCAAACGGTATCACAGCCCAACCGGCTAGCGCCGTTGCGATACTAATAATAGGCGCGATAATAAATAAAAAGCGGTTGGACGCCGTAGGAATAATAATTTCTTTGAAAATCAACTTAAATACATCAGCAAATGGCTGTGCCAACCCCATCGGACCCACACGATTAGGACCAATCCGCAATTGCATAAACCCAATGACTTTTCTTTCAAAGAAAGTCAGATAGGCTACGGATACTAGTAGCACTAGCACTATAACTATAATTTTCGCGATGATGCTTGCGACTAAAAATAATTGATCCATTTTGCTCTCATCTTTAAAAAATTAAAACACTGTCACTTCAAGCTTGCCATACTGTCATTCCCGCGCAGGCGGGAATCCATATACTCAGTCAAAGCCTGAGCCAACCGCAGAATGGATTCCCGCCTGCGCGGGAATGACAGTGTGGCGTGCTCGCAATGACTAGAAACTCACTTCACCATACAATTCAGGCAACTCACTTGTTTCAACAATCCCCGCGGCAATCAAAACTCCCCGCGCCGGCAATCTTGAATCCGTCATCAACGGCAACTGCACCTGCCCATATCTCTGTTTCACTGTCACCAATTCACCCACCTTCAACTGCAACCGTTTCACAGTCTCCGGATGCACATAAACCCTATCAACCTGCCCTTCTAAAATCGGTTGCGCTGCCTGCAAAGAAGCCGCATGACGCACCAAACTATCAACAGAATAAATCGGCACTGTACCCACACGAAATAACTTATTATGATCCGCGTTAAAATACATTTTTGGTATCTCAGTCCATAAAGCCGTGAGATTTTCACAAGCTGCCTTCACTTGATGATGAATTTCTTCTGCTGATTCAAATTCAAAACCTTCTAATTCCAATAATTTCCCAAACACACTCAACACTTTCCACGCTGGACGCGACGTTTCATAAGGCGAAGCAGTTCCTCTGAATAACTGCCAAGTCCCAGCCGCATTCACAAACGTGCCTGCTGTTTCAGTAAATGCAGCAATCGGTAAAATCACATCAGCCAATTCATCAATCACTGAATTACGAAAGAGAGATAAAGAAATAACAAAATCAGCTTTAGCTAACGCATTTTTTGCCGCAACAGGATTCGCACAATCTAAATCCGGTTCAACATTTAATAAGAAATACGCTTTACGTGCTTGTTCCAGCATATCTTGCGCATTTAAGCCAGCATTATTGATAGTCGACAATGCAGTACCACGATGTGGAATCGCACCGGCCAACCACGCCCCTGCTGCGTTTGCGCCTTCTGTTAACAAGCCATACTGACCTTTTAACATCGTTGCAATCAATTCCGCTAACGCACGGATCATAGCGGCCTCAGGATGATTAATCCCCATCGCCCCTACAATGACGCTCACTTTGCCGTCCGTACTTAATTGTTCTGCTATTAACTTATCTTCGGAAGTGGATTCAGCCTGATCGACAATTTCTTTCCACTCACCGGATATACCGGCTTTAACTGAAAGCGCTTTTGCTATCCCAGCCAAACGAACAACCATTTCATCCGGCGCCACAATTTGCTTCGCTGCCAAATCAAAATGGAAAACATAATCACACATATTCAACGCAACAACTTTAGCTCCTCTCAACGCCGCTTTCCGCACTCTTAAGGCAGCCGAAGGTTGTTCTTTTTGAATATTTGAACCAACTAAAAAAATACGCTCGCATTGATCGAGATCTTCAAATTTCATGCCTAAAGTAGGATACGCCGTTTTATTTTCTTGATCTGAAAAATCCACTTGGCGCAATCGATAATCGATATTGGAACTACCTAAGCCACGCATCATTTTTTGCAACAAATAAAACTCTTCTAATGTGGAATTAGGTGACGCTAATGCACCTACTTGCTCTGCCCCATGCTCAGTTACTACTTTTTTTAATCGATCAACAGCAAACTCAATCGCAACCTGCCAACTGACTTCTTGCCAACGACCATTTTGCTTAATCAACGGTTTGGCTGCACGATCCGGATGCGATAAAGCTTCATAACTGTAGCGATCACGATCTGAAATCCAGGTTTCATTAATTTCTGCATTTTCGCGTGGCACTGTACGCATGACTTTGCCATTACGTACATGCACATATAAATTAGAACCCACACAATCATGCGGGGTTATAGTTGCACGCTGGTCTAATTCCCACGCACGCGCAGTAAAACGATAAGGTTTTGAAGTTAAAGCGCCCACTGGACAAATATCAATAACATTCCCAGAAACTTCGGACTTCATTGCATGCTCAATATAAGTCCCAATTTCCATATCTTCACCACGGAAAGTCACACCTAACTCGCGCATGCCTGCAACTTCGGCACCAAAACGCACGCAACGCGTACATTGAATACAACGCGTCATTTCAGTTTCAATC
>Ga0207044_1124_pt1 | contig 9447 bp, 10 predicted proteins | sample Alteio_BWMinCont_68_FD_153300 | JGI IMG/M metagenome (GOLD analysis project Ga0207044, IMG submission 153300) | Enriched cells from forest soil in Barre Woods Harvard Forest LTER site, Petersham, Massachusetts, United States -... | ecosystem: Environmental > Terrestrial > Soil > Temperate forest >... | reverse complement strand
TTCTTTTTCGACTATTTCGTTAGGATGCAAGCCAACAGAAGCACTCACATTAGGATACGCTTTTGCAATTTTTAATACTTCAGGAAAATCTTCTAAGGTAATACAAACATTTAAAAAATAACCCACGCCTTTATCCGCCGCTGCATTTATTGCATTAGTTAAGCTGCCGTCGTGGGCTGCTAGATCCAACTGATCCAAGTGGCAATGCGAGTCAACAAGATACATGGTGTGTCCATCTTATTAAAATGTCTTCTAACAATAATTGTTTATTTAAATGAATCCCTGCTAGTAATGTAGCACGTCCTTGCTGTAAATAATCGATAAAACCGAGCAATTTATCTTTATGTGCCTTCTGGCTAGTTTGAATAATATGATCTTGATAATCCGCATTGACTAGACTACTTGGATCTTGTGTCAATTGAAACCATAGGATATCCGAAACAAAACTGTGTAACAAATCGATCATAGATACGAGATGCGTATCTTGCCATTTTACGGCAATCACCAAAGGATCGGCTTGTCCTAAATGCAAAGATTGCAATGCTTGGTATAAGTCGCTCCTGAAAGCTAGCTTATTTGTTTCAATCCATTGATGGGCTCTTAAAGGAGCGCCGTCAGTTAATTTTAATAATAATGCTAAATCGTGCTCACCCTCTTTCACCTGTGAGCGTAACCAATCAATAGCCACATCCAGAGTTGGCTTAGAAAAAGCAATTTTTTGGCAGCGACTTATTATTGTTGCAGGTAATCGCGAGCTTTGATCACTGACCAGCATAATTAAGGTTTTGGCTGTAGGCTCTTCTAATGTTTTTAATAAAGCATTTGCTGCATTCACATTCATGGCTGTTGCAGGGTGGATAATGATGACGCGGTATCCGCCTTGCATTGTTGTTTCATTGACGAATTTGACCACATCTCGAATGACGTCGACGCCGATGAGTTTTCCGGGTTCTTCGGGTTCTATTAGCATGAGATCGGGGTGGGTTTTAGCAATGACCATGTGGCAGGAATGGCATTCGTTGCAGGGTTGGCCTTGCTCGGAAGGCTTATTGCATAAAAGCGTGTGAGCTAAAGAGTTAGCGAAGTGTTTTTTGCCTAGGCCTTCGGTGCCTAGTAATAGTAAGGCGTGGGCTAGGCGGCCGGAGGCGATGGATTGGCAGATTTGGGTCCATTGGGGGAGGTGCCAGGGGTATATGTTCATTGGCGGGATCCCCGGATTCGCTGCGCTTCATCCAGGCTACGTTTTATTTCGGCGTGGACGGTGGTTAGGGGTTGGGTGGCGTCGATGATATGGAAGCGGGTGGGATCGGCTTTGGCGCGCTGTAGGTACGCTTCGCGGACGCGTTCGAAGAAATCTACTTTTTCTTGTTCTATTCTGTCGTGTTCGCCGCGGTGTTTGGCGCGAGCCAAACCTAGGGCGGGAGGTGCATCTAATAAGATGGTGAGATCGGGATGGGTTTTGACTACCCATTTATCTAAGGTTTTAATTTGATCCAAATTTAATTGTCTGCCGCCACCTTGGTAAGCATAACTGGCGTCGACAAATCGATCGCTGATGACCCATTTACCGGCAGCTAAAGCGGGTTCAATTTTATGGGCTATGTGTTGAGCACGGCAAGCAAACATGAGCAACAATTCTGTTTCTGGGACGATCACTTCTTCGGGATTGGGCGTTAGTAGAATTTGGCGAATTCGCTCAGCTATCTCTGTACCACCGGGCTCACGTGTAGTAATAAAATCAATATGGGCAGCGGTTAAATAATCTTGAATAAACTTAACAGCGGTAGATTTACCTACACCTTCTATGCCTTCAATTGTTAGAAAAAATCCCGTTTTTGATTTCATAGTTATTCCGTTAAAAATGCATTAACCACTGGGGGCTAGTGTACCATAATTTTGGGTTATGGATTTTTGTAAATATTTCTTAATTAACACTTCATTGACATAGTCGGGGCGGAATTTTTTGGCCTCAGCGATTGCTGCCTGATGCTCGATTAAAGTGCGCGAAAATTGATGTGTAGCATGATCACCCTTGGCAACAAAATAAAGATAATCATTCGCTTCAGGATGCATCACAGCATGAATTGAACGCACGCTCGGCATAGAAATCGGCGTGGGTGGCAACCCTTTATGCACATACGTATTATAAGGATTATTATCCGCTAAATCGCTTTTATAAATAGTGCCATCATAGCGTGAACCCATGCCATAAATAACCGTGGGATCAAACTGCAAAAGAATATTTTGTCTTAACCGATTAACCATAACCCCGGCGATGACAGGTAACTCTTCTTGCTTATGGGCTTCTTTTTCAATAATGGAGGCAGCAATTAACGCTTCATAAACTGTCTTAAAGGGTAAATTAGGATCGCGATGCTCCCACGCATTATTTAACTTTTCATCCATTGCATGATTCGCACGTTTCAAGAGTAATAAGTCGGGTGAATCTTTCATGAAAAAATAAGTATCGGGATAAAACTGCCCTTCCGGATTTAAACCCGCATGACCTAGTTGAATCATGATATCAGCGTCAGATAATTTTTGCGTTGCGTGATCGAGATTTTCATTTTCATCGATTAGCTGGCGAACTTGTTTGAACGTCATTCCAGGAATAATCGTAAAGGTGTAATAAACCAAACCTGTACCCGTTACCATTTGATGTAACATCTTACTCGCCGTCGTACCTTGCTGAAACAAATATTCCCCTGCTTTCAGATGATGCACATCACCCTTCACCATAAACAATAAATTCATTAAGTGTGGATGCTTGATAATATGCTGTTGGTATAATTCTGAAGAAACGACTTTGTATGTTGCGCCTGCGGCAACTTTAAATTTAATGCCTTGGGGATCTTTTATTAAGGGATTATATAAGAAATGTAACCAAGTAAGACCAAACCAAACAACAAGGATAAAAAGTAGAATGCCTAGCATGGTAAAGATACGACGCATTGATTCATCCTTTGTTCTATTTTTGCGGCTTTATTGCTAGCATTTTTCTAGCTGGATTTCCCGGGTGGCGCTGCGCTTACCCGGGCTACGTTTTATTTTGAAAATTCACGAAACAATAAAGTTCCGTTTGTACCACCAAAGCCAAACGAATTCGAGAGCGTAATCTTAATTTTTCTTTCTTGTGCTTTATGTGGAACAAAATTCAAATCACAATTTTCACTTGGATTATCTAAATTGATTGTAGGCGGCGCTATTTGATCGCGCATAGCCAAAATACAAAATATGGCTTCAACTGCACCAGCAGCACCTAACAAATGTCCGATCATGGATTTGGTAGAACTGACTGCTAATTTGTAAGCATGTTCACCAAAACAGCGTTTAATCGCTAATACTTCTAGCTCATCACCGACTGGCGTTGACGTACCATGTGCATTAATGTAATCAACGTCGGTGGCATTCATGCCAGCATCAGTCAATGCATTTTGCATTGCTTTCGCTGCACCAGAACCTTGTGGATCAGGCGACGTAATATGATTGGCATCTGCACTCATACCAAAGCCAACTAACTCAGCATAAATTTTCGCACCACGTTTTATTGCGTGTTCGTAACTTTCTAAAATCACAACACCTGCACCATCACCTAAAACAAAACCATCACGGTCTTTGTCCCAAGGACGGCTTGCTTTTTCCGGTGCATCATTACGTGTTGATAATGCACGCATTGCAGCAAAACCACTGATACCTAATTTTGTCGAAGCACTTTCAGAACCGCCTGCCACCATGACATCTGCATCACCATAAGCAATGGTACGCGCTGCAAGACCAATATTATGTGTCCCTGTAGTACAGGCAGTAACAACAGCAATATTAGGCCCACGCATACCGAACATAATAGAAAGGTTGCCCGCTATCATGTTAATAATTGCGCCTGGAATAAAGAAAGGTGAAATTTTTCGCGGCCCTGATTCGAGCAATAGCTTTTCAGATTTTCCGATCATCGGTAGACCACCGATGCCAGATCCAACGGCCAACCCCACTCTATCGGGATTTTCTTGCGCCATGTCTAAGCCTGAATCTTTGATGGCTTCGACTGCAGCAGCAATGCCGTATTGGATAAAGATATCTTTTTTACGCGCTTCCTTTTCGCTCATATAAACATGAGGATCGAAATCTTTTACCGAAGCGCAAATTTTGCAACTCACATCAGAAGCATCAAAGTGATTGATTAAGCCTACACCGCTTTTACCTGCCAAAATCGCTTGCCAAGTATCTGCTACATTTAAGCCTACGGGAGTTACCATCCCTAGACCAGTTACAACGACGCGGCGCTTAGTCAAATCAGGCTCCTTCGAATCTTTGATGTCTAATCATAGTCAATAAATTAAAGCTTATTCTTTGCTATGGGCTTCATGAGATGTAATGTAATCCACAGCTTGTTTAATGGTGGTGATTTTTTCTGCTTCTTCATCTGGAATTTCTGTTTCAAATTCTTCTTCTAAAGCCATAACCAATTCAACAGTGTCTAAAGAATCAGCACCTAAATCATCAACAAAAGAAGCGTCATTTGTTACTTCGTCTTCTTTCACGCCTAACTGTTCAATTACAATACGTTTTACACGTGCTTCAATACTACTCATTTTTATTCCCCTTAATCAAAAAAACTCTGCTTAATAAAGCAATTACGTAATACACTGCGTGTGGTAGTTTAGTATAAAATCTACAACATGCAAGTTGAATTTTCATTTTTTGTTCAATTCATGAACATTCCGCCGTTTACATGCAGGGTTTGACCAGTGATGTACCCTGCTGCATCGGAGGTCAAAAAAGATACAGCGGCGGCAATTTCTTCGGGCTGACCCAAGCGTTGCATCGGAATGCGCTGCAGAAGAGCCGTACGCTGGTCATCAGGCAGAGATCGGGTCATATCCGTATCTATGAAGCCTGGAGCCACCGCATTGACTGTAATCTCCCTAGAACCGACTTCTTGAGCCAGCGCCTTAGTGAATCCAATCAAGCCAGCCTTGGCGGCAGCATAGTTCACTTGACCAGGATTACCTGTAGCGCCCACCACGGAACTAATACTGACGATTCTGCCCCAGCGTGCTTTTAACATATCGCGCATACACGCTTTCGTTACACGATAGATAGAATTTAAATTTGTCTCAATAACAGAATTCCATTCTTCATCTTTCATTCGTAATAACAAATTATCTTGTGTAATCGCCGCATTATTTACGAGAATCTGCGGCATACCAAAGCGTGCTTTGATTTCGCTTAAATTTTCGTTAATCGAATCTTGGCTTACTACATTGAGAACGATGCCCGCGCCTTCAATACCCGCTTCTTTAAATGCTTGAGTAATTTTATCCGCACCTTCTGCAGTGGTTGCACTGCCGATGACAATAGCGCCATCACGCCCTAATGCTTGCGCAATCGCCTGACCGATACCGCGGCTTGCGCCTGTCACTAAAGCAATTTTGCCTTTATGTGGCATATAAACTCCTTAATTTCTGTTTAGCCCTGGGTCTCAAAAGACGTTTCCAGTATGGCATTTAGACTAGCAAGATCAGCTGTCGTACTCAATTGGATTCCAGAAACAATGCGTTTATTTAATCCGCTCAGTACTTTTCCAGGACCGCATTCAACAATGTGTTTAATGCTTTTTTCAGCGAATAATTTAATTGTGTCGACCCACTGAACCGGTAAATAAAGTTGACGCACCAAACCATCACGTATTGCTTCGGCATTTTGATATATTTTCACATCAACATTGTTAATAACGGGGATCGCGGGATCTTGAATAGCGATTGTCTCTAATAGACTTGAAAGTTGATTTGCAGCGGGTTTCATTAATTCACAATGCGAAGAAACACTCACCGGCAATAGAATTGCCATTCGCGCACCGCGTTGTTTAGCAAGCACTAATGCACGCTCGACTGCAGCCATATGCCCTGCAATAACAACTTGACCAGGACTATTAAAATTGGCCGGTGTTAACACTTCATTACCTTGACGGGATTGCTGACATATTTCAGCTACTACTTCATCTTCTAAACCAACTATAGCTGCCAACCCACCAACACCTGCAGGCGCTGCTTCTTGCATAAATTGACCGCGTGCCGCAACCAAACGAATAGCATCGGTAAATTTTATTGAATTCGCACAAACCAAGGCAGTATATTCACCCAAACTATGCCCTGCTAATAAAGCCGGCTTTAACTTTTTTTTGTTTTGTATTATGCGCCAAATTGCATAGGAAGCGGCAAGCAAAGCTGGCTGTGTATGCACCGTTTTATCCAATTCTGAAGCAGGCCCTTTTTGCGTTAATTCCCACAAATCATAACCTAACACTTGAGATGCTTCTGAAAAAGTCGCTTCAACTTCAGCAAATTCTCGCGCTATATCGGCTAACATTCCAAGGGATTGCGAACCCTGGCCAGGAAATACAAATGCTAATGATTGATTCATTTTCTTCTCTCTGACTGCAATTAATATCTAATTAATGCGGAACCCCATGCAAGTCCACCACCAAAACCTTCTAGCAATAACAATTGACCGCGTTTGATTCTGCCATCGCGCACTGCTTTATCCAAAGCTAATGGTATGGATGCACTGGATGTATTACCCTGATCTTCTAAAGTAATCGCCACACGATCCATCGATATATCTAATTTTTTTGCCATTGCTTGAATAATACGAATATTAGCTTGATGCGGCACCAACCAATCAACATCGGATTTTTGCAATCCACTTGCCACTAAGGTTTCATCAAATAAATCACCTAATATATTCACGGCTAATTTAAATAATTGGTTACCCGTCATTTTAATATAAAGTTCTTCTTCCACTTCCATCGGCTTACCTATACTCACTGGTAAGGATAAAACATCTTTGTGTGTGCCATCGGCGTGCAAGTGCGTAGTCATAATACCAGGCTCATCGGATGCACCGATAACAACAGCACCAGCACCATCACCAAACAATACGCAAGTGGTTCGATCAGTCCAATCAACAACGCGGGACATGACTTCACTACCAATAACCAAAGCGGTTTTAATTGAGCCTGATCGGATAAATTGATCCGCTATACTTAAACCATATACAAATCCCGCACACGCGGTTGAATTCAAATCGAATGCTGGACAACCTGCAATACCTAAACGCTCTTGCAAATGACAAGCTGTACTCGGAAACATTTTTTCCGGCGTGGTCGTTGCAATAATAATCATGCCAATATCAGTCGGCTCTAGACCGGCCGCTGCCATCGCTTCACGCGCTGCTTTTTCTGCCATCGTTAACGATGTTTCATGCTCAGCCGCAATATGACGACGATGTATGCCTGTACGTTCGACAATCCACTCATGCGAGGTTTCAACGATCTTTTCCATATCCGCATTGGTGAGAATTTTTTCGGGAAGGTAGGAGCCTGTACCTAAAATTTTAGAGTATGCCATTTCTTGTATTTCCGAATGGTGTTGATTTTATTCTTCAGGATTGATCTTAGAAGACGCCTTGAGTAAGTGTTCAACTTTGGCGCTAATTAATTGCGGAATATTTTTTTCGGCTTGAGCAATAGCCTGTTCAATCGCATTAGCGAAAGCAGCAATATTGGCGCCGCCATGGCTTTTTATCACAATTCCTTGTAATCCAATTAAACTAGCACCGTTATAACGATCTGGATCGATCCATTTGACTAGCATTTTCATGATGGGTTTGGCGAGCAAACCGACTAACTTGGTATAGATATTTTGATAGAACGCGCGTTTCAATAATTTAATGAATAATATCGCCACACCTTCAGTGGTTTTTAAAGCAACATTACCCACAAAGCCATCACATACGATCAAATCTGCTTCACCTTTGTAGATATCATCGCCTTCAATGTAACCGGCGTAATTAATCGCATTGGATTGAGAAATGAGCTGTGCTGCTTGTTTAACTTGATCATTGCCCTTGATGTCTTCTGCACCGATATTCAGTACATAAACTTTAGGCTCAGGAATGTTTTCTAATGCTGAAACAAGCACCGATCCCATTACTGCAAATTGAAATAAATGTTCTCCACTAGAATCGACATTAGCGCCCAAATCCAACATGTGCATGCTTTTGCCGGCAATAATAGTAGGAAAGACAGAAATAATAGCGGGACGATCAATACCAGGCAGTGTTTTGAGAACAAAACGTGCTGTCGCCATTAAAGCACCGGTATTCCCTGCGCTCACACAAGCATCAGCAGTTGAGTCTTTAACGAGATTAATCGCAACACGCATGGAAGAATCTTTTTTCCCGCGTAAAGCAGAGGCTGGTGATTCATCCATTTCGACACGTTGTGAAGTATGGTGAATAGTCAACCGAGATCTATCAACAGTAGATTGGTGTGCACGTAGCTCTTGTTCGAGTACTTCGCTATCACCAACTAAAATTAGGCGTAAGGTATTGTGCTTTGCTAAAACTCGCAAAGCCGCAGGTATCGTAACCGAGGGGCCGTGATCGCCCCCCATTGAATCCACTGCAATCGTAATGTCACTCAATGTCATTACTCTTCAGTATTTTCTTCTTCGGTCGCTTTATTATTATTGATTACTTGACGGCCTTTATAAAAACCATCTGGGCTCACGTGATGACGACGATGCGTTTCACCTGTAGCAGCATCGACAGAAAGCGCTGTTGATGTTAAACCATCATGTGAACGGCGCATACCGCGTCTGGATCGGGTGACTCGACTTTTTTGAACAGCCATTATAATTTCCTCTAACTTACTATCTAAAATTAACTAAAAAGGCCTTTTCTCTATTGGAGAAACGGCTTTAACCTACTTCTTTTCATCATGGTCAAGCCCTCATCGCCAGACCCCATTTCTTCAATCCTTTGTTTTTATGGGATATTTTTACAAAAATATGAAAAAAACTTTCCCTTATTATTAAGCCTAGTACAGATTTCCAAAAAGTGTATAGGGCTATCAAAAAAGGAATGTATTATTCTCAATGAGTTAAGTGAGTTATATTTGACATAGACCGGCTATCAGCATAAAATCGCCCCCGCCATGCCAAAAGACATAATGCCAATACAAGTTAACCCCATCCGTTTTGCAGAAAACGGGGTAACAATGCACGGATCCTTATTTATCAAGGATATGCAGCGTTTGGGTGTAAGTTTGGCGGGTCAGGAAGGTGAGGTAAAGGTTGACTTAGAGTTTGGTATTGATCGAGAAAAAACCCGCTTTGTGAAGGGTCATTTTGAGACAGCATTAACCTTGCAATGCCAGCGTTGTTTAGAAAACTTCATCCAAGAAGTGGTAGGCGATCTCAAGTCAGGTTTGGTCAATAACGAAAAAGAAGCGAATGCACTATCAAGTCGCTACGAGCCCTTAATTGTCGTTGATAATAATTTAGTTATCCAAGACATGATAGAAGATGAGTTAATTTTAACTTTACCTATTGTGCCTATGCATGACTTAAAGGATTGTTCCATCCAGCTGCCTCAAGCGGCAGGCGA
>Ga0207044_1120_pt1 | contig 9822 bp, 9 predicted proteins | sample Alteio_BWMinCont_68_FD_153300 | JGI IMG/M metagenome (GOLD analysis project Ga0207044, IMG submission 153300) | Enriched cells from forest soil in Barre Woods Harvard Forest LTER site, Petersham, Massachusetts, United States -... | ecosystem: Environmental > Terrestrial > Soil > Temperate forest >... | reverse complement strand
ACTGTCAAGCTTGATCATGATCGGTCTGCTGGTCCTCGGCACGGTCGAGGTGGTCCATGCCGCTAGCGGAACCTTCGCGCTCACCGGAAGCTTGAACACCGCGCGCTACAACCACACTGCCACGCTGCTGCCGAGCGGCGAAGTTCTGGTAACCGGCGGAAACGATGTTAATTCCAATCCGCTGGCCAGCTCCGAGCTCTATAACCCGGCGACGGGAACTTGGAGCTTCACGGGCAGTATGGCCGAGAGTCGCAATGCAGGCTTCACCGCAACCTTGCTTCCGAATGGTGAGGTACTGGTTGCAGGTGGGTCAGGGAACGGAGGTTGTCTCAATGAGGCTGAACTCTATAACCCTTCCACGGGCCGCTGGAAATCTACCGGCAGCATGAACCAACCCCGGTGCTACCATGCCGCAACGCTGCTTTCGACCGGCAACGTCTTCGTTGCTGGCGGATCTAATTCCGCCGGAACCGCCGGTACATCGGCCGAACTCTACAACCCTTCCACGGGAGAGTGGCAGACGACTGGGAATCTGAATGCTCCCCGGGCAAACGGAGCCGCGACTCTCCTGGCTGGCGGTGAGGTGCTCCTCGCTGGTGGTTGGAATGACATCAATGGGCTCGAGAGGTTCCTCACCACAACTGAACTCTATAACCCCTCTACAGGAGTTTGGAGCGTTACCGGCAGCATGACAAAGGGCATCTTCAGCCCGGCTTCCGCACTGCTGGGCAATAATGATGTGTTGATCGCCAATGCCGCTCAGTTTTACAGTCCGGCCAGTGCATCCTGGACTATGACAGGCCCTTTGCCGAGAACCGCTACAAACCCACTCCGGGCGACATTGCTTCCGAATGGCAATGTCCTGGCAAGCGGGACAGTTTGCAACTACAGCGGGTGCGGTTCTCTGCCCACCGGTACCTGTTTTCTCTACACAACCTCCACCAACTCGTGGTCGGTGACCGGCAGAATGAATCAGTCCCGCATCGACCACACTGCGACGCTTCTTCTTAACGGCGAGGTGTTGGTAGCGGGCGGCCAGCACCACGGCCTCGGCACCCCAATCACGGCGCTCAGCAGTGCTGAGCTCTACACACCTTAGAGTGCGTTGCGAGTCCGCACCACATTTCGCCGGCCAGAGACGCAACGACGACACGGACTCTGGTTATCTTCACCAAGCCGTCAAGTGGGAGGTTGTGATGCATTGCGGAATGACGCATCGGTCTGCCACGGTTCGCCTGTTACTGCTAGCAACTCTTTGGCTGTTGGGGTCAAGTTCGTTGCTCGCCCAAACCTTCACCACGCTGTACTTGTTCGGTGGGGGAGGCGGACCCCGCGGAACTTTGATTGAAGGCACGGACGGGGACCTATACGGGACCACCTATGGGGCCGGGAGCAAGGATAATGGGATGATCTTCAAAATCACCCCAGGCGCCTCGTTCACGATGCTGCACCAGGGTGGCACATTCGACGCGGGGCTGACGTTGGGAACCGACGGGAACTTCTACGGAACGAGCATTTCGGGCGGGTTGAGCGAGGCCCTCGTCTTCAAAATCACTCCCAGTGGCGCGTTCACTACGCTGCACACTCTTCCCGGCGGCTCCCTGCCGCAGGGGCTTGTCCAAGCTAGTGACGGGAACTTTTATGGGACGACCCTGGGGGGTGGAACGGGCGGCGGGATGCTCTTCCGGATTACCCCAAGCGGTACGCTGACCACGCTCTATAACTTTTGCGCCCAAAGCGGTTGCGCCGATGGTTTTTCCCCCCTCGGGCTGATCCAGGGTATGGACGGGAATTTGTATGGCGCAACGGGAGGAGGGGGCGGAAGCACCGCCTGCAGCACGGGCTGTGGGACGATCTTCAAAATCACCACGACCGGCACGCTGACCACGCTCCACAGGTTTGACTTTACGGACGGCGCCGGCCCCGAGGGCCTGGTTCAGGCCGGCGATGGAAACTTCTACGGGACGACCAACTCTGGCGGGCTCAGCAACGGCAACTGTGTCTATGGCAACATACCCGCCACCTGTGGGACCGTCTTCAAAATGACGGCGACGGGCGAACTAACCACTCTTCACACCTTCAACTACACGGACGGCGGCAATCCTGGACGGCCACCGATTGAGGCCCGCGATGGAAACATCTACGGGACCACTGCTGACGGCGGGAGTGTCGGTTCGGGAACCGTCTTCAAAATCACCCCAGCCGGCACGTTAACCACGGTACACAACTTCGACACGAGGAATGGCGATGGCTCGTTCCCAGGGGAACTGGTCCAGCACACCAACGGGACTTTCTACGGGCCGACAGTTCGTGGAGGCGAAGTTTCGTACCATTTCTGCGCCCTCTACTGTGGCACACTCTTCAGTCTATCTGTGCCGTGAGCACGGGCCGGTTCCGATTCTTGTCGACGATCAATAAAACGCGATCCCAGGATTCTGGATTACTTCGCCAGAGCCGCCACGACGACACGGACTCTGGCGATCTTCACCAGCCGTCCTGCCGGAGGTTGTGATGTACAGCGAAATCATGCATCGGTTCGCCGCGGTTCGCTTGTTGGTGTTATCGGTGATCTTGCTGGGCGGGTCAGGCTTGTTACTCGCCCAAACCTTGACCACACTGTACCTGTTCGGCGGAGGCGGCAATCCCGAGGGGGCGTTAGTCGAAGGACCGAACGGGAATCTATACGGGACCACCTACGGGTACCTCGGCATAGAGAATGGGATGATCTTCGAAATCACCCCGACCGGTTCGTTCACAAAGCTTCACGGGGGTGGCGCATACGCTGCGGGACTGATCCTGGGGACCGACGGCAACTTCTACGGGACCAGTTGGTCAGGTGGGACTGGAGGCAATGGCTTTGTGTTCAAAATTACCCCAAGTGGCACGCTCACCACGCTGTACACTTTTCACCCAAACTCGAGCGGCATATGGGCCAACGGCAACCTTCCACTCGGACTCGTCCAAGCCAGCGACGGAAACTTTTATGGGACAACCAGGGAAGGTGGAGCAAACACCTGTCTCTACGGCGGCACCAACTATGGTTGCGGAACGGTCTTTCGGGTCACTCTGCGCGGTACGCTGACTACGCTGTACACTTTTTGCTCGCAAAGCGGTTGCGTTGACGGCCAAGAACCGGGGGCGCTGATCCGCGGCACCGACGGGGATTTGTACGGAACGACACCGGGGGGCGGAAGTGGCCCCTGCAGCGGAGGCTGTGGGACCATCTTCAGAATCACGACGACCGGCACGTTTACCACGCTGCACAGCTTTGACTCAACGGATGGGGTTGATCCGGCAGCGCTAGTTCAGGCCGCCAATGGTGACATCTACGGGACAACCTATTCTGGTGGGTCTGGCAACAACTGCAGCCCTGGCTGTGGCACGGTCTTCATGATGACCCCGGCCGGCGCGGTAACTACCCTGCACTCTTTCAACAGCTCGGACGGCGGTTCTCCCGCAGGAATGATCCAGGCCGCCGACGGCAATTTCTACGGGACAACGGAAGGGGGCGGCACAAATGGCTATGGAACGGTCTTCAAAATCACGTCAACCGGCACGTTAACGACGCTGCATGACTTTGACAAGACGGATGGCGCCCGCCCGACGGCATTGGTCCAGCATACGAATGGACTTTTCTATGGGACAACCATCAGCGGCGGCAAGACTAGTTACCACTTTTGCCAAGCCTACTGTGGCACTCTCTTCGGTCTGTCTGTTCCTTGAACGCAGACTTATCCGACCCAATGCATGGTGCTGTCAGTTCTCTATAATTACCGCAGCTTCGCGCACGGGCTCGAAGGTCTCAGAGTGATTGGCAGTTATGCCAATGGAAAGAACCTGACGGGTAAGCGCGCTCATAATGGACTTCCGACGACTCCTTCTCGGCCTGTGGTGCAATGGGCCATTTCCCAGTCTGTGTTCCATCGAACGGTAATGAAGTGACCTGTATGGCGCGGAGTGTTGGCGGAGCGAAGGTTGAAGTTGTCCGCGTTCTTGTACCTGAAAAGGTTGATGAGGCGCTTACTCGCGCCTAAAACGAGCTCTGCCATCCGGTTCGCCAGCTCCCGTGGCTTCCCGGCTCCCAACATCTTCCTCATTACCAAGCTGATGTTGAACGCGCCGACGTGAATTAGCAGGCGCTTGAGAATATTCTTCCGTCCGTGCAGGGTGCAGCGTCGCATCCCGCCGGTTTCGTAGCAATGAGCAAAGGTTCGTTCCACAAACTCGCCTCGCCGCCTCAGCAGTCTCTTTCCATACCGGCCGCGCACCCGTTGCCGGTTTTGATAAACCGCCTGCTGTTGGCCCTGCTTGCCTTTCCAGTGTCGCTTGCCGGGCTGTTTCTTCTCCGGGATGTAAGTGCGAACTTCCAGTTCCTTGATCTGCTCAAGAGCTTCGCCGCTATGGTAGCCCTTGTCCGCAACCAGTTCTTCAATTCCTTCTACGTTGACCTTGGGTTCCTCTTCAGGATGCAACTCTGCTTCGCGATCGACTAAATCCGCCACCGCTAATCCCGCATCGGCAAGCGTCTCCTGCACGGTCGCCGTATCGCCCAGGTCAGCCGCTTGCAAGGTGACGGCCACCACCGCGCCCGTATCCAGATCGACCGCATGTTCGGCCTTGTGAGCCAGGTGCGTACTGCCGTCCTTCATCTTCGCAACCCGAGCATCTTGATCGGTGGGACTCTTCCACTCCTTGTTGGAGGTGCGCTTCTTGCGCTTGCGGTCAAGCCGCGCCAGATCCTCCCGCATCGGTGTCTCGATGCCTGACGCCTTGGCCAGACCGGTCAGGAACTCTTCATACCTCTCGCCCGTGTCGCGCCGCACGATTGAGCGCATCGCCGCGCTGGCCTCCAGGGTGGTCGCATCAATGCCGATGCGCTTGCCCGCCAGCAACGCGCGATCGGCAAGTAACCCAAGAACCCAGGAAAAAACCTGCTTATGCGTCTCCAAGTCGATCAATCGGCGGGTGCGCGAAATCGTGGAGTGATCGGGCGTGTCCTCATCCAATGCAATGCCCACAAAGTGCCGCAGGCTCAGTGAGTCCTTCAACCGCCATGCGATGCCGCGTTCAGACTCGATGCCCTCTACAAACGCGTCGAATCCTTCGCCCTCGAGGACCTCGTTCAGGCGAGCATAGAACGGGTGACCTGGGCCCGCGGCCATATTCGTATACGCCACCCACAGATCCTCCTGCCGCTCTCGATCCTTGCGTGTTCCCATCGCCATGACCTGATTTTAAGAATGGCTCATGTGGATGACGCTCAATTCTTGCGGGAAGGTATCAGGACTTGCACCACAGGCAGTTAGGGATCAGTCGAGATTAACAGCGACTTTTGTCAATTCCCGTTCGAAGAGTTCAATTCGCTATTCGGACGTTTCGCCGAAAACCGGAAGCGCCCGGTGCGTGGTTCGACGCTTATCGATGTGAATCCGGCAGATTCAAGCCAGTGATTCAGAGTAGCCGGATCAACGAGCACCATCGTATCGCAAAGGTGGATGATGCGCATCATCGTGGATGGCAGCCTGTCCACACCTGCGAAAACTCCTCCCGGCCTGAAGACTCGATGCGCTTCGGTGAATATCCGCGAGTACGGAATCGACCTCAAGGCATTCGATCTTGTTTATACGATCTCGCAGCCAATTCGTGGTCGCCCCGGGGCCCGGACCAATTTCCAAAGGGGGATGGATGGAGCTGGGCACACTGGCCGCAGCGTGGCGAATTTGCCAATACGACTTTTTTCGCGACCGAGGAGCGCGCCCAGAGTCAGATGGCGTTTGCTCGAAGCAAAGGGCGCATCGTCGAATTGACGGCCTTCAGTGATGGCATTGAACCGTTAGTCATCCAATACGCCACGCAAAGCGTCTTTGAACGACTTGAAGCCCGAGGACGTGGCCAAGGAGAATCTGCCGATTCCATCGCAGCCTCCGTTCGATCCCGCAAAGCCCTGTCCCTGCGGCCTGCATGGAAAGAGCTGTGGCGACTGCTGCAAGGACCAGGGCATCCATGCGCTCGGCAATGCGATGCTGCGGGGCACGGCACCGATTATTGTCCCCGGCGCGCGCACGACGATCTCCTCCAGCATGGTCATGGGCGACACCCGGTTTCGCTTTGTCTGGAATACGCTCTGGCCGCGTCCGCAGACCGAACCCTTCGATCAGTTTCTCGACGCCTTGGTCTATGCGACGCTCGGCAAGGATTAGTTCGACGAGCAGTCGCAGCGTGCCCCGGAGAAACGGCATGCGGTCGCCAAGTGGCGGGAGGCGATGGTGGAGCTTCTCAAGAAACCGCCGCTCATTGCGCGACCTTGTTCAGGCTGACAACTCCAGCCCCGGCGAGGACCCTAAAATAAGCAGTGAAGACTTCTATCGGCATGGGAAGATACTCGGCCGCGATGGCGTCATGTATGTCCAATATGGATCGCTTCCCATCTGCATAAAATGCCGGGGCGTCATCAAGGCTCATAACGCGAAGATCGTCTTTACCATCGCGCTTCATCTCCTGCGCCGCGTCCTCCAATGCCTTGTTCACCATAGAAATCTCCGACGTATCACTGGAAGCTGCATGTGTAACCGCTAAACCCCAGCCAATTCGCTCCAGCTTCCCTGACACCATCAGGGTCAACTTCAGTCGCGGAGTGACGCATTCGATAAAGGAAAAACTTGAGGCCGGAAGAGCCGACGTTGATGGTTAGATTGACTGAAGGTATCGTGTTGCTCAACCTAGCCACCTCAAGGCCAATATACTTTGCCTCCCACTGGTAGAAGGCCTGCTTGCCGATCCCGGCCTCGCGGATCACCACCACGACGGGGACGCCAACCTCTGCTTGCTTCAGCGCCCCCACGATCTGCCCCACACTGAATCGCTTCTTCTTCATCAGCAAAACCCCCTCCCTCAGCTGGTCAAGGTCTCGCCGACCACTAACTTTTAAGCTGGTTCAGAAAAACGGAGGCCGGTTAATTGCCGCGGGATTATTCTGGAAGCGTATATCTCGCATCGATTAGGGCACGTATAAGTTTTCGAGATTCCTTGGAATTCTGAGGAAATTGAAGTTCTATCCGAGCTGCTTGGTCTGCCAGGTAAGGATCCTTCACCGCTTCACGAAACCACTTGGAATAGTCTTGACGGTGCAGATGGAAAAGCCAGGTTTCCTCGTCGATTCCTTGAGCAATCTGCGAGAAAATAGCAAGATTCTGGGCCTTGAGATTGTGACGGTTCCCCGGTCCGCGAAAATAAAAGCTGTGATAGCGCATATTGCCTTCAGCGTATTTTCGACGATGACGGATACGATCTCCTTTGGGCCGAATGATCCTCATCGGGGATGGAGGGTTTCCAGTCTCAGGAAACCAGATAATAGCCTGCCCCGCCTTAGAAGACAGACCTTGAGGCCACAGCAGAGAACGACCGGTCACATCGCTGAAGCTTTTCATGGTTGTCTCTGGGGAAGGCCCCACTGCAATGACTACGTCCATCATCGCCAAGATCGCGGTCGGCAAATGATCTGGTCGCACGGTCACGAGTATCGTCTCACCTAGCTTTTGCGGCAATATCTCCGGTAGATGCCCCCAATCTAAGGGCAAAAGGTGATGAGCTTCATCGAAAATCATCCAGTGCGGTCGACCCGTTCGTGTACGCAACGTTCGAAGGCTTGGGAAAAGTTGCCCGAAGAACCCTGGCCTGTCCGGAAGTTGAATACCGAGGAGATTGAGACTTACGTTCATTTTCGGATCCTCGAGAATGCTCAACACCTCGTTGATGCTGATTGCACGATTGGAATCGCCTAGATGGATAACGTCGCGTGAAGGCCCATAGTCTCCTTCTGGATCGATAATACAAACCTGATACGCCTGTTCAATCAGGCGTTCGACGATACCTGCCGTAATCGTGGACTTGCCGCTTCCCGAAGGTCCTGCAATAAGGATATTGGTTCCATAGGGAGGAACTTTAATCTCGCCTCCGCCCTCAAGCGAACCGATAGGTATGAAATTGCGGCGAAGTTTTCCTTGCATTCTGACGAGGTCGTCGGCGATTAACTCATTCACCAACTCTGCCAAACCGCTGCCGGCCTCTCGCTTTGTAATCAAGTCGACGAGCTCAAGGATGGAAGGTACTGCGTTGGCTACCGCTACGGAACACTCGCAACGGTCGAGAAAGGACTGGTCGTTCTCTCCGTCTCCAATGCCCACGGCTTCATGAAACGAAAGCCCAAGTCGTCGCAAGGCAACACTTAGTCCAGTTGCTTTGTTGACCCCTGTGGGAAGTACCATCACGGCATTCTTGTTGAAAACGATGAGCAACTCAAAACCGGATTCTTGAATAGCTCGAAGAACTGCGTTTTGATGAGGTATCCATGTGGCAACTACAACCCGGCCAACCTCGATCGGCTCCACGCCAAGACTTCGAAGACGTTCGATGAACGCTCGAGGTAACGGTCGGCAAAGAACCGTCTCCTCTCGTGTCTGAGGGATGTAAAGAACCGCGCCATTCTCCGCTACGACACAGTCGAAGACATCAATCTGGGGCAGGATCTCAAGCAACTCAACAAGCCGTCGCCCGGTCACCAGAATGACTCGCCGTCCCGAAGCCCTGAGACGTTTGATCGCCGCGATCGCTTCCTCCGATAGTTGCCCATCGGTAGCCAGCGTACCGTCGTAGTCCGTAGCTAGCGCCAAGTATCGCAATGTGGTGAACCCCGAGTGACGATTTGCAACCTACTTCGCAATGATAGTGCGCGATGAGGGGCCAAGGCCATATTCGGCTCGCGTAAATGCTTGTGAACCCCAATCGCTTTGTCTGAGAAGGAGTGCAGATTAGCCCAGTGGCAATGGCAGCTTATTGGAGGGGCCGTAAAGCCCACTATTAAAAGGAGATCTAGATTCGTTGGGCTCCCGCGTCTCACATCATCATTGCATTCAATTTTGGCGGGTTCAAGCCAGCGAGCTTTTTTCAACACGGCAACTACAACGCCGGGCCGATCGCCGTGAACATCGGCTTTACCTATCGCTTTTAGGAGAATCATACCTGGGTCAACATCGCCCGGTGTGATCTGGTTAATTCCTCATTGGGCCGATCAAACAACCGATTCTGAGTTCAATCGTTCCGCCCGACTAATCTTTTTCGCCAATCTTAAGCCGATCGTTGCTCGGTATCATGACTATGCTAACGACCATGCAGTACCTGCCAGAACGAGAGTGCGACGACTCAACATGACTGAATTTCTTTAAGCTCAGATGTTTTTTCTGAGCTTTGTTCCATATCAGAAAACCGTCTTGCATGGCTAAACGACCCAAGCTCGCACGTTGATGAATCACTTTCGATGGCAACCGTTCAGGTTCCACCAACCATGTATTCGGTCCGGTAAAGCACCATGATTACTTGTTCGAACTCTCTCGCCAGGCCAGAGAGGCGGGGCGTCCAATCAAAGACTCGGCTTCAAGCCTCAGCCATTGGGCTGTACGGACTGCCCCGCATGCGGACCGCGCTCCATAACCTGCGTGTAGTTCTGCCCGGAGCGCAACATCCAATACAAACGAACCGCCAGTTTGTGGGCGATGGCCACTTTGGGGACGCCGTGATGCTTATTCATCGACAAGCGCAGATACTGCCGGTGCCAGTTCGGATCTTTGCTTTGCGCCTTGATAGCAGCCTCCACCAACAACCAGCGCAGCAGCGTATTGCCCTGCTTGGTAACGTGTCCCATTTGCTGCTGATGCTTGCCGCTGGACGCCTCAGCTGGAATCAGCCCCAGATAGCTGCCCACCTGTTTGCCGCGGGGGAACCGCCTCCAATCCCCCAGGATCAGCACGTACGCCAACGACACTACCG
>Ga0207044_1119_pt1 | contig 9899 bp, 10 predicted proteins | sample Alteio_BWMinCont_68_FD_153300 | JGI IMG/M metagenome (GOLD analysis project Ga0207044, IMG submission 153300) | Enriched cells from forest soil in Barre Woods Harvard Forest LTER site, Petersham, Massachusetts, United States -... | ecosystem: Environmental > Terrestrial > Soil > Temperate forest >... | reverse complement strand
ATGTTGCTGCGATGTTCATGATATTGCGCGTGCATGCGCTTGACTTGTTGTTCTAAGGTTTCGATTTGATGGGGTAAAAGACCGACTAAATTAAACATTTCGCGCTCTTCGCGCGTGAAGGCACAGCCCTTGTTTAGTCTGGGGGTGCTGAGTAGGTCATAGCCTGACAATCTTGTTTCAATACAGGCAATATTCCCCGTGCTATCCCGAACGATCTTAAATTCCAGCATAGTAGGCCGCCTAGGAAACTTGTAAGGAATTACAGGAATTTTTACTATTATAGCTTATAATAGGCTCCAATAGCGAACCAACCGCCGCCAATCTAAGTCACTGATTATTGGCTATGTTGTTGAAAAATGAGGAGTTTTAATGAAAAACATCGCGATTTATCCGGGTACCTTCGATCCTATCACCTACGGTCATATCGACTTAGTCGATCGAGCAGCGAAGATTTTTGATAAAATCATTGTTGCTGTTGCGGTTAATTCAAATAAGAAGCCTTTATTTTCTTTAGAGGAACGAGTCGGTTTGGCTAAGCAAGTGTTACGCCAAGGCAATGTAGAAGTTGTCGGTTTTGAATCCTTGCTAACGGATTTTGCTAGCCAGCATGGTGCAAATATTATTTTACGTGGCTTGCGCGCTGTCTCGGATTTCGATTATGAATTTCAATTGGCAGGTATGAATCGAAATTTGGCGCCAGCAATGGAAAGTATTTTTTTAATGCCTTCCGAAAAATATACTTATATCTCATCACGCATAGTGCGCGAAATTGCTTTATTAGGTGGTGATGTCACAAAATTTGTTCCCGCAGAAGTGGTAGCAGCGTTGAAAACGAAATTAACCAGGTAAGCTATGTCGTTAAAAATCACAGAAGAATGTATCAATTGCGATGTCTGCGAACCGGTTTGTCCGAACAAAGCGATATATCAAGGTGAATTGATTTTTGAAATTGATCCTAACTTGTGCACAGAATGCGTAGGTCATTTTGATGAACCCCAATGTGTTGCTGTTTGTCCTGTCGATTGTATTCCGAAAGATCCTGCGCATGCAGAAACGCCACAACAATTGTTAGAAAAATATCGCAAGTTAACCGAGGTTAAATAGTGCAACCCACTTCACGCAAAATTTTAGGCTCGTTTGCATTAGCCATGATTGCTGTGACAGCCATTATTGATTTGCGTGGTTTGCCGATGATGGCAAGTTATGGTTTTGGAGTGATTGCAGTTTATGGGTTAGCGGCTTTGTTGTTTTTAATTCCAAGCAGTTTAGTGTGTGCAGAGCTGGCGACGACTATCCCTGAGCAAGGCGGTATGTATATTTGGGTACGGCAAGCTTTCGGTGACAAGATGGGATTTTTTTCTATTTGGTTAGAATGGCTGAATAATGTAATTGGCTTTCCTGCATCACTGACATTTATTGCTGTTACTTTAACTTACCTCATGGATCCTGCTCTGGCTTTGCATAAAGGTGTAATTTTAACCCTGACTTTAAGTATTCTTTGGTTAGTCACCGGATTCACGTTGCTAGGAATCAAGGCATCTAGTCGCTTAAATATGTTAGGTGCTTTATTTGGTACGATTATTCCTGCAATCATCATCGTTATTTTAGGTTTAGCTTGGGTGTTGATAGGCAAGCCTTTGCAATTTCAACCAGGTTGGTCGCATTTATTGCCGAGCTGGAATGAGAGTAATCCAGGCTTTTTTGCTGCTATTATATTGGGTTTTGGTGGCATGCAAATTGTTGCTTTCCATACAGTGAATGTCAGTAATCCCAAGCATTCATTCCCGCGTGCTATCTTTTCTGCAGTTAGCATTATCATTACTATTTGTTTGTTCACCGCATTAGCGATTGCGTCTGTTGTTCCTGCGCAAGAATTAAATTTAATTTCTGGTTTGATTGATGGCTTTAATCGTTTTTTTCTGGCCTTTCATATGGCTTGGGCAACACCGGTTTTAATTAGTTTAATTATCTTAAGTTTATTTGCTACCTTAAATGCCTGGTTCTTAGGGCCGGCCCGTGGTTTAGCTGTTGCTGCCCAAAATGGATTTTTACCTAAAGCCTTAGGTCGATCAAATAAAAAAGATGTTCCCGCCGCTATCATTATTTTACAAGCCGTGATTTGCAGCATTCTTTCAGTCGTATTTTTATTAATGCCAGATATTAGTTCTGCATTTTGGGTATTGTTAAATTTATCCAGCCAATCAGCGCTTATTGTTTATATACTTATTTTTGCGGCAGCGCTTAAGTTGCGATCGTCGTCCAAACGTATAGGTATTACCTGCGCCGCTGCGATCGGTATTTTAACTTGTGTTATCGCGTTATTAACGAGTTTAATTCCACCTAGTTTAATTCATACCGGTGGTTTGTTTCATTATGAAATGATATTGATATTGAGCAATCTAGTCTTTCTCAGTATTCCATTTTTAATTATTTATCGGTCATCTCGATTATGAAAATGAAAATCGTAGCATTTTGGTTTTTTGTTTCATTTATGCTTTCAGGTTCACTGTCGGCTTGTGAAGCTTATATTCAAGGCCAGAAATATCATTGTACTTTAGGTAGATCCGGCACAACGAAACAAAAAAAAGAAGGTGATGGCGCTACACCGATAGGCAATTTTGCTTTGCAAAAAGTATTATATCGTGCGGATAGACTTGTTAAGCCAGAAACAAAATTACCGTTAATGGTCATCAAGCCCAACATGGGGTGGTGCGATGACATTCGTTCGCCTTTATATAATCAGCTCATCCATACCCCCTTTGCTTTTAGTCATGAAGCACTTTGGCGCGATGAACACATCTACGATATTGTCGTTATTTTGGCGTACAACGATCATCCCGTGGTAAAGGGCAATGGCAGCGCTATTTTCCTGCATATCGCAAGACCGGGATATCTTCCTACCTCCGGATGTATAGCCTTTTCAGAGTCTGATTTGCGCGCTATTTTAAAGAAAGTCACGCCCAAAACGCGGATTAAAATTGAAGCCAATCAAGCTGTATTTTTTATATAGACAGAAGCCAGCCATTAACTCATTGATTTTAAATTAAAAAAATTATTTAAGCCGTTAATATTGGCTTAAGTATGCCAATTTATAATATCTAATCAGTTAAATTAAAAGAAAACGGGGTTTTAACATGTTCTCGAACGGTGTCGTAGAAGCAGATTCAAAAGAAGATAATGCGTCTGATGCGATTGAATATATCGTCAATCCGCAAGAGTCATCGGATCCGAGAGTAGGTCTATATCTTAGGTTAGCTACGTCGAATATGGATGTGGTTTACAGAGATCAAGGCGTTGTTTGTCCTGATAAAGAAACCATGCAAAAGGTTCATTATTATCGTGCTAAACCCGCTTGGTATCCAACTATTTTAGATTTAGCAGAAAAAATCCAAAACAACTATCCTGCCATTGATAATTTCTTAAAATTGATTAATACCGATTTGGAGAGTGATACTGTTATCACGGAATTCCTCGACAATATTCAACGCCAAATAAAAGCAGTGAGCGAAGAAAAAGCGACAAAGATGCCAAAAAGAAAAATTGGTGATGACGATTACGATGACAGTGAAGAATACAATAGAATTTACCTTCGCCGCGGCCCCGTTGATGCATTGCATTATTATTTGCCTGCAGAAAATTTCAGAATGTTCCACTTGCTTGCAAAGGTCATGCCGTTTGATAATAAGTCCTATCAAATAAAGAGTAATGGTTTTATTTTTGGCTCAGCTAAATTATACGACTCATATAAAGCGTTACAAGCGCATATTCAAGCGCGCCCTGCGTTGGCTAAGTTAATGCTAGCGATGCCTCGCGATCTTTGCCTTTTTTTCGTGCAATTAAATTTTATGCGTGAATTTGATGCGAAAGAAGAAGAGGTTGCAGATGCGAAGATAAGTGCGCAAGCGACTGAATGGGAAGAAAGTATAGCCAGAAAAAGTAACGAAGTAAAATGGGATAAGTTTAAACATAATGTTCTTGTTATGGACTCACGTTCAAAAGAGTTCGAAATATTTTTTCAATTAAACAGTGAGATCAGCCCGCTTATGATGCCTACTTTGGGTCTCGATAGGATTTCGAGCGCTAAAGGGCGTGTCATTGCAGAATATTTCAATCATGAAATTGAAAGTTTCAATAATACAAATTATCTTGCGCATGATTTAGAGACTTATCTTTTTCATCTTAAAGTGTTGAAGGCGAGTGAGCCAACGACTAATAAAAATTTAATCGAATTTAAGAAAGAAATTGATGGGATGAAAACAAATCCGCTCAAAAGAGAGTTGACGATTTTGTATCATGCTTTATGTAATCCGAAAGTGAATGTGGATAATCACCGCGTGGCTATAGCGCATTTTATCAGTGAAATAAAAACGTATAAGCAAAATCCAGCTAGTTATAAAATGAAAAATTTACAGAAATCTTGTCGAGAGTTGGATGAAAAATTATATGGTAAAGAGCCTATCCATTCTACTGTGCGCCTAATGTAAAATCTTTTGGTGCTCGATGTAACGCAAAATTATCTTTACCGTTGGATGTTAAATATAAATTATCCGGATCTGGTCGCCAGTCAATTTGCATGCCCAATAGTTCGGTATAAAATTTTTCGCATGCTTCTAAATTTTGTGAAAATAGCGCAACATGTCGTAATCCGTTGGTGGGTTTAGGTTTTTGCATAAATTGTCCTTATTCTGTTAACGGTTTCAGTTTGTTGCGCATGGTTGTAATGACTTCTGCGTAATTCGGTTGGTTAAAGATTGCGGATCCTGCGACGAACATATCTGCGCCAGCTAATGCGGCGTCGTAAATGTTGTCGACTTTGATGCCGCCATCAATCGAGAGGCGAATATCTCTGCCATTTTCATTTATTATTGCACGGGCTTTTTTTAATTTGTCTAAAGCAGAAGGGATAAATTGCTGGCCGCCAAATCCTGGGTTAACTGACATTATTAATAATAAATCGATTTTGTCCCAAACATATTCTAGTAATCCTAAAGAGGATTCTGGGTTTAGGGATAATCCGGCTTTGCAGCCGTGTTTGTGGATGAGTTCTAGGCTGTGTTCGACGTGTTCGGAGGCTTCGGGATGAAATGTAATGTAAGTCGCGCCAGCTTTGGCAAAGTCTGTGATTAATCGATCGACAGGGCGAGTCATTAAGTGCACATCGATCGGGGCTGTAATGCCATATTTTCGTAATGCAGCGCAAGCCATGGGCCCTACGGTCAGATTAGGCACATAGTGATTATCCATCACATCCAAATGCAACACATCAGCCCCTGCCTTCAAGACCGCCTCAGCTTCTTCACCTAATCGCGCAAAATCGGCCGCCAACAACGACGGCGCAATCAAAAAATTCCCCATCGGAAACCCCTACGTATATGAATAATTGGTCTTTACCACAATACTTTATTATAATCTCAGCCTCAAACAGAGGCTTAGCCATTGCGACTTTTTTATACCATATTATTTTATCTCGCACTACCCTTTATCTTTTTAAGGCTGCTCTGGCGTTCTCGTCAAAATCCGGCGTATCGTCAGCATTGGTCGGAACGTTTAGGTTACTATCCGCAACGCTTAGATAAAAGTATTTGGATTCACGCCGCTTCGGTGGGTGAAACGCTTGCGGTTATTCCGCTGGTCAAAGCTTTAAGAGCGCAATATCCCGATTTGCCGATCGTATTTACGACGATGACTATTTCAGGTCGCGCACGCGCGCAAGCGGCTTTCGGTGAAACAGTTTATCAATCTTATGTGCCTTATGATGTGCCTGCTATCGCTATGCGTTTTTTAACTCGGATTAATCCGGTTTTGGTTTTGATGGTGGAGACAGAGTTATGGCCGAATATTTTTCATGCGTGTGAAAAGAAACAAATTCCAATTGTTGTTGCGAATGCGCGTTTATCTGAGAAGTCAGCGAAAGGGTATCAGCGTGTTGCTTCGATCACGCGTGAAATGTTAAGTAGGATTCATACGTTGGCTGTGCAAACGGAGTTGGAGTCGGAGCGGTTTTATCAGTTGGGCATGCCGCGTGATCGCGTGGTTGTCACGGGTAGTATTAAGTTTGATATTGAGCCGCCGAAGGATCTTGATGTAAAAACAAGAGATTTGCGTGCACTGTTGGGTGTGAGTCGGCCGATTTGGATTGCGGCGAGTACGCATGATACGGAAGAAGCTATTGTGCTAGCTGCGCATAAAAAGATTCTTGAAAAATTTCCGGATGCGTTATTAATTTTAGTTCCACGGCATCCCGAACGTTTTGATATTGTGTTTCATTTATCACAACAGCAATTTAAAACAGTGCGTCGTAGTCTAAGCGATGTTTGTACGTCGGATACTCAGGTTTATTTGGGTGATACGATGGGTGAGTTAGTGTTGTTGTATTCTGTGTGTGATGTGGCTTTGGTTGCTGGGAGTTTTGTGCCTGTTGGTGGTCATAATATGTTGGAGGCTGCTGTTTTAGCTAAGCCAATTTTGAGTGGTCCACAATTATTTAATTTTAGTGAGATTTCGCAGAATTTGATTGCGAAGAAAGGGATGATTGTTGTTTCGGATGCGGATGATATAGCGGTCAAGATAGTAGAGCTCTTCTCTGATCCAAGTTACAAACAACAAACTGGTCAAAACGCACAAGCTTTTTTAGTTGCTAATCGTGGTGCACTTGCAAAACACTTGTCCCTGATTCGAGCCATCTTGCCAGCGTCTTAAGCACTGAGAAGGCAGCGGCGGGTATTCCATCGTTTCGCGCCGGAGATTCCTCCGTGCCTTTTTGGTTATGCGGTTTCTTGAGGTTAAGCTCTCCGGCTGCGCTTCGCTTGCCCGGGTAACATTTAGTTTTGAAATATTTTATCCAAGTTGAGCTCTTTGTATCATCTGCGTAACATTGGTATTGGCATTGATAGCTGTAATTTTAATTTCTGGATGCTCGAGTTTAAATACTCGAAAAATTTGATCTGCAAATGCTTGGCCTATGGAATCGACGTTCGTAAAATCTAATATGACCACTTTGAAAAATTCGACTCGCGCAAGAAGGCGTTTCGCTTGAGATCGGGAGATGAGTTCATCATTTCCATATTGAGCTAGATTGACAGGAATCGTTGTTTTTGTGAATCCAAAATCCTCGCCTGAGGTATATTGGGCAAATATTTTCTTTGCAGTACGCGCGGTGTGGTTATTTAGTTTCATCCAAACCGCAGTGCCATGTTCAAATTTGTCGCGTTCGAGTATCCAGTCTTCAGGCCACCCAAATTGATGAGCAAAATAGACGCCTCCAGAAAGGATGTTGTATACATCAAACATGCGTGATGTGAAAAATATGCCTTGGCCACTATGCCGGCTTTTGTCTGTTGTTAATTTTCCTTTTGATAATTCAAGAAGGGCATGGCGTTCGTCAAGTAAGTTCAATTCGGTTTGAATTTTCTTAAAAATGCCCAGGCCATTATCCATTATCAGCATCTCTGTGCTTTCTGCAGTTTTTCTTACTTCCACAAGAATTTGACTACCATTTGAATGATCGATGGCATTGTTAAACATTTCAGTAAATCCATAATTCCAAATGCTCCTGACATTGTCTGGAAGATTGTCGAGCATATTTCTAATATCGTTTAGCCAAACTCTGTCTTCGGCTACTCCGGCTTCAATTATATATGTCTTACTCCATTCAAATATTGAAGCGAGGTTATAAGTTTTAAGTCTTGTGTTTCCACTTTCTGTTAACGCATGCCCGGAAACTAATTTTTTCAAATGTTTATTTATGGCTTGTCGTGTTACTCCAAATCTAATAGCTGTTATTTTGCTGATATCTGCAGGATGTTTGCTAATATTAGCCAAGATAAATTTACGTATATCTTCTCCTCGCGCGCGAATTTTTGGCATAAAGTTACCTATTTATTGTCAACTTGATCTTCTTATATTGTCAACCTTGGGGGGGTGGATTGTCAACCTTATATTTTATATTGTCAACCTTATAATTAAATATACCTTTTGATTCAAATAGTTATTGTTTGTTATGATTTAGGGTATAAATGGCTAATTGTAGGTCTTGGTATGCTTTGGATTTGTCTTTAGGGGTGCGGAGAAGGTAGGCGGGATGATAGGTGATAATTAGGGGTATGTTTTCATAATGATGAATTTGTCTGCGTAATTGCGATAACGCTGTTTTGGTATCAAGTAAATAATGCGCAGCAATCCGCCCCACAGCCAACAATAATTTAGGTTTGATTAAAGCAATCTGCTGCCGCAAAAATGGCGTACATAAATTCACTTCTTCCGGTTGAGGATCACGATTATTCGGTGGGCGGCATTTTAGAATGTTTGCGATGTAGACGGTTTCACGGTCAAAGCCAATCGCTTCCAGCATCGAGGTTAAGAGTTGTCCGGCGCGGCCGACAAAAGGTTCGCCTTGTTCGTCTTCATTGAAGCCAGGTGCTTCGCCAATCACCATTAGTTCTGCATTCGTATTGCCCACGCCAAAGACAGTCTGAGTTCGTGTTTTATCTAATCCGCAGGCTGTGCAATTGGCTACTGCTTGACGTAATGTTGTCCATTCTTCCGTTGAAGCAGAAGGGCAGGCTGGCATAGTGACTGGCTGGTTTTTCAATTGCCAGGTTTGAATGCCCATTGCGTGTAGATAGTCGAGTCTATTATTCATAAGAATGGATTAGTCTAAAAAGAATCGATATAGGTTACCGTTAGGGGTGGGTTTTGTCGAGGTTAAGATGCAGGACAAAATTAAGGCATTTTGCGGAAGGGGTAGTAATGTGGATCCCATACAACAGCTTTGATCGCTTGTTCGAGGTCAATATGATCATCAATTTGCGCAACACCTTCTTTGCGTGCTTGTGCAGCGACAGCAAGCGCAACGGCGTGGCAAACGGCTTTTGCCTCAGCCAATTTAGGTAAGAGGGGAGCGTTTTTGTTTTCATGTATCGGTGAACATCGCGTTAACGCTGCGGTTGCTGCCCATAACATATCATCAGTCACTTGTTTTGCCTTCACTGCAATTGCGCCTAAACCAATCCCTGGAAATGCAAACGCATTATTACTTTGTGCTATGCGAATTTGTCGACCTTGGAATACCACATCTTGAAATGGGCTGCCTGTTGCAATGATTGCCGTACCTTGTGTCCAATTTAAGATATCTGCTGGTGTGGCTTCCGCTTTTTCAGTGGGGTTAGATAAAGGCATAATGATGGGATGTTTTACATGAGTAGCCATCATTTTAATAATTTCTTCAGTAAAAGCCGATGTGACGGTAGAGCAACCAATTAAAATAGTGGGTTTAACGTGTTTGACAACATCGCGTAAACCAATAAAATTTTTATTTTCTAAAGTCCATTTAACTGTTTCTTCGGTCGATCTTGCATAAGGCAGTTGGAAATCAAGCTTGGTATTTACGTCGGTCAATAAACCATCTCTATCTAATAACCAAAATTGGCGTAAAGCCTCTTCCTTAGATAAACCATGACGACACATGGCATCACAAATTTGATCCGCAATTCCAACGCCTGCTGTACCCGCACCAAAAATCACAATACGCTGATCAGCTAAAGAAACCCCGCTTGCTGATACGCCCGCTAATATACAAGCTAATGTTACAACGCCGGTTCCCTGCATATCATCGTTAAAAGTACAGAGTTTATCTTGGTAACGCGTTAAAATATTTCTTGCATTGTCGCGGCCTACATCTTCCCAATGTAAAAAAACGGATGGGAATTTTTTCTTTACTGCTTGTACAAACGTATCAATAAAATCATCATAATCTTTGCCGCTAATACGTTCATGTCGCCAGCCAAGATACATCGGATCCGCTAATAGGTTTTTATTGTTAGTGCCGACATCTAATTGAATCGGTAAAACGCGATGTGGATTGATGCCGCCACATAAGGTATAAACCATTAGTTTAGCGC
>Ga0207044_1118_pt1 | contig 9978 bp, 5 predicted proteins | sample Alteio_BWMinCont_68_FD_153300 | JGI IMG/M metagenome (GOLD analysis project Ga0207044, IMG submission 153300) | Enriched cells from forest soil in Barre Woods Harvard Forest LTER site, Petersham, Massachusetts, United States -... | ecosystem: Environmental > Terrestrial > Soil > Temperate forest >... | reverse complement strand
TGCTGATATTGCTCAGCCAATGCAGATTTAATTTCAGCAGGCAGGTGTACAAACCGATTGTTGTTGATATAAAGCTTAAACTTTGAAGTCTTAATCGACGCTACAATGTCCTGCTTCGACGCAGGGGTCAAATACAAGCAGGATAAATTCATCAAGAGAGCTAATTTTGGAGAAGGAGCATAAAGGTATTCTATGGCAGACCTCACAATATGTTGCTCGCCCAGATCAGCTTGTTTTTTCTTAAGTAATAACGGCTCTCCCGCAAAATAAGCACTGCCATCACTTAATAATTGATCCGCTAATGCTAAATTATACTTTTGATAATGCCCATCAACTTGTTCAAAAGTCGAAACAAAGCAAGTTAAGGGATAAATCACACCCATAAATAAAGTCGCAACCACACAAGCAGAAAATGCCGCTTGATTATGTTGATGATGAAAAAGAGAAAACACAATTGCAAATGGAATCACGCAAATCAATAAATAAGCATAGGAAAGCGAAAAAGTGTAAATCAAACCCATGATAGCAATAGTATAAAGACCAGCAGCTGCATAAATTCCGCCTCGTCCTAACCAAAGCACTTTAACTTCACGACAACGAAATAACGCAAACAACCAAGAAAACAACGCCGTATATAACAATAAATAAGCCGGAAAAGTCGCTACCATATTATAAGTATAAGGTTGTTTATAAAACAAAATAAAACCCGTAATCAAAAAGGCATATAGGCAAATAAAGCATCGCTTCAACCAATTACGATCATTGTCCGGCAAGATAAATAAACTTAATAGCGAAACCGGCCATAACATAAAGCACAGCGGATTATTCATAAAATTCGTTTGCCAAAAATAGTTAAAAATTGGCATAGCAGAATCTAAGGCTGAAACCAAATACGCATCATAAAACACACTTTTTATCACCGTATGCATATCGGACCAGTAAGCCCAAAACATAATATAAAAAGCAACAGGCACAATTAAAGCTAAGTTAAAACGAAACATCGATTTAATCGAAACAAAAAGATTTTTTGAAGAAAGTAACTGATAAATCCAAATAAACAGCAAAGCTCCATCGGTCGCTGCAATATACCAAAGCGCTTTTTGTGAAAATAAGAAAGCTATGCCGATGCTCAACCCAGCGCTAATCCATTTTTTTTCTAAAATAAAGAAAGCGCTAACCAGGCATAACCAATAAGCAAACATATCTACCCGAATTTCACTAGAAAATGCGAGGAAGAAATAAGTAAACGCAACTAAAGCCAGTCCAGTCAAAACCGCTTTATTCGAAAAATAGCGTCTTAACCAAAACCCAGCAGCACAAAGAAACACTGCATTCAGAGCCGCAACAAATAATTTAGTATGAATTAACGGCGTCAATAACCCATGAGACAAGCGCAACGGCGCTAATAAGAGATAGTATCCCAACACCGTTTTATACGGCATAAAATCACGATAAGGAATTCCCGAGCTAAACCCATCCGTATGATAACCCAACCAAAAATCATCGACAGATAGAAACGCAAATGGCACATACAAACACTGAATCGCCAAATAAACCAACCCCAGCAACACAATCCCCATCCGCTCCCGAAATCCTTTCGTCAGCATATCCCAATCTCCCAAGTAGGCTCACCTCTCCCCTTGTGGGAGAGGTCGACGCGAAGCGGCGGGTGAGGGGTGCTCTTAACCCCTATATCGCAAAAACCCTACGCATAAGCTATAATACCATCCCAAATCCTCAAAACAACATAACTCTTATGCACTTACCTATCTACCTCGACAATGCTGCCACAACCCCGGTTGACCCCAGGGTCGCGGAAAAAATGATGCAATATCTGACCCCAACCGGTCATTTTGGCAATCCAGCATCGTCGTCCCATATCTATGGCCAAACAGCTAAAACCGCTGTAGAGACCGCTCGCGCCCAAGTTGCCGCTCTAATCAATGCAGATCCAACGGAAATCGTCTGGACCTCCGGTGCCACAGAAGCCAATAATCTAGCCCTAAAAGGCGCAGCCGAGCTCTATCAACGCCAAGGCAAACATATCATCACCTTAAAAACAGAACATAAATCCGTTCTAGACAGTTGCCAACAATTAGAAAAAGAAGGCTATCAAGTCACCTACCTAGCGCCTGAATCCAGTGGCCTGGTCGATTTAGCAAAACTAGCCGCCGCGATACGGCCAGATACCATTATTGTTTCCATCATGCATATTAATAATGAAACCGGCATCATCCACGACCTCGATGCTATCGCAAAGCTCACCGCTGAACGCGGTATTTTATTTCACGTCGATGCAGCGCAAAGCGCGGGTAAGATAACCATTGATACCCAAAAAACGCAGATTGATTTGTTAGCGCTTTGCGCCCATAAAATCTATGGCCCTAAAGGCATCGGTGCCTTATATGTCAGAAAAAAACCACGCGTTAAGCTCGCAGCACAAATCCACGGTGGCGGCCAAGAGCAAGGTATGCGTTCGGGAACATTGGCGACGCATCAAATTGTGGGTATGGGTGAAGCGTTTCATATTGCAAAATTAGAGATGAAAAAGGATTTTGAAAAAATTCAAAAATTGAGCAATGAATTTTGGGGAGAGCTCTCTAAGATAAAAGGGGTAACGCGGAATGGTGATGCGCAGCATTGTTATCCAGGTATTTTAAATGTTTGTTTTCCTGGTCAAAAAGCTGAGGATTTTATTAAAACTCATCCGGAGTTTGCGGTATCTTCTGGTTCTGCGTGTCTCACTAAAGGTATAGAGCCTTCCTATGTGCTTCGTGCCATGGGCTTAACCAATGAACAAGCTCAAACTGCCATTCGTTTTTCCCTGGGAAGATTTAATGTAGCCTGGATGGAGCGCAGCGAATCCGGGGAAATCAAACCTTCCTTATAAAAAAGGAATGATATATTTCCCCGGATTCGCTGCGCTCCATCCAGGCTACATTGGGGGCAAGAAAGCTACAGCGATTTCTACAGGGGTAGACTGTTTGTTACGAAGCCACGAAAACCTCATAATTTTGATATCGCCCAGTTTTTTAAATCGCGCCAGCGTTTCAGCCGAAGGTATTTCTCTAGGTTCCGTTGTATCCCAAACAAAAATCGCCCCTTTCGCCTGCAGCTTTGCCTCATCAATCCACGGACTAATCCGCGGATTCCAATCGATATAAACCGGCGGATGATCCGCAGAATAATAAGCTACATTCCCCGCCACCCAACGCGACCCTGCGATATAAGGCACAGCAGAATGATACGTATTCCGCCACTCTTGCGTTAACACACTCGCAATCACCTTCCCCGGAAAATTCGCACTAGAAGGCTCATCCGCGCGCACCAAAGCCGCAGAATACCCAACAACAATAGAAGCAATCAAAACAAAAAACAAAACAATAAACCGATAAAACCGTTTTACCGTCACAGGCGGGTGCAACCAAACCATCAACAATATTCCCCACAAGGATAATAATGGCGTTCCCCACCCAGCACGCAATTTCATCCCAGTAAATGCCGATAAAAGAATCGTCAATAAAAACGGCCCTACGCCAACAAAAAGCAAAAACAAACGATCAAACCGATTAACCGGAATCCGTGTCGAATGATCTCTGGGTTCATCACCCACAAAAAACAATAACGCCATCGCTACCGCCGGCAAAAACGCCTCTACTTGCTGCCAAGCAAACCGACCAGAATATTCCAAATGATTTATCCAAGTCGGCCGACTATGCACACGTTTGAATGCATAATTCACCGTAATAAAATCATGCGAAAACAACCAAATCACATGCGGCAATACAACTGCAACAAATACCGCCATCCCTAAATAAAACGCGGGTTTAATAAAAGTTTGCCGATTAGTCGGAGACACAAGAAGAAACAAAAACATGGGAATTAACAAAACGATAGTGTAATACTTCGTCATCATGCCTAAACCCGCAAGCAGACCCACTAACATCCAGTCCCGCACAGATTGACTTTTTAACGCATTATAAAACCACAACGCCGTTAACGCCCACAATGACAACTCAATCGTATTATCATTAAAATCGATCGAGTGCACATTGTAATACTGAATCCCTTCCAATAAAAAAACCGCTAATAAAGCATAAATCGGCGGCACCATTTTTTTCGCTAATTGCCACACCGCTAAAAAACAAATCGCGACCGATAACTGACTAAAAAGATAAACCGCCCAATCCTGATATTGATCCAGATAAACAGCCAAGGCCGTCAACCAGCCGTTTACGAAGGGGTTCTTGTCATACCCCCATTCTAATTGATGTCCCCAGGTAGCCCCTTCCATGGCGTCTAAGGGCAGGGCGTAGCGGACCCAGTAAGGCACCAAAGTCCATACAAGTATATGAATCCATAAAAATATCACCATCCAGCGCTCGGGTTGGATCTTCCCTGTTATTTCTTTAAGCATTTGATTTCTCTAACGAAAGTATTTACTAGAATTTAAACCAATTTTTGCCATAAAAAAAGGGAATTATGTGAAAAAAGCGCATCTTTCAGCCACGAGTTGGTGAATAAGTATTATAATAAAGAGGTGTTTATGGCAAAACGAGGAGGAGGGTGTTATGCCAAATAGAGCACTAAAAGAATACCTGGATAAAGAACACATCAACTATACTTGCGTCAATCACTCCCCAGCCTTTACTGCCCAAGAAGTGGCAGCAGCGGCTCATGTTTCAGGTAAACAAGTCGCTAAAATTGTCATCATTAAAATGGGTGATAAATTAGGTATGTTTGTTTTGCCTGCACATGATCATATAAACTTTGCTGCGTTAAAACTCGCAACAGGTTTAAAGGAAGTGGATCTTGCATCAGAATCTTCATTTAAAAATAAATTCCCAGAATGCGAAGTCGGAGCAATGCCACCATTTGGTAATTTGTACAATATGCCGGTGTATGTTTCGAGTAAGCTTCGTGGTTTGGATCAAATTGTTTTTAATGCGGGGTCGCATTCGGAATTGATGAAGTTGGCCTACAAAGATTTTGAACGCCTAGTAAAACCCGAAGTGATCGCATCCGCGTAGGTTGTAGTTTTTTGTCATTCCCGCGCAGGCGGGAATCCATTCTGCTGTTGGCACAGGCTTTGCCTAAGTTTATGGATCCCCGCCTGCGCGGGGATGACAGTATTGGTGCGGGGATGACAGTGTTAGTGCAGGGGTGACAGTGTTAGTGCAGGGATGATCGGTGTTAACAAGTTTCGCTGCGAACACAAAGAAAATCAGAATCCTGCATTTCCACCTGAATCGTCACATGATTAATCCGAAACTTTTCCTTCAACACCTGATTAATATTCTTATAATCCACATTCGCCGCATGATGCGCCGAAATAACAATATGCGCAGTCAACGCCACTTCCTTCGTGCTCAATCCCCAAATATGTAAATCATGAACAGCGACAACATCCGGTATGCTAGATAAAAAATCATTTACCCCAACCTGATCAATATAATGCGGAATCGCATCTAATATCAGACTAACTGAATCCCGCAACAATCCCCAAGTACTCCACAGAATCGTGAAGACAATCAAAATACCCACTAACGGATCGATCCACATTTTCCCCGTATAATAAATCCCAAGACCTGCAATCACCACCCCAAATGCCACTAACGCATCTGACAGCAAATGCAAAAACGCCCCTTTAATATTTAAATCATCATGAGCGCCTTTAATAAATAATAACGCCGTCCCACCATTCACTAAAATCCCCACCAAAGCCACAAAGGTAATCACAGTGCCGTTAACTTGTGACAGATGCATCAACTTATAAATCGATTCAAAAGCAATCAAAGCCGAGCTGGCTACTAAAACCAGTGCATTCGTAACAGCAGCAATAATAGTAGTACGCTTAAACCCGTAGCTATAACGTTTGCGCGCTGGCAACGTCATTAACCAATTCGCACCCCAAGCCAAAATCAAACCAAACACATCGCCAAAGTTATGTGCGGCATCCGCCAACAACCCCATCGAGTTTGCCGACAATGCATAAATTACTTCAAAAATAACAAAAGCAAAATTCAAGGAAATAGCAATCGCAAACGCCATATTAAAAGATTGTGGCGGCGCATGATGATGACCATGATCATGATGATCGGAGTGACAAGTACTCATATTACAATTCCTGTTTTAATCGCGACGCAATTTTTCAGATGAAGCAAGCGGCGTAGGATACCGCATCGTTACCCAATAACAAGAGCCGATAAAAGTTAAAATCGTCGCTGCTTGCACCATAAATGAAGCGGCAGGACTAATGAGCTTAGCGCCCAAGGCAAGATAAATGACTAATAAAGAAAACTCACTAATTTGCCCTAAACGCACGCCTAACTCAGAGCTCATCGCTGGGGTTTCGCCAATTTTACGTAATAACCAATTAAATGTCAGCGGTTTAGCAATAATAATTGCCAAAGCCAAGGCAGCAGCAGGTAAAATAATTTCCGGTACATAATCGAAATTAAATGCAGCACCAATCGTAAAAAAGAATATCACTAAAAAGAAATCGCGCAGCGGTTTCAAGCTTTCAGCTACATAAAGCGAAATAGGATTCGATGCAAGCGTTACGCCCGCGATAAAAGCCCCAATTTCTTCAGACAAATGCATCGTATGACTGAGTTCCGCCATGCACAAGCACCAACCAATCGATAAGATAAAGATATACTCATGAATACGGTCAAATTTCGCTAATAAACGCGATAATAAGAAGCGTTGAAAGAAATAAGCCACAATTAACAGTGTCGGAAAAGCGCTCGCAATCAGACTGATATCTTTAAATGATACTTCACTATCTGCAATACCTTGCAGCACTAACATGACACCAATCGCAATTAAATCTTGTAATAGCAGAATGCTAATCATCAATTCACCGGTGTGCTGGTGATGGAGAACAGTCGTTGGTAATAATTTCAAGCCAATAATCGTGCTCGAGAACATGGTTGCAATGCCGATAATCACGCATTCATTAAGATTAAAATGAAATAGTTTGCCGATCGCAAAGCCCATCACAAAAAAGATAATAGAGCTGATAACCGTAATCGAACTCATCTTCCGCAACGAGTGCAACAAATTTTGCGGTTGTAAATGCAAGCCTAACAAAAATAATAAGAAGATAATCCCAATATCACCTACTTGCTTCACCATAGCCGAATCATGGACGAGCTTAAGTCCCCAGGGGCCTAAAATAGCCCCTAGCAATATATAAGCTACCAACAATGATTGCCGAGTAAATAGCGCAAGCGTTGATAAAATCGCTGTCCCTGTAAATATTAAAAATACAATATGGACAATCGACGGGTTTTGCATCATGAATCCTCACTTAATGAAACCAGAGTCGTATTCCCTCCGGCAGCTGTTGTATTAATCGAAATAGCACGTTCTACACATAAACGCGGTAAGTAATTCGGTCCGCCCGCTTTGGGGCCTGTGCCTGATAAGCGTTCGCCACCGAAGGGTTGAACGCCGACCACGGCGCCGACAATATTCCGATTGATATAAATGTTTCCGACCGGCATGCGACTGGTAATATAATCAACAGTTGCATTGATTCGGCTATGAATTCCTAAGGTTAAACCATAACCGCTTTCGATAATTTGGTCCAAAACGTTATCTAATTCATTCGCATTATAACAAATAACGTGCAAAATAGGTCCAAAAACTTCACGCGGTAGCTGCTTTAAATTGGTCAATTCGAATACAGATGGGGCGAAATAATAGCCTTTAGGCGGATTATTCAGGGTAACTTGGTAAATCGGCTTGGCCTCTTGGTTCATTTTGGCCACATGATTTTGCAGCATTTTTAACGCATCAGGGTCAATAACGGGGCCAATATCATTGCTGAGCAGAGAAGGATCGCCGACTTTTATTTCTGCCATCGCGCCTTTGAGCATTTCAATAATGCGAGGGGCGACGTCATTTTGTAAGAACAGCACGCGTAGAGCAGAGCAACGTTGACCAGCACTGTTAAATGCAGATTGAATGACATCAGCCACGACTTGTTCTGGCAAGGCGGATGAATCCACAATCATGGCGTTTAAGCCGCCTGTTTCCGCAATGAAGGGGACAATGGCGCCAGGGCGATTTGCTAGGCTCTGTTGAATTAATCTCGCGGTTTCTGTTGAGCCGGTAAACATGACGCCGGCAATACGTTCGTCAGAAACCAGTTTTGCTCCCACAATTTCTCCTGCACCAGGTAGAAGTTGTAATACATCTTTAGGAATGCCTGCGCTATGTAATAATTCAATAGCTGCTGCAGCAATTAATGGTGTCTGTTCCGCCGGTTTCGCAATGACTGTATTACCTGAGACTAAGGCTGCCAAAATCTGGCCGGAAAAAATCGCCAGTGGGAAATTCCAAGGACTAATACAAGCAAACACACCGCGCGGATGTAAGGATAATTCATCAAATTCACCCGTGGGGCCTTGCAAGACTTTTGGCACTAAATCTTCACGCGCTCTCGCTGCGTAATAACGACAAAAATCCACTGTTTCTCGAATTTCCGATAAACAGTCGTGAATTTGCTTGCCAGCTTCACGGCATAACAACGTCATGAATGTTGGAATAGATTCTTCAAATAAATCGGCAGCTTGTTCTAAGCACTTGGCGCGTTCGCTAATCGGTGTTTCTGCCCAAGCTCGTCCTGCGGCATAAGCATTTTTCAATGCTTGATCTACTTCTTCTTTGGTCGCTTCAGTAACATGACCGACAATGCGATCGGTATCGCTGGGAGAGATAACTGCTTTCGCATCAGTACGTGTGATTTTTTTACCGCCGATGATTGGACCCGCAGTCCAAGTTTTTTTATCGATAAGTTCCATAGCGTTTTTTAATTCCCCTAGGGTTTTCAAATTAGAAAGATCTAAGCCTGCTGAATTTTTTCGATCAGAAAAAATATGGCTCGGCAAAGGTATATAAGGATGTGGTTTACCACTTAATTGACTTACGCGCGCGACTGGATCTGTAATCAGAAGTTCAATCGGCGTATTTTCATCCGCAATGCGATTAATAAAAGAAGTATTCGCGCCATTTTCTAATAAACGACGCACCAAATAACCTAATAAATCGACATGACTGCCAACGGGTGCATAAATGCGGCAAGGAATATTATAGTGAGTAGCGCCAACAATATTGTTATAAAGCGGCTGACCCATACCATGCAAGCATTGAAATTCAAACTGACGATTGTCGCCAGCTAATTCGATAATAGCAGCAACGGAGTAGGCATTATGCGTACCGAACTGAGAATAAAAACACTCAGGTAGCGCTAATAATTTTTTCGCGCAAGCAATAAAAGAAACGTCGGTAGAATGTTTGCGAGTGAATACGGGATAATTTTCCAAACCAAGCATTTGGCTTTGTTTAATTTCCGCATCCCAATAAGCGCCTTTGATTAATCTCACCATCATCCGGCGTTTGTATTTTTTGGTGAGATCAGCAAGCCAGTCAATTACATAAGGCGCACGTTTTTGATAGGATTGTACGGCTAAACCAAATCCTTCCCAGCCATTTAAGCTCGGGTCACTAAAGACTTTTTCAATAATATCTAAAGAAATATCTAAACGATCCGCTTCTTCTGCATCGACAGTTAAACCGATATTTTTTTCTTTGGCTAATTTCGCTAAGGTTAAGAGTTTAGGTGCTAATTCATTTAAAACGCGATCGCGTTGTCCTAATTCATAACGCGGATGTAGCGCTGAAAGTTTGACAGAAATACCCGGGCTTTCGATAGGTCCGCGATTATTAGCGACAGCGCCGATGGCATTGATTGCTTTGACATACGATTGATAATATTTTTCCGCATCTTCCATGGTGCGAGCGGCTTCACCTAGCATATCGTAAGAATAGCGATAGCCCATGGCTTCTAACGGTTCAGCGCGTTTAATCGCTTCATCAATAGTGCGTCCCATAACGAATTGTTTGCCGATGATTTTCATGCTTTGTAAAACGATAGGGCGGATAACAACACCACTACTACGGCTTACG
>Ga0207044_1117_pt1 | contig 10041 bp, 6 predicted proteins | sample Alteio_BWMinCont_68_FD_153300 | JGI IMG/M metagenome (GOLD analysis project Ga0207044, IMG submission 153300) | Enriched cells from forest soil in Barre Woods Harvard Forest LTER site, Petersham, Massachusetts, United States -... | ecosystem: Environmental > Terrestrial > Soil > Temperate forest >... | reverse complement strand
TCTAAGTTTAGAGAGAAAAATTATTTTGCCGGAATGGAAACCGACAGATGAACAGGCAGCGAAAAGTATTCAAAATCAGACTTCGATCGAAGGAAATGCGGTAATGCCGCAGATATCGGTGGAAGAATCACTGATTGTACCACTACCAGCGGAACTGACGCGGCAAAGTGGAAAATTTGTTTTGGATGCAAGAACTCAGATTTTTATTGATGAGCGGTTTGTTAAAAATATTGGTAGCGCAGCTACGTTTTTAGCTGAAAGTTTAGCGCCTGTTACAGGGTATAAAGGAATAAGAACACCTCTCATTCATAGTCCTGCGTCGAATGGGATTTGGTTTACAGGGAAAGGAACGGATTCTTCTTTGGGAAACGAAGGATACATTTTAGAAGTGTCAGAAAAAAATATTATTGTGCGAGCGAATGCAGCGGCTGGATTTTTTTATGCGGCACAGTCTTTGCGACAACTATTACCACCAGCTGTGTTTGATAAGCGTTTAGTTAAGAATGTTGAGTGGGATGTTCCTTGTGTTGTAATTCGGGATTATCCGCGGTTTGGTTATCGTGGTATATTGTTGGATGTAGCGCGACATTTTTTTCCAAAAAATCAAGTGAAGCGGTTAATTGATTTGATGGCTTTACATAAGCTGAATCGATTGCAATGGCATTTGACAGATGATGAAGGTTGGCGAATTGAAATTAAGCGGTATCCAGAATTAGTTTCGGTTGGAGCATGGCGCGGATTTAATCGCCCTCTTCCGCCTGTATTAGGCTCGGGCGCAAAAGCGTATGGCGGGTATTATTCGCAAAATGATATCCGCGAAATTGTCCAGTATGCCAAAGAAAGACATATTACGATTATCCCAGAAATTGATATGCCAGGTCATGCACGCGCGATGTTAATGAGCTTGCCGCAGCTATTGATCGATGAACGTAATACTTCATCTTATGTAAGCGCACAACGTTACAAAGATAATGTGCTGTCACCTTGCAGGGAAAGCACATTCGTAGTGATCAATAATATCATGTCGGAAGTGGCGAAGCTTTTTCCTGGTGAAACCATTCATATTGGATCCGATGAAGTGCCACAAGAAGCATGGACGAAATCGCCCCATTGCCAACAATTTATGGCGGCGCACGGGATGCAAACACAAGATCAGTTGCAAAATTATTTCTTAAAGCGCGTGGAAAAAATTATTGCATCAAAAGGGAAAAAAATCGCGGTTTGGGATGATGCAATAAAAAGTAATGGCCTGGAAACATCAACCCGCGTTTACAGCTGGACAAGCGAAAAAGCCGGATTTGATGCCGCACAAAATGGTTATCCCGTTGTGTTAATGCCAGCTTCGTATTTATATTTTGATTTAGCCTACAGCGATAATCCACAAGAGCCTGGATTTTATTGGGCGGGGTTGGTTGATACGTTTAGGGTTTACTCTTATCAACCAATTGATCCGAAGTGGCCTCTGGAAGTAACAAGTCATATTCTTGGGGTTGAAGGTGCATTGTGGTCAGAGAATATAGATTCACAACAGAAACTGGATTATTTTGCATTTCCAAAAATTTTAGCCTTATCCGAATTAGCCTGGACACCTAAAGAAAGACGCAACTGGATTAATTTTTCAGAACGCCTGGATAAACTCCACCTTAAACGCTTAGATCACTACAAAGTAAATTACCGGTCGAATTCTGTGAAATCGAATTTTCCTTAAAAAAAGGAATGATATATTTCCCCGGATTCGCTACGCTCCATCCAGGCTACATTTCTGCGAATTTATAATGAACAAAAGACAAGCGCGATGCGCAAGCGAGCCGTGACAATCAAAAAAACGGGGTGGCACATGGAGGGAGGGTCTCCCAGCGCGTAGCGATGGGATCCCTCCATGTGACGGGACCCCAGTCATCATTTATGAGTTAGCTTTGTCGATCGATTTTTGCAAGTAAGCTTGATCTGTTTGGCCAGGAATGAATTCAATTACTGCGCCGTCTTTGGTTTTTGAAACAAACAGAGCTGGTGTGCCAAGCAAGCCTAAGTCTTGAGCTAGCTTATAGTTAGCTTTGATTTGTGCATCAACTTCTGGGCTGTTCATATCAGCTTTTAATTTATTTACATCCAAGCCAATAGACTTAGCTAAGTTGTATAAGCTGTCTTGGTTTAACTTAGCAGCGTTTTTCATAATCAACTGATGATATTCCCAGTATTTGCCTTGCTTGTTTGCAGCTAAAGCGGCTTTCGCAGCTAAAACAGAAACATCGCCACGGATTGGGAATTCTTTGAAAACAACGCGTAAGTTAGGATTCGCTTTTACTAAGCCTTCCACAGCAGGAGCCATGTCAACGCAATGTGGGCACTGGTAATCAAAAAACTCTACCAAGGTAACCTTACCATTTGGATCGCCAACCACAGGGTCGCCAGATTGGTTAAATAATGGAGATTTGTTTTTAGCGGCGGCAGCTTGAACTTTTTGCTGCATCACTTCCATTTCTTTTTGTTGCAAGCTTTGAACAGCTTGAATAATCACTTGTGGATTTTTCAAGATATAATCGTGAATCATGGAATCTAATTGGGCTTTTTGCGCTGGGTTAAAAGCGTCGGCAGCGTAGGTAGCCGTGGTTACTGTTAAAGCGCCAATGACAAGGGCGGTTAGAATTCGGGGTAATTTCATGAGCAATATCCTTCGCAAGTAAAATTGAAAGGACAACAGTAATGGAGTGTTTGGGGGTTGTCAATGTCATTGCGAACTAGAGCGCGGGGATCGGGGATTTAATGTCAAAAAAGCTTTGGCTGATGAGCTGTGGTGCTCTCTTTATGTGGCATTAAGGCCTGGATTGCTTCGCTCGCGCTCGCAATGACCATGTTGGGGTTATTTGGTGGCTTGGAGGAATTTTTGGTCGTAGACATCGATAGCGTGGGCTATTTTTTCGACGCGGCCGCGGCGGCACCAGAAGGATTGGAAAATGAGAGGGCCGGAGGCTTTTACAAAGTCATCTACGGGTTGCTCAAAATTATAGATCAATAATTTTTGTTTTTTTAATTTCATCAAAAAATCATATTTTTGTAGCCGCTTCTCGGTCTTTTCTAATTTTGTCATATCATTTTCGATTAATTTAATCGTTTTATCAACTTGCTGGCACAACTTATCGTATCCCACTTTTCGTTCTTGTATTTGTTTCATTACCTGGGCCTGGGTAGTACCCATGGGCTTTTTGAGTGAACCAAATTGTTTCATGGCTTTTTGTCGCGGCGTGAGCTTTACTTCTTCATTAGGATTCTCTGGTTGAAATGGCCATACCACTAACGAAAGCACTCTGGCAAAAAGATTAACTGTATCAAGCACCACATAAGCTGTCGTTAGTGGAATGGCGACTATCACAGCAATGGGGCGCAATAAAAAAGGAACTGCATTGATTGCAGCCTTAATACTCTTATACCTAGCCGAAATATTTTCTAAAATTAAACCAGGATTATTCAAATACCGTACGGTTTGCCAATTCATTTCGCAAGCTGACGTCGCCATACCTAACGTAAGCACGCCAGTAAAAGCATAAAATAAAGTTTGAGAAGCCCGGAACAAGCTATCTGCAGCACGAGTCAACGAAAGTGCATGAGCTAACTTATATAAATCCCAATTACCTAAGGCTTGCCGAAACAAGATGGAAGCTTCCGCTAATTTTGGCCCAACCTGCACACCGAAAGTAATAGCGGATGCGAAACTTAACGTATTCAAAGCAAAGCTTAATAAATGTCGCCATGTTTTCCAGTAAAAATGGCGCTTGTCTTTTGTTGTTTTTGCAGAGTAAGCATCTTTTGCGGATTTTATTAATGTATATAACCCATAAAGTGAACTGACTCCTAGCGCCCCCGCTAAAATATAGGGTGCAGTAAATACAGCAGAATTAGTACTGCCTAAGATCAACAATCCCCAAAATACTGTTGTTGCGCTTGTCGTAATAAAATTAACTAACAAATCAAGCGTGTTATCATAATTTTTATTTTTTGCATTGAAATAACGGCCAAAGGTATCGACTAAATTTATCCAACTGCTTACCAAAGACAAGACGGGTAACAAGGGCAAAATATAGGTCGTAAATATTTTTGCAATTCCCATTGTACCAATAGGGAAAAATAATTCTTCCGCTGGACTGTTAGGAAAATACTCTTTCGGAATTTCTGCGAAAGCCGCTTGTGTTTCTTTAACCGCATAACCGGTATAGCTCCACGCCTGCAAATGATAGCTAATCGCAGTATTGGAATCCTTGTATTTTAAACTATCTTTCATAAGATAATCCCGGTTATTTTTGGTTTAAAAATGTTTTTATCACATCCAAACGCTGTAAATTTCTCTGCTGACCAATTTCAGGGCCGCTCATAGAAGGCAAATCATGATAAGTTATCTCATCTATCTTTTGGCTCACTTCTGCAAGCAACATGGCAGAGACAGCATTGCCAGTAACCGCATCACATACCATTAAAAGCTTCACAAAACGCTCTTTACGTCTAAACATATCTGCAGCCTGCAGAAAACCTAAAAGCGCTTCTGCATCCATGTCGGTTGCACGAATATAATCAGCGCGTAATTTTATGGTCAATTCGGCTAATTCTTTGAATGCGCTTGGTATACGATTTCGGTTGCATAAGGATGTGAGCTCACTTGCATTTAACTGAGACATTAAAGCAGCAAAACGTATCTCTGGATCTGCTGAAATTTTTGCAGCGTGGCTTAACGTCTTTAAATAATCCAATTTGATTTCAGGAAACAAGCTTGGCAGCGCATGAGAATCCGCTAACACCTGAAAAAAGACTGTAGGTTGTTTTTCTTGTAGCGCACGCTCACACTCTTTCCATACGCGCTCTGGCACCAAGGCATCCACTTCGCCTGATTTTACCATTTCCTGCATTAACTGCATCGTTTCCGGCGCAACCTGAAATGAAAGGGAAGCAAATCTCGCCGCAAAACGAGCAACTCGCAAAATGCGGACAGGATCTTCAACAAAAGCGGGAGAAACATGGCGCAATACTTTTTTCTGAATATCATCTTGACCATGAAAAGGATCGATCAACTTTGCCGTTGTTTCATTGCGAGCGATTGCATTAATAGTCAAATCGCGGCGTAACAAATCCTCCTCCAGCGTTACCGAAGGCGAAGCATCAAAATCGAATCCAGTATAACCTCGGCCTACTTTACGCTCCATTCTAGCTAAAGCATATTCTTCTTTGGTTTTAGGATGCAAAAAAACCGGAAAATCTTTACCTACTTGGCGATAGCCTAGCTTCAGCATGTCGTCAATAGTAGCACCGACGACGACGTAATCTTTTTCTTTGACGGGCAAGCCCAACAATTCATCGCGTACTGCACCGCCAACCAAATAGATTTCCATATCGTTATTCCCCAAGCGACTTACGCGCACATTCGACATTGTGAATTAAATGTTGCTGGCTCAAAGTGCCCAAAATAATACTGGTCACCCCCGCTTCTTTAAAAATAAAATCCATTGCAGTGGCCACAGGATCTGCGCCGGAAATTTTCTGCAAATGACCGCTCGCTAATGCTTTTTTGATAAAAATACCTTTCTTTAATTGTTCAGCAGCCTTAATCACAGATTGTTCTTCTGTGTGGACTGGATTGTGCGTCACCATCACAACATCGGATAACTCAACCGCAAGCTTGCCACCGGCTACGGTCTTTGTCGACATACCATAGGCACGTAATAAACCCTGTTTTTTTAATCCTTCCAATGTTGCAAATACAGATTCTTCTTCAATAAGACGTAAATCTTCACCATTGGAATGCACTAACACAATATCCAAACGATCTGTGCCTAAGCGTTTTAAGCTGCGTTCGACGCTGTGCTTAATTGCAGCGGGTGAAAAATCAAATTGTGAACCGCCATTTACAAATTCTTCGCCTACTTTAGTTGCTATAATCCAATGCTCGCGATCTGCTTTGATTAGAGGTCCTAAGCGTTCTTCGCTGATGCCATATGCAGGTGCAGTATCTAACAAGTTAATCCCTAACTCTTTGGCACAAGCGAGCAAATCTTTAATTGCTTGATCGCTAGGTAATTCAAATCCTTGCGGATAATTCACTTGCTGATTGCGGCCGAACTTAACTGTGCCCAAACCAATAGGGCTCACTAAAATATCTGTACTGCCTAAAGACACTTTTTTTAACATAATAATTCATCCCAGATGGGTTGCGCATAAGCGGGCAAAACATACCCGCGTAAGGCACTGATGTCTGATGGACCTTGCTTTAATTCTTTTTGTTTTATACGTTGCAGAATTTCATCAGCTAATTTCGGCGCCAATGCTAACTTGGTCGGCCATGCAACAAGGTAATTTTCAATTTCATTGATCACAGCATCATCCGGTCTTTTCCCGCCCGGTTGCGCGGGCTCGGCACGATCGATGCGGAAACTGGCAAAGAGTGAGTTTGAAAAATCGAGCCAAGGAAACAATGCAGCTAATTCTTTTTTGGCAGTAGCTACTTGTTTTTCTGCGTCTAATTTAACGCCATCTTCTGCAATTTGACCGCCTAAATACCAAATTGTTTTACCATCCCGAGCTGTGTGCGTTGTGATGGTAATGCGAGGCGTAGAACCCAGTCCGAAACAATGTGCGTATACGGGGTAAGAAAAATCTGTCTTCACTACAACCATGTGCAATGGGCGACGTTGCGTTGCTGCTTTTAATAAAATTTCGTTACCCGCTCCGGCGGTGAAAATAAACTGTTGCGCTTGGATTTCTACCGATTCTAATGCGTCAGATTTCACTTTGATTGATGTGAGTTGGTCTTGGGCATTAAATTGTAAATCGGATGCTTGAATGGCATCGATTTTAAAAATGACATCTTGGTTGGGTTTAACTAACTCACGGACTAGGCTATTTGAATCAATGACCATTTCGTCTAGGGCATAAACGATGCCTTTGAATTTTTTGTGTTGAAAGACAGAAGGATACTCGGAAATGGGTAACTGGGTTACGCGGCCTTGTAGGGCTACGTTGGCTAGGAAGCCCGTTAACTTGCCGGCGATTTTGCTGCTTGACCATAAATATTGGTGTGGGGATAAAACGGGTACCTGGGTTAAGTCGATATCGCCCTCGCCTTGCAGGCATTGTTTCCACACTGTGGGCATGTCGGCGATTTTTTGGGAAGCTTCGGTGAGCTTGCCTTGGAGGGCGTATTTCATACCGCCGTGGATAATGCCTTGGGATTTGGTAGTTTGGGCGCCACCGAGGGTATTGGATTCCAATAATATAGCGGAATAGCCGGATTGGCGTAGACGATTGAGCAGCCATAAGCCAGCGACTCCACCGCCTAGGATTGCAATGTCGGTTTTGGCTATTTTGGGCATGGAATGCTCAGCTCGGTTTGGGATAATTTGTGGGGGGAAGAATAGCATAAGGTGTGTAAACGATGCCATTATTTCCCACCTCTCCCCTTGTGGGAGAGGTCGACGCGAAGCGGCGGGTGAGGGGTGCTTTAGCTGGCTGTTTGGCGTAATTGGCGCTAAGAGCACCCCTCACCCGTCGTGCTGCGCACGCCGACCTCTCCCACAAGGGGAGAGGTTGTTGTGTGTTTAATTACCTTTGGGTTTGAAGGCTTGGAGGCCGGTTTGGGCGTGCCCTAGGATGAGAGCATGGATGTCTTCGGTGCCTTCGTAGGTTTTGACGGTTTCTAGGTTTAGCATGTGGCGGATAACTTGGTATTCTTCCATGATGCCGTTACCGCCGTGCATATCGCGGGATTCTCTGGCTACGTTAAGCGCAACCAGGGTGGAGTTTCTTTTGATTAAGGAGATGAGCGGCGTCGCAGCTCGACCTTCGTCTTTTAAGCGCCCAGCGCGCAAACAACCTTGCAGGGCTAAACTGATTTGGGTTTGCATATCGCTTAGCTTCATTTGTATTAACTGATTCGCCGCTAAAGGTTGGCCAAATTGTTTTCTTTCTAAAACATACGACCGAGCGGCATGCCAACAAAACTCTGCTGCGCCCAATGCACCCCAGGCAATACCGTAACGCGCATTATCCAAACAACCAAGGGGACCCGATAAACCATCAGCGAGTGGCAATTCATTTTCAGTTGGTACAAAAACATCATCCATCACAATTTCACCCGTCAAGCTAACACGCAAACTCAACTTGCCGTGCATCGCGGGAGCAGACAGCCCTTGCATGCCTTTTTCTAAAATATAACCGCGGATACGCTGATTATCATTTTTCGCCCACACAATAAAAACATCAGCGATAGGTGAATTGGTTATCCACATTTTGGTGCCTTTCAACAAAAATCCACCGTCGACTGATTTAGCACGTGTATCCATGCCGCTAGGATCTGAGCCATGATTCGGTTCAGTTAAACCAAAACACCCTACCCACTCACCTGTTGCCATCTTCGGTAAAAATTTTTGGCGTTGCGCTTCGCTACCATAAGCATGAATTGCATACATAGCCAAACTGGATTGCACGCTCATAGCAGAACGATAACCTGAATCCACGCGCTCAATTTCACGTGTGATTAACCCATAAGAAACATAATTCACACCCGCACAACCGTAACCCTGAATCGTCGCACCTAAAAAACCAGCCTGACCCATTTCATTAAAAATTTCGCGCGCGAAACTCTCATTATGAAAAGCCTCAATCACACGGGGTTGTAATTTAGATTGCGCATAATGATTAGCCGCATCGCGAATTAATCGCTCTTCTTCTGACAATTGATCGGTCAAAAAGAAGGGATCATCCCATTGGAAATTCGCTTTGGTTTTTACTGTCATAGAAATAGCACGCCTATTTAATTGTTCGCTATAATCTACCCTGATGAAGAGGATCCAGGCAAGATGGCTTGATCTGGTAAACTACGAGATGAAGACTTAATCGGCGCTGGTACTGGCGTGACAGGCTGCGAAGCCGGCGCAGTAGCTTGAGGCACTACGGCAGGCGCAGGCACAACTGTCGTCGTTGTGGTTGTGGTTGTCGTAGTAACAGGACTAATCACAGCAGCGGTTTGTGGCGCAGGAGGCGATAACAGTTCTTGCACCCCATTACTTGGCAGCATCTTACCATTAATCTTAACCACACCTTGATCGTAGGTCATCGTGGTCACATAATTCGTATCGGTTTGTACAAAATAACCTTGTTGCACCAACCCATCAATGACTTTTTTGATTTTTTCTGCTGGCGTTAATTCAACTACAGTTGCAGTGGGTACAACAGCACTCGCATGAGCAGCACCGTAAGCCGCAACTAACTTGTTATAGACATCTAAAGATAAATTATTCGCTTCAACAAATTTATTTAATTCTGTTGAATAAATTGAAACATCAAAATTTTCACCTTCCAGCACGAGCAACTGTTTAGCGACATCCATAGAGACAAAACCATTTTCGGCCAACTTATTGATCATCGCTTCCATATCGTTATTATTTACCGGCATTTTAGCGAAGATCACACCAATCACCGTCAGCTTATCTTGTTCAATCTTGTTATACGATGATTTGAGCAACGGAAGAATATCAACCATGACTTGTTTCTTAGCTAAAGCTTCATCCATGGTTTTATCAAAAATAGCGATTGGCACACCTTGCTTCAGGGCTAAAATAATATACTGATAACTCACCCCTGTCATTTTGACTTGCTTTGCATACGTAGTTATTTGCTTGATAAAATCATCTTCTTCTTGTTTCACATTGGGGATGATAGTACCTGCAACAGGAGAAGCTGGCGCAGCAACTACACTCGGCAACGTCGCTGGATCAACTTGAGCCCCTAACACATCGACTAAATGATCCACCAACGAGACAGCAATGGTGACATCGGCGCGCATTTGGATATTTTGCACTGCTTCGTCTGTTGTTTTAGGCAAAGGTACATTCGCTGGCCAAAAAGCTTTTGCATCGATAGCCAAATTGCCATTATCCGTGGTTAATTGCACATTGGCATTCGCCGTCGTTGCAGAACTAATCAGCAAATAAGCCTTATTACGCACTTCTTCCTGAAATTTATCGCCCATCTGCGCTTCATGTAACATATTTTTTAAATTAT
>Ga0207044_1115_pt1 | contig 10215 bp, 10 predicted proteins | sample Alteio_BWMinCont_68_FD_153300 | JGI IMG/M metagenome (GOLD analysis project Ga0207044, IMG submission 153300) | Enriched cells from forest soil in Barre Woods Harvard Forest LTER site, Petersham, Massachusetts, United States -... | ecosystem: Environmental > Terrestrial > Soil > Temperate forest >... | reverse complement strand
ATTACAAAGCATGGTAAGCCTATAGCAAGATTAGTGCCTATTGATGATACCCCAATCGCTCATTTTGGCTGAATTTTATCAATTATAATAAAGAGGAAAATCAGAGGGTTTTGACGTTTTTGGGGTATCCGGAAAATCAAAAACGGGGGGATGCTCGGGCGCATCAGGCTAAATTTAGGTTTGCGCAAATCGCCGATTCGGAAGAAAAAAATTGTAGCCTGGATGGAGCGCAGCGAATCCGGGGAAATATATCTTTCCTTTTATATAAGGAAGGTATGATTTTCCCGGATTCGCTGCGCTCCATCCAGGCTACATTAGTGTAAGACAACGCCGGCGGGGCCTACGAAGCCGGTGCCGGTGGATGGTAAGCAACTTGAAAGTTCGCCGTTAACTTTGGTTACGTTACAGACAAATACGGCGTTTAGGAGTTGGTTGGGGACGTAGGCTAGTGTGCCTAGGTTATTTAGGCCTACGTTGCCGGTGCCGTCGAAGGCGCCGTTGGTGGCTGAGCAGTTTGCTAGTAGGCCAGTGCCGTCTTGGAGGATATCGCAAACGATGATTTGTTTGCTGCCGGCGTTGGCAATATAGGCGTGGAGGCCGTCTGGACTGATGGTTACGCCTTCGGGTTCATTAAAGCCGCTGCCTGAAAGATCATTGCATGAATTGACAACCTGAGCTGAAACATTACAAACAGAGATCGTATTCGCAGATCGATTAGCAACATATGCCAACGTTCCGCTAGCATTGAGAGCCATATCAGCCGATGCACTAAAAGTAGGACTATTGTTAGTAACACAAGCGCTGAGCTGCCCCGATGTAGCATTTACCAAACAAGCCGAAACACTGGCTGAGCCGCCGAGATTTGAAGTATATAGTATTGTTCCATCCGGGCTAAACGCAATGGCATTGGGAAGATTAAACCCCGATCCGCCAGCATCAATACAACCACTTAATGCGCCGGTCGATTGGTTGAGTTGGCAAACAGAGATAGAATTACTTGACGCATTCGCGCTATAAAACAACGTACCAGCTGGATTAAATCCAATCCCTTCTAACCCACTTAATCCTGTTGCAGTAACAGAACACTGGGTTAATAAACCCGTAGCTGGATTCGCCTGACAAAATGAAACGGTGTTATCAAATTGATTTGCTATATACGCATACTGCCCAACAGTCACTAGTGACGTTGTAACTGAAATAGCCAACCTACTTTCAACATCGGGTTGAGAACATAAAAAAGGATCTGGCGCATTATTATTTGCTGCTTTGGTTTTACATATAACGGGGCCACCATTAATACCCGTCGCAGGAACCTGACTAGCATTAATAGTCAAAGCTAAAGTACACGATTGTCCTGGTGACAATATAAAGGGATTAGCGCAGTTTCCGGAACCTGTCACTTGATTAATGCCTGTAATTGGAACCATCGTTAAAATACGCTTCGTTTTAGTTTGATTAGTAACTTGATAACTCGTCGTTTCCGTAAAATTACCCGGTAATAAAAAAGAAGTTGTCGAACCAGCAACAGGAATAATACTAAATGGCGGTTGCCCAGCATACAGCACTGATGAAGCAAGCATTAACATACAAGCGATAATAATTTTGTATTGTTTCATATCCCACCTTTAAAAAATGTAATACAGCGATAACTGTATTTGCTGTGCATATAGAGGATTGACTGATGGTGCCTGATTTGTCGTCTGACCCGTTGCACGTGATAACTGTGTTTTACCCCAATTGGCAAACTCATAACCAATAGCGGCTTGAAAGTGTTGGCTTAACGATTTCTGCAAACCAATGCCTATAGTATATATAAAGCTTGAGGTCGTATTAGAATGAAATAGTGGCGCTACAACTGCAGGAGAAATTAATGGATTAATTGTGAAATTATACGCTCGATTAAATCCAACGCCGATACTACCACTGATATACGGTTCAAACATTAAACCACAATCGCCAATCAATCTTCCCTTAATTGCAACTTGTGTATGCTGAACTTGATAACTATAGGTAAAATCATTAAATGCAGGATCAGCTTCATCCCAGATATTGCCTTTCAACTTTGCATTTCCAGCAGCGGCAATATCGACGCCTATCTGACCGATGAGTTTATGTTTCAGCAAATGCGCTTTTTGCCAGCCTAGGAAAAATTCCAAGCTGGGAAAACTTTTCGTATTGTTATTCGCCGTATAAGTCTTTTGAACATCAGGCTCTAAATTAAGGGTTTGCGTTTTATTGCCCGACACCCAATCCCAGCCTGGTGTTAAACCTACTACATACTGATCTTCTGTTGCGAATGCAGCACTTGAAAGCAAGAAACCAAATAATACAATAGTAGGTCTAAACATGACGCTATTCTCCTTCAAATCAAAACTACGCTATGGATAGTTTAAAATTGAGAAAAGGACCACTATAACCAAATGGTAGATATTTAGCGTCAGTAGACACAATGGCCATCGTACCTGTTGAAAATTCAGGGGTTACGAAAACTGTACCTGGCTGAACTAAGGTATTCGGCGTCACACTCGATATCGCATTCTGATAAGAAACCATGCGATAACCTAATTCAGCAGTAAAGTTGTGATATGTGTAGAACACACCTAATTTACCATCGAGACCTAAAACCACTTGGTTTGCATTGGGTGCTGTAATTTCTTGATGGCTGACGCCAATGCCCAATGCAGTGAGGCGCGCAGAAGTCGACGTAAAATTATCTTGCGTCTGCATCGTTCCCGTTGTCAGCATTCCTAAAAATTCGCCCATGACACCAAAACCCGAGTCTGTTTTATATTGAATATTCAATCCAATATCGGGACCAACACCTAAATAGCGCGACACATTTTCGGTTTGAAATGAAAAAGAAGGGTCCGGTGGTAAAGCATAACTGTAAGCAGTTGGCGGACTTCCCGCATAATCACCGAAAGTGGTTGTCACTGTTTCATTCAGCTTGATGACACTCAGACCGCCAATAAGTTTAGCTTGTACATGAGAATCAAATACAAATAATCTACCCATGTTTAATAACACGTTATCAAAATCAAAATTCACCTTACTTTGCACGTGTTTTATGCCAAAAACAGGCGGACTCATTTCATACGGAGGCGCAACAAATTCTACTGTCGCTAAATCAATGTTGGTTGAAGCTTGTTTTGATGAAGTGTCATTTGAATTCAAATGCACCCAGTTAATACCTGCGCTATAAAGTGTATTAGGTAATGCGTAGTTAAGCGCTAATTCAAACGCGGGATGATAACCGGGCTTGATGGCGAGATAATGCCAGCTTTGAAAATAAGGCTGAGTACCAGAAACAAAAGTCGCATATTTTAAATTACCGGCTGACGGTTGCACGTAGAGCAAGCCGACAGAAAAAGAGGTTTGGTTAAGTGTATTTAATGGTTCTGCAGATATGACCGTTGAGCAGCTGAATACAAGACCTGCCAAACTAAGAGTCGAAAGAATCTGTTTTGATTTAAGCATATTAATTCCTTTTAAGCGCTTTTTACGAATGTCGCACAATATATATCATTTGGATTGATTTACAAAGCGATTAAATTCGCTAGCGGCTTGACAGGATTGGGACCGTGGTTATATCATCGCGCCTTTATTGGAGATCGGATTTGAAAAAAGGATTTTTTACATCTCTCTTAGCGCTTACAGTAAGTGGGCAATTATGGGCTGCTACCTTTAGCAATGGATCTGCGTATGTTTTTGCGGATTTGCTTGATTGGCAGGTAAGAGAAGGCAGCAACGTTCAATGGAGTGAATTGATTTCCCCCATTGGAACGGCTAATCCTACCGTGCAATTGCTCGATGTTTCTCTAGCCTGGAATACAGGTTATCGAATCGGTGGCGGTTATCGCAGTCAAAATAACTGGGATAGCGTTATTTACTTCACCTCCTACCACACCGATGGTTCAGATCAAGTTCTTGCACCTGGTCAGTTATACTCGCCTTATATTGGCAACTTTTTCCAAAATAATACCAATGGCAGCGCAAACGGCCCTTTCTATAATGCCGCAGGTATTAAATGGAAATTTGCTTTTAATACGGTTGATCTTGAATTAGGACGCACATTTAAAATTGAACGCTATTTAAACCTTCGCCCCTATGTTGGTATTAAAAGCGCCATTATCAATCAAAATATCTATACCACTTGGCAAGGTCCTAACACATTATTTTTAGGTTTCCCGATTCCTATTACCACTTTTGCTTCTGCAACTGAAAATCTTTCCAATGACTTTTCAGGAATTGGCCCTTCTTTTGGTCTTGATTCCACCTGGCCGATTTATAAATTATCGAATGGTTCTGTTAACTTAATCGGTAATTTTTCGACTGCGCTTTTGTGGGGGCTTTGGCGTTACAAAGATGTTTTCCGAACCAACACGGCTTCTACAGTGACAGTCACGGGTAATGATGTAAATGGTGCGGCTCCCATGGTAAGAGGATTTATTGGTGTGGAATGGCTGGGTACTTTTTCAAAAGCGGATGTAAATGTACGTCTCGGCTACGAAGGCCAGGTTTGGTTTGATCAAGTACAATTTAATATGCTGAGCAGTGGCAGACTCAATGACATTATGTCAATGCAAGGCGGCGTCCTCGACTTTGGTGTTCACTTCTGATGAAAAAGTTATTTAAATATAGCGCGGCTTTATTTATAGGCATCCAGGCTTTTAATGTATACGCCCAGCAAGGGTTTTCTGTTTTTGGCGATTACATTTACTGGAATGCTTCAGAACAAACCGCTGGGGTATGGGCAAATGCGATTGGCTTACCTATCACGACTCACACGGTAACTTATGGCGCGCCGAATATTAAATTTAATTGGGCTAGTGGGTTTAGCGGTGGGATCGGTTATAGCTTTCCGAATGGTTGGGATACCAAATTATATTGGACACATTTACCTACTACGAGCAATACCAATTACACAGCAACGGGCTCTATATTCATTACACCTGAATTTTTCAGTGGTTTTTTAGGTGGGGATACATTTACCAGTGCCAACTTGAACTGGAAACTTGCCTATAATACGGTTGATTTTAATATCAGTCATAAAATAAATTTGGCGAAAACACTGACTTTTAGCCCTTCTATTGGTGTTAAGAGCGCTACGATCAATCAAACCATTCGTGAAAACTTGCATGCGACGTTGTTTTCTATTCCTATCTTTAATGCTACCGAAGTGGTAACGAATAATTATTCAGGTATTGGCCCCAGCCTTGGACTCGACGGAAAATGGAATTTTTATAATGATTTTAGCCTGGTTGGAAAGTTTTCCACTGCTTTAATGTGGGGACGTTGGAATGTCAAAGATACTTATTCTAGACCTTCTTCGCTCGGCGGACTGCATCCAGCTACAACAATTGTCACCTCGATGAATAATTCGAAATTAGGGACTGCAGTATTTGAATATTTTCTAGGCTTAGAATGGGCTTATCATTCGAAATATGATGTTAATTTTTTGCTGGGTTATGATTTGCAGTCTTGGCCTACTCAGTTACGAGCTCCAACTTTCCAGCTACTTCCTGTGCATGGTGATTTAACATTACAAGGTGTGACATGCGGCATTTCTTTAAGCTTATAACATTATCCTGTCTTTTAGCTTCATCTAGCACGTATGCCGCGTATGAAGTTTTTCTCGACCCGCTTTATTGGCGCGCAACGGAAACATTTGATTGGGTGCATTCTAATAATTTAAATTCGAAAAACTTGGTTATTGGTTTTAAAGCGGTGAATTTTAATTATGATCCTGGTTTTCGCGTAGGTGTGGGTTATGTTAGTAACTGGGATACCAAGCTGTACTATACTCAATTCCATACCAGCGCAAGCGATTCTATGACTGGGAATTTGACGACGGGGTTTTTGGGTGGCCGATTATCCCAAACCACGCCTACGACTTTTTACCACACTGGACAGGCAAAATATTATATTAACTTTAATATGCTTGATTGGGACTTAGGCAAACGCTTTAATGTAACTAATTCTCTTATGCTACACCCTCTTATTGGTTTAGAAGGCGGCACAATTAACCAAACGTTTAATACCCAATTTCAAAATCCATCGGTTTCTATTTCCGAGCATGTGATTAATAATTTTATTGGTATGGGTCCTAAAGTTGGGATTGAAACTAACTTAGTATTTTTACGAGCGCATGATTTTGATTATAGTTTGATTGCCAATTTAGAAACGTCTTATTTGTGGGGGCGTTGGAATTTCTCTGACAGAACCAAGGCAAGCAACGCATTCAATTATTCAGTCAACGTATCAAATAGAAACTTCGGCTCAGTCGGCATGCAAGCACTACTTGGCGCAAGTGTAACGCACCAGAATTTTTCCATGAAACTCGGCTATGAAATTAGCGATTGGTTTAATCAATGCCAACTTTTCAACGATGAAACCGGCACCCAAAACAGCGATCTCGTCCTACAAGGCCTAACCCTAAGCTTCTCCTACCAAATGTAGCCTGGATGGAGCGCAGCGAATCCGGGGAAATATAATCTTCCTTTTTTAAAGGAAGGTTTGATTTCCCCGGATTCGCTGCGCTCCATCCAGGCTACATTTAGGCAAGGGGGACGTGAATTAATAAATGGTGTTCTTTGAAAGCTTCGGGAAAACAATCAAAGGCAATAAATGCAGGAATTTCCTCATTGATTTTATGTCCAGAATCCTCAGCCCATTTTCCGTAGATATAATGATAAGCCAAGCCTAAATTTACCGGCGTACCGAGATAACGAAACCGAGCATAACTTCCGCCAGGAATTTTTACTTTAGTCAGACCAATATCTCTCTGGCAAAGTGTCACACCTGCGGAAAATCGAACTTGGTCTGGCGCCACTTCGCCTTCATGCGGATTATCATGCCCAATGCCGATAAATAACCCGGCAAAATCATCTCCGAGCTCTTGTGTTGTTAATTTCTCTTTTAGGTGTGCCCATGCAGTAGCTGCAGCCTCCATGTATAAACCCTTTTCTGTTACTGCTTGATAAATTAAATCAGCGATTTCCACAATATCAGGCTCATCTAAGGTAATAGATTCCAATTCACTCATCAAATTAAGCTTTTTTCTGGCTTCACTGGGAGAATAACCAAACGTCTCTTTAAAACTGCGAGCAAACGCTGATTGATCTTCAAACCCACTGCTTAATGCCACTTCAAGAATAGAATCTTGTCGACTTTGAATAGAGCGGAATGCTAACTCCATTCTGAGGTGCCTAATGAATACACCAGGAGATTGCTTTAATGCTTCTTTGAATAATCTTTTTAAAGACGACGTGGACAAACCTATCTTATTTGAAATTTCGTCTAAATTAATTGGTTGATCAATATTATCGTAAATATATCGAACCGCTTTCACAAAAGCATGATTATTAATGTAAGTCATCACCATATCCTCTTATTTAAAGCGGCAAAATAGCAGGTATAATAACTTGTTATTGTGCAGAAAGGGTCAGATTTCAATTAAATTTCCAGAAATCAAACTTTTCTTTAAAAAATGAATGATTTATTCCCTGGATTCGCTGCGCTCCATCCAGGCTACATTTTGTTCGCTTTTGTGTTATTATCAGCGAAAATTGAATATGGGGCGAAAATGAATATACCTGAAATTTCTGTTCATGAATTAAAAGCGCTGCTTGATGCGAATGAAGATGTTTTTATTTTAGACGTGCGTAATCCGAATGAATTTGCGATTTGTCATTTGAATGGGACATTGATTCCGATGAATGAATTGCCGAGTCGGATGAATGAATTGAATCCTGAGCAGCGGATTGTTGTCCATTGTCATGCAGGTGGGCGATCGCGAAGGGCTGTGGAATTTTTGAGTCAGCATGGATTTAAAAATGTGGCTAACTTGCGTGGCGGTATAACAGCGTGGGCGGAAGAAATTGATTTAACGATGACTAAGTATTAAAAGGAATAACGATGAATATAACAAGGAAGTGGTTCATTCATATCTTAGCGTTATGCACACTGTCTGGAATGGCGCAGGCTTCTGAATTAGACGCAGTACAACGAAATTGTCCTGATGGTGATGATTTATTTCTTTATTCAGATAGCATTGCAGTAAGTACACATTGTATTTGGCAACCTTCTTCTGACAAGAATATGTCGATCACACTGAATCTAGGGAAAGATGTTCCGTTTGTTTCTGCGCATTGTGAATTTACACCCGTAACCAGAGACACAGTGAAAGAGATTATGGTGAGCAAATCGGGGAATGCAGATGGTTCGCCCACGCCTAAAGCGATAAAGCCTGGGTATAGTATTATTAATAAAACAGATATTCAGTTTATAGTACGAAATTATTACAGCAAAGTAGATAAAGATGGGATGGCGCATGTGAATGTGTTGTTTTATTTGAATCAGAAAGATTTTTCGGCTGGGGATCAGATTAGTTGTAGTTTTGCGCCGGTGCGGTTTTAAATAAAATCCCCCTCGCCCCCCCTTTTTCAAAGGGGGAAGCCTTCAGTTGGCATGACATGTGGGCATTCTTCTTATATACTACGTGGCTATAATAATCTGACTGCATTGTACTAAGGATTAATATGCCAGCATCGCCCTCTTCTGCCGAGAAAAAAAGTTCCAACAAAGTAGTGCCACTTTCACTTATCCCTTTACGAATTTCAACTTCATCTGCGCCGTCGACTTCTCGCAGCTTACAAAATTCACTACTGTACTCGCCGGCATCAATGGAGCCAACGCTAAGCGCGAATTCTAACGATGAAATATCCGGTAATACCACACAACGCGATCTTCAGCATATTACTCGTTTATATCAAGAAAATATTAGAAGAATAAAAGAAATTCAGATTACAAATATTAACATTCCTGGACATAAAGAATTAATAGAATATCACTTGTCCATATATCAGAATTATATGCGTGCAATCCCCAATGAAAAATTAACCATGCCATTTAACCTACTTCTTTTTTTATCAAAAGAATTACGCGAATTAGTTAAGCGCTACTCTTCTTGTCTTTCAAAATCATCAAATCCTTATTTTTTATTGAACAAAGAACAATGCGAAGATTATGTAGAAACCATAGAACACTACAATAAATTTAGCCATCACTACGAAGATGCGACACGCTCGTTAGATAGAAATGCCGCCTATCTTATCGCATTTAAAAAAGATGTTGAAATGCTAACCGATGGACTGATCCAACGAGAGCTGATGCTTTTTTACTATACCATGATAAAAGCGCACGGCATTCATTTGTATCCTGATACAATCAATGAAGTGATCAAATACTTTAGACAAGAAGTTATCGATAAGAATATTATTTTAGGCGATAAATATACTATAAAAGATTTAGCGCAATCTTGTCGTGTTCTATGCGATCGAATTTTAGCGAAACGAACTGACTCTCTTCTTTTATATGCAATAAAAACCTTTTTCTATGCGCTTGCTAGTGCATTGATCGGCGCGACTGCAGGACTTGTTATCGGCGCACTAATCACTTCTGCTGGCGGCGGTATCGGCGCCATACCTGGGGCGATTGCGGGTGCGGCACAAAGCCTCGCAGCTAATAGTGCGGCAGGACTTTCAGTTATCATTCCTGGGACAACATTATTTGGTCTGACCTTAATAGGGAAACCGATTAAAGACTACCGAAAATTTACGAAACAGAAAGCGATTGAAGATAAATATGATAATTCTACTTTAAAAGAAATTTCGATTATCGGATTGCGGTATAAAAAGCATTGAGAGGAAATAGCATTTGGACACTCGGTTGTTAGCGCGGGAAATTGGTGAGATTTTGCAGACTTGGTTTCATTTTCCGGAAAAGAAAGTTTATTGTCAGGTGGCGACGGTTCGTGAAGGGAAGCCGAAGGTACGGACGATGGATTTTTATCGGTTGACGGAGGATGGGCGGATTATTTTGATGACTGAGACGAGTACGAATAAGTGGGGAGATTTGGGGCGGTCGAACGAAGTTGCGCTTTGTCTTGGGCATTTGGATTTTGGGCAGATTATTTGTGAAGGGAAAGTGGAATTAATTACTGCTGAGAATAATAGTGAGACGGCGAGTTTTTATTGGGAAAATTATTTGGATGATTATTGGAGGAGGTTTTATTTGGGGCGACCTTCCAAGGATAAAGAGATGCGCCCTCCTCTGTCTTTTGGGGTTATTTGTATTGAGCCGGTTTTTTGGGAAGTGCTTGAGACGAATCAGAAGGATTTTTTGAAGAGTAGGCGTAGGCAGTTTATGAAAAAT
>Ga0207044_1101_pt1 | contig 10500 bp, 6 predicted proteins | sample Alteio_BWMinCont_68_FD_153300 | JGI IMG/M metagenome (GOLD analysis project Ga0207044, IMG submission 153300) | Enriched cells from forest soil in Barre Woods Harvard Forest LTER site, Petersham, Massachusetts, United States -... | ecosystem: Environmental > Terrestrial > Soil > Temperate forest >... | reverse complement strand
AACAAATTCCGGCGGTAAACCCATCGATGGCGAAAAGCAGGACACCATCGTGTTCGCCTCCGAGACTTGCGCGTTCGATCTGATCGGCGCCACTTTCGAGCGCGACGTGAAGCCGGGCGAGTTGATTGTCGTCGGTCCCGAGGGAATTGCTTCGCGGCAGTATACGCCGGCGCTGGCGCAATCGAGTTGTATTTTCGAACACGTTTATTTCTCGCGGCCGGACAGCCGCGTCTTTGGGCGGGCGGTCCAGGAGAGCCGCGAAGAACTGGGCCGGCAACTGGCGCGCGAAGCTCCGGCGGAGGCCGATGTCGTGGTTCCGGTGCCAGATTCCGGCGTCACGGCGGCGGTGGGCTATGCCGCGGAGAGTGGCATCCCTTTTCGTTTCGGGCTGATCCGCAATCACTATGTGGGGCGGACGTTCATCGAGCCGCGTCAAAGCGTGCGCGACTTTGGCGTCAAGCTGAAGATTAATCCGGTGCGCAGCTTGCTTGAGGGCAAGCGCGTGGTGTTGATTGACGACTCGATTGTGCGCGGCACCACCAGCCGCAAGATCGTGCGCATGGTTCGCAACGCTGGAGCGAAAGAAGTGCACATGCGTATTTCCTGTCCGCCAACGATTTCGCCGTGTTTTTACGGCGTGGACACGCCTTCGAAACAAGAACTGATCGCCGCCAACAAGTCTGTCGAGGAGATTCGCGAATTCATCGGCGCCGACTCGCTGGCTTATCTTTCGCTTCCGGGATTAAAAAAAGCCTGCGGCGATGGCGAGAAGACCACGTACTGCTCGGCCTGCTATACCGGCGTTTATCCCACAAATTGGGTGGATGTGGAAGAGATTCAGCCGGCCAGCGTGGGCAAACCCTGACGCAGGCTTCGGGCTTTAGGCTTCAGGTGCTCATGCGTGGAGCCTGACGCCTAACGCCACCCAAAAAAGAAGGCGTCAGCAACGCTAACGCCTTCGGCAAACGAACCCAAGATACTTCTAGTAAACGTTCTTGCAAGCGCCCGGGACGTTTCCTGTCCGGCTCTTGCTGGTCAACTGCAACATTTCCTGCATGACGTAATTCTTGGTGCCAATCGTATTGGTGTAGTAGTTGCCGTTCTTGTCCGTTTTCACGGTGCCGAACAGCCAGGCGCAGCAGTCGCCCGACTCGCCGCAGAAGTTGCCGGCCCAAGCCGTGTTCAAGTTGACTTCCGGATCGCTCGAGCTTTCCGAGAACTCATGCCACATGATAGCCGTGGCTCCATCAGCGCCGGGATCCATGTTGGGGCTGCCGCCCTTACCCTTGTCGCCGAGGACGGCGCTGGTTTCGCAGCCGCTCGGGCATTGGTCGGGATCACCAACCATCGAATAATGGATGACTTCGCCGGTCACGATCGAGGTCGAAGGACCATGGTATCCGCAGAACTGGGTGCAGAAGCCCGCATCCGTCACGTCCTTATAGGTCAGGACGAAATAGATTCCATTGGTGTCGTTGGGCAGGTGCTTGTTCTTGATGGTCTTGTGGACGATGGTCTGAATGTCGCTGTCCCCGTTAAGGCTCTTCCCCAGCGAATAGTTGTCGTGGTAATCGTCCTTGGTCGAGTGGTTCACGGCATTCAGGATGTGCTTGCCGGTGCTATCGCTGTAGGTGGTGTTGATTTTTTCCTGAGTCGTGCCACCCAGATGGCTGAAATAGTAGTCGATAATCCCTTTGTCCTTGGTGCTCCAATTTCCGTACCAGATGATGTAAACGGTGGGAGCCTTCTCAAAAACAGGTCCGCCGTTGTAGTTGATGTCGCAGGGATTGCCGTTGCAATTTGTCAGCGCGTGTGGCGTCTTGTCATAGGGCCGCAACGCGTGGGCAGTGTTGTCCTGGGCAAAAGCCGAGCAGGCAAGGCACACCGCGATCACAAGGCCTAGGCATAGTTTTTTCATTTATGTTTTTTCCTCAGGTCAGATTTGGTACCGATCCCCAAGCAAGGGAGGGAGCCATTGTCAGTGGATGCCGAGTCTGAGTCAAGATGAAAGAAATTGCACAGGGTTGTTGTTCTCCGTTAGGACGCACGCGAGTCCCCATAAAAAGTAAAGAGCTTCCAAGCGGTGCAAAGCTTGGAAGCTCTGTTTAACTGCGGCCAAGGCTCCTTGGTCGTGAGCCTAGTTTGTGCAAGCTCCTTGCGCCGAGGTAAAGGTGCCGTTATCGGAAAATTTCTTGCCGGCACCGACTGACGGCGGTCCATAGAACCACGAATACATGGCCAGCTCCTGCAGGTGATAAGTGTAGCCGTTCGACATTTTCACCGAGAAGGGATTGCCTCCACCGGTCAGCGGATCGCCCACCTCCAAATTATTCTGGCAGCCTGAGACCTGTCCAATGTGTCCCCACGCCGGAACTGGATTATTGCCGAGCGGGTCATCCTGCCACTCGTCCACTTCGTGGGCGGCCACGTAAGTATCCAAAATATCCCCCCCGAATGCATGGGTGGTATCGAACTCAAACGGCGAATAGGTCTGAAGCGGATTTCCTATTCCAAAGTGATAGCCCAGAATACAGCAATTACTTGTGCTGCCCTCATACATGACCACGTTGTACATCAGGAAGGTAACGAATGTTTTCGGATTTACCCCCTGTTTGGAAAGCGAAGGGATAATCGTATTCTCCAGCAGGGGCTCGAACTCTGTGATGTCTACGCCGCCCAGCGGTCCGCAGGTGCTGGTAAGGATTGCCGAATGGCTACCCAAGTTCACCTTGACTGGCTTAAGAACTACCAGTTTCAGATCGTTGTGGTAGGTGCCGCCATTCTTGTTGACAGGCGTCCAAAAGCTGGCGCGCTGAAAAGCGTCGGTGTATGCGGTCGTGCCAATGTTGACGCCGTTCATTTTGAAAGGAGCGGCGTTAGTGATTGGCGACTGTTTATACATGGTGATTGGGACTTTTCCGCCGAAGCAAGCGGAGTCTGGCTTGGTAGGATCGAAGACGGTCGAGCCGATGGTGATAATCAGCGGAACCACTTGCATGGTGGTCGTCGTTGTGGCCTTGTTGGTATAGGGGCTGTTCCCGACCATCACGCCGGAGAACTTCTGCCCTTTGGAGCCAGCGCGAGTAGATGTCGCTTTATACGTCCAGACCTTGAGTCCCGTGCCAGCGTCGGACTGAGCCTGGAATGTTAGGGGGTCGATGCTCCGCACTGGCTTCGACAGGAAGTAGCCTTTCAACACGGCTTGGTCGTCCTGACCGAGCATCTTTGGCGCAACCGCAATCAGCGCAACTGCGGCAAAGGCAAGAAGGAACAAAACTGTACGCTTCATTGATACATCTCCTTTTCGTTTCTTGACTGGTATTGTATTTCGACGTTGAACATCACATCTGTCACGTACGCCATAAAGCGGGCGTTCGAGGCTTCGAGTCACGGCACAGAAATATCCCGGCAAGGTACTTCTCAGCTTCGAGAATGACGAGCCGCAGGGGGAGCTACAAAGGGCGAAGCGATTTTGAACGGCCTCCCGCCGGAAGTCAACGTGAAAGTTGTCAAATCTTGGACTGCAGGCAAAATGTTGCAACTAGTGCGCATGCGAGTGCAGCGATGCTCTTCTAAGGCTACACAAAAATGCCCGCTCCATGGAGGAGCGGGCTTTGACAAGTAAACCAGTGCTACAAGGCAGTCAGCGTTACTTGGCCAGCGCGTTGATCAGGCCGTCCGTGTTCGGACTGCCCCAGCCGGTCGCCAGGTCGTAGCCTTTGGTTGCCGGAAAACCATTGGTGCCGACGGTGATGTCGTGGAAGTCGGTGTGGTAGCCAGACCCCAGACCCAACGGATAAATGGTAGGGTTGATGAAGCCGGGCGGTTTATCGCCGTGGGCGACCGCCTGTTGATTGGTCAGAGCCAGGTAGCCGGCGAACATGGGCGCGGCAAAACTGGTTCCGCCGTACTCGTTTTCGGTGCATGTGGTTTGGTCGGCGCAAACGTAGAAGGTGAAATTCGAATTCGCCGAGACGTCCGGACCGTTGCGATATTTCGTGGAGCCCTTGTTGGCTTTGGTAATTACTCCTTTAAGCTTCTGCCAGCTGGCAATCGCGAAGTCGTCGGGAGAGATGCCGCCGCCGCCGTCGATCCAAACGGTTTCCGACGCCCAACCTTTTCCTGCACCCTTGGTTACCAAGTCCGTCCCGCCGACACAGATGACCAGAGGAGATTCCATCGGCCACCAAGTACTCGTGGCATGCCACGCGCCACCGTCACCCGCCGCTTCAAAGAAGCTCTGGCCCTGCGCCGCGAACTTCTGGAAGAACGGATTGTCGGACTTGGGGTCGACCGGCGTCCAATACCATGACGAACTCAGGTTCAGAGGCAGCGGCTTATGCGAAGACATGCTGCCCAGCATGGCAGTATCGCTGGTGTTACTTACGTATTCGTAGACTGCGGTGACGCCTGGCGCCATGCCGAGCGCCTGGGTGACGTCAATGGTCTGTTCCGTGTCATCGCATCTCTGCGAAGCGTAGCAAGTGATCGGACTTCCATCCGTGGAAATGCCGATGACCTTGGCAGTCCTCTTTTGTTTGGCGTTCTTGTAGTAGGTGTTGATATCGGCGATGTCGAATCCGAGGAATTCGAGTAATCCGATGTTCTGGCCTTTGCCGGTCAGAGCGGTTCCCTCGTAATAAGCTGCGCGCATGTCGCTACCGCAAAAGGAAGCTCCAGGACAGGAGCCGGTTGTGGCAGGGCGCTTGATCCCCGGAGGTCTCCGCACTAAAGCTTGATGCGGGATCGAATAGTTGTCCAGGCCGGTAATGTGCCATAGCTGGAAAGGAAGGTCGATGGTGGGTTCGCGGTCGGGAGCAAAAAAATCGCGGTTCCCGATCGGGTCGTGATAGAGACCCATCTTTATGTGGAAGGCAGTCTCGACGTTGGCCACCGAGCCTTTGAGCGCCAAGTCGATAGCATCGCGGGAGCCACCGGTCACGGTAAAGCCGTTGGCCTTCGCGAAACGGACCAGCGCGTCAAAATCTCTCTGGCTGGGACCGAACCTCTCGGTAAACTGCTCAACTGTTAGGAACTGCCTGTAGGTCGGGCTCGACGGATCGTACACGTCATGCAGGAAACTATCCAAACCTTCGCGCACCGGCAGAACAATATCGATCCGCATGGGCTGGGTTGCGGGGAGCTTACCGACGAAAGGTGCTTCGCCGTTGAAAACCACATCACGCACGTGGTTTGTCAACAACCTCTGCGGCTGGGCCTGACAAACGCTCGCCAGAGCCATCGCGACAATTGCGACTAAAAATACACCTAGCCTTTGCTTCATGGGCTTTTCTCCTTGATTGGTTGGTGGAACACCGTTGACTTGATTAAGTGTCATTGCGGGGGTTGAGCAAGCGACCAATACTCTCAACAAATGCCTTTCCCTACGGATCCGAAATGATCGCTGAGGAGAAGCAGTAAAACGCCCGGCGATTGTGAGCGGGCGCGCACTGGAAGTCAATCTCAAAATTGTCAAGTTTTGTATCGGCCACACGTTTGCAGTTGTTGTGCAAGTTCTTGCACGAATTGGCACGTTTCGTGACAAGTGGGCCGGAACAGATGCAGGATAGGATCGGCGAAGCGAAGCAAAATGCGGAGATGCTCCGCGTTGCTCAGAATGACAGAGTTGCTCAGGATGACGCCTCCAAGATCCTAAAAGGTAATGCGCACGCCGAGCTGGGCCGCGAAGGGAATACCGACGGTAGTGCCGGGGCCGAAGAAGTCTCCCAGGGCGCCCTCGGGTATCTCGAGCTGCTTCAGGCTGGTGATGGGTGCGGTTTGGGAGCAGCTTGCGTTCGCACAAACGCTGGTGACATTGGTGATCCCGGTAACCGGATTTGGCACCATCTGGGCAGCCGGAACCGGAAGCTGAACAACGTTCACGGCAAAATTCGCACCGGGATTGTTGCGGTTGAAGAGATTGAAAAATTCGGCGAACGGGATCACCGACCAGCGGTCGTGGAAGTTGAAAGGCCGGCTGACGCGCAGGTCAGACTGGATGTAGGGCGTACCGCGGAACTCGTCGAGGCTGGTGTACGCTCCGTTGACATAAATGCGGCTGGTGTTGTCCGCATTCGTGATGGTGATGGGGCGGGCGCTCTCGACCTGGGTGATGGTGCTCAATTCGAATCCGCCGGGAATGTGTACCGTGCCGGCCAGCACGAAGCGGTGAGTGACGTCTTCACCGGATGGTCCATAGTCGCCGGGTCCGAACGCATTGAGCAAAGGCGGTTTCGGGTATTGCTGTTGGCAGACGCCATCCACATAGTCAAAGAGTTCGCCCAGCAGGCATCCCCAGGTCTGCGCCTTGGAGAGCGTGTAGTTCGCAACCAGATTGAAGCGGCTCATGTTGCCTTGCAGGTGCAGCATCAGCGCGTTGTAGCTGGAACGATTATCAGATTCGAACACGTTGACGTTTGGGACCACATTCGCCTGATCCGCGGCATAGTTTGGGTCTGTTGTTGGAATGAGCGGAGTAAATAGGCTGGTGCCGCTGGTATACGGGAAAGCGCGGTATCCGTGATTGCCCTGCTCGTGCACATAATCCGCACTCGCGAGCCAGTGCTCGTTGAATGCGTGCTGCACGCCACCGGTGGTGTGAATGGCATAAGGCGTTTTGTAAGGCGAGCCAACCAAATTCCCCGTGGCCCCGGCGCCGCCAATCAGGCAGCCTGCGCCGACCAGCGCATACGTGCCTGGACCTCCGGTAAGGGCGCAGGTTCCGGTGGTGAAGTTTGTATTGTTGACGCCTTGAAACGCGGTTGCCCATCCGTTCTGCGCCAGGTCGTCGTAATAAATGCCGAAGCCGGCGCGGATGACGGTCTTTTCGCTGTCGCCGGGCGAGTAAGCGATCCCAAGGCGAGGCGCGATTTGCTTGCGGTAATCCTGCGGAAGGCTGGGCACGATCGGAATCTGCAACGCGTGCAGCGTGACGTACGCGGCATTGTCGGCCTCGCTTCGTCCCGAACCCGTGAATAGCCCCCAAGTCGTCTGATAACGCGCGCCGTAATTTAGCGTGACTTGGTGCGAGATGCGCCACGAATCCTCGGCGTAGAACGCGAGACGCTGCACACTCTGCGAAAAGGTTCCGTCGCCGGCGGGAGTGAAGGTGCAAGTCGAGCCGTCCGAAGCGGTGAAGTTGACACACTGCGGAGTGAAGACGCCGAACACACCGGGATTTTGGACATAGAAAGTCGGGTTATTGGCGTATTGAGCGAGCGTCTCGGCCGTGGAAGCGAACGCGCCACTCAGCACGGGCTCGTGAATGAAGTCGACCCCGAACTTGAGCCCATGAGAACCCGCAACGTGGCTCAGGTCATAGCGGAATTGATATTTCTCCTGATTGCGCAGGTCGGGGAAAAGAGTAATCGGAGTTGCGAATTGATTGTCGCCGAAAGTTTCGAACCCGGAAATGGTGAGCGCCGTGGAACTGAAGGGAAAGGCCAGGGCGAAGCCCAAATCTGAGTTCCGAGCCTGCGTGAGATGCAACAAGCTGGCATCGAGAACCAGATTGCCCAGCCAGGTTGAATTGAAAGCATAAGAGTTGCTGAGCGCCACATTCCAATAATTGTTGTGTGTAGTGAGACCCGTCGAGGGTAGTGTGCCCTGCTGCACCAGAGCGTTGTGGGTCAGGTAACTGTCCGCCGATGTACGCAAGAACCAATTCGATTTTGGCGATTGCGCCCAATCAAAGCGAACCGAAGCGATGTAGTCGCGAAATGGAATTGGGACGTTGGCGGGAACAGCGATGGTTGGAACGCCGGCGATCAGTCCCTGTGAAGCCAATTGCGCAAGCGCTTGAAATTGCGCAGTGCTGGCTGGGCTGTAGGCGATGCTGGCATCTTCGTGAACGGCCTCGAAGGAAGTAAAGAACCATGCCTTGTTTTTGACGGCGGGACCACCGATCGTGGCGACGTAGTTCTGGCGCGAGAACGGCTGCTTGGGATTCGGCGCGGGATTTTCAATTGGGAAGCGGGCGTTAAGCGCTGCCGCGCGCTCGTAGAAAGCCGCGTCGCCGTGCCAATCGTTGGTTCCATGCTTGGTGGTGATCACGACGGAGCCGGCAGTGGTCCAACCGGTATCCGCGTCTTCGTTTGAGGTTCGTACGGCGAATTCCCGAATGCCGTCGGGTGAGAAATTCTGCAGAAAGCCGCCAATCCAATCGTCAGAATTGTCAGCGCCGTCGACCGAGAGTTCGTTGTTCAAGCCAGAGCTTCCGCCTGTGGAAACTGCGGTGATGCGCGCCTTTGTGGGATCGGAAGGCTCGACTGGCTCGGTTCCCGGTACGAGATAAGCGATGTTGGCGAAACTGCGTGCGGCGAGCGGAAGAGATTCGAGGTCATGGCTGCCAACTACGCCTCCGCGCACAGCGCTCGACGTATCAATTGTCTGGGTCGTAATCGAGGACGGAGTCGCTTGCACATTCACCGTCTCGTGCCCACTTGCGAGGTTGAGCGTAACGGCAATATCGCGCACTACGCTCACTGCGACGTTGACATCAGCAGCGGCCTCCGCGAAACCTTTCGCAGTAACGGCGACGTGATAGGAACCGGGCAACAGGCCCTCAATGCGAAATTCTCCGTGATCGTTGGCTACGGTCTCGCGAGTAATGGAGGATCCCATGGACTCGACGACGATCCGAGCACCTGCTACGCGCGCGCCGCTGGCGTCCTGGACTTCTCCCCGAAGCGCGCCGTTCGGGTTCTGGGCATAGCCGATAATCGAGAGCAGCATCGTTGCCGAGAAAACAAGAAACCGGCGCAGCATGACAATATGTTTTAGTTCGAGACACGTTCGTTTGGATGGCATGGGCTAGTTATCCCAAATAGTGCACTGGCGAACTCACGCGTTTCACCGCTTGCCGCGATCGTTGGTCAAACTGCGTTGGGGTCGCTCCCAGGGAGTGGAAGCGAGATGCAAGAGATTATCCCGCACAGAGAACTACTACCAGAGCCCGTAGACGAGGGACGTCGTTTCGTAATTCGGGGCGAGGACGCCCGCCACATACTCAAGGTTTTTGTGCGAAGGCTACGCGCGGAATGCCTTGCAGGTCATTGGTGATCTGAACCTGTTGCCATTCTCCGAATAAACGTTTTACGCCCTCCACGATGCTTCTACTGATCTCGATGACCAGCCAGCCGCCCGGGCGCAGAGTGGCGCGCGCTTGCGGGATCAGGCGTTCGATGACTTCCAATCCCGTGGGCCCGGCGAAAACAGCGTTGCGCGGTTCGAACTTGCGGACTTCGAGCTGCACTTCATCTGCTTCCGATTCGCCAACGTAGGGAGGATTGGACACCACGAAATCGAAACTTCCGGGATCGATTCCGTGCAACAGATCGGTCTGGCGGAAACGAACGCGGCTTTCGAATTGGTGGCGTGCGGCGTTAGCATGGGCCACCTCAAGAGCTGATGAGGAAATATCGGTTGCATGGATCTCGGCGTACGGAAATTCTTTAGCGAGAGCGAGAGCAATGCATCCGGATCCCGTACCTACGTCGATGATGTGAATAGGGATTCCGGGCGCCCGGCCTCCATTGTTCTCATTAGCCAATTGCAGCACGGTTTCGATGACGTGCTCAGTTTCGGGGCGGGGTATGAGCACTGCGGGCGACACGATGAAGTCCATGCCCCAGAATTCCTGGTGGCCAGTGATGTATTGTGCGGGGACGCCGCGGGCGCGCTGGCTCAGCGAATCCTCCAAGCGAGCTTGTTCTTCAATCGTGAGTTCGCGTTCGGGATGAGCGAAAAGAAAGGCGCGGTCGCAGCCGAGCGTGAACATGGCAAGCAACTCGGCATTCATGCGCGGCGAGCCTACCTGGGCGGCCGAGAGACGATCGACAGCCGACGTGAGCGCGTCCTTAAGAGTCACGCGGAGAGTCACGCGACTATTTGAACACAAGAGCCTTGGCAGCTTGAACCGTTGCTCGCGCAGCCTTAAACTTAATCCAGATGCACATGCACAGCCATGGCGCCGGCGAACGAACCTCCAAGGTTCTGCGCGTTTCGCTGGTCGTCACTCTTATCTATATTGTGTTACTGGTAGTTGCGGGCATTCGTGCGCATTCTCTGGCGTTGCTCTCCGAGGCTGGGCATAACCTTTCTGATTTCGTCGCGCTTTTGCTCTCGCTGGCTGCCGTGTATTTGGAATCGCGTCCGCCAAGCGCTACCAAAACCTACGGATGGCATCGTGCAGGAGTACTGGCGGCGCTGGTGAATGCCGGTTCGCTGGTTGTGGTTTCGTTCCTGATTTTCTATGAGGCTTTCCGGCGACTCCAGAATCCCGAGCATGTGCACGCTGGCCTGATGATCTGGGTCGCGGCGGCTGGCGTCGTGATGAACGGAGTGATCGCTCTGCTGCTCTATCGCTCTGGTCGCGACGTTAACATTCGCAGCGCGCTGCTGCATGAAATTGGCGACACAGTTTCTACTGCCGCCGTCATCGTCGGCGGCTGGGTGATCCTGGCAACGGGCCAGTATTGGATTGATTCGGCGCTTTCGTTT
>Ga0207044_1113_pt1 | contig 10722 bp, 8 predicted proteins | sample Alteio_BWMinCont_68_FD_153300 | JGI IMG/M metagenome (GOLD analysis project Ga0207044, IMG submission 153300) | Enriched cells from forest soil in Barre Woods Harvard Forest LTER site, Petersham, Massachusetts, United States -... | ecosystem: Environmental > Terrestrial > Soil > Temperate forest >... | reverse complement strand
CCTGGATTTGAAACAGGCGATGTCTCAGTACAAGATGGTGCAGCCCAGCTCGCCGCCGAATTATTACAACTTAAACCTGAGTTACGCGTATTAGATGCTTGCGCAGCACCGGGTGGTAAAACAGCGCATATCGCAGAAATGGAACCCAAGCTCAGCAGCTTAATTGCGTTAGATCGCGATGCAAGTCGTTTAGATTCCGTCAGAGAAAATTTAACTCGCTTACATTTAAACGCTGATTGCATTCACAACGATGCTGCCGATACCGATGCCTGGTGGGGTGGCGAACCATTCGATCGAATTTTGATAGACGCGCCTTGCTCTGCGAGTGGTGTTATTCGCCGTCATCCCGATATCAAAATGCTACGCCAGCCTGAAGATATTCAAAATTTAGTCAAAGAGCAGTCGCGCTTATTAACTGCCCTCTGGCCTTTGCTAAAAACCGATGGAATTTTGCTCTACGTCACCTGTTCAATTTTTCCCGAAGAGAATAGTCGTTTATTACTACAGTTCTTAGAATCCCATCCTGATGCCAAAGAGGAGAAAATTGAAGCAAGCTGGGGCATAAATTGCGCAGTCGGCAAACAGATTTTACCTGGAATGCATGGAATGGATGGTTTTTATTACGCGCGTTTGCGAAAATGCTAGGTCTTTTCGGAAGGCGTAGGGTCAACAATTGAGGTAACCGGTAATGCGTATTGAATATGACGTCAAATTGGATTTTAAAGATGTATTAATTCGCCCCAAGCGTAGCGTTTTACAATCACGTTCTGAAGTGCAACTGGAACGCGAATTTCGTTTTAAACACTCGGGCACTAAATGGGAAGGCGTCCCTATTGTCGCGGCGAATATGGATCATACCGGTACGTTGGATATGGCGGTTGCCTTATCTGAACATCAATTACTGACTGCGCTAGACAAATTTACCAGCCTTGAAGATTGGAAAAAGTTTTCGAAAGATCATCCGAAACCCGTATTATCTAGCATGATTTCAATTGGTCTCAGTGATAATGAAATAACGAAACTGAAAGAATTTAATAAAGTCGCTGAATTTTCTTTTATTTGTTTAGATGCAGCGAATGGTTATACCGAACGTTATGTGGAATTTTTGTCACGCTTGCGTGATGCTTTCCCAACCAAATGCATTGTGGCGGGGAATGTTGTGACCGGTGAAATGGTGGAACAATTAATCCTGTCCGGCGCTGACGTTGTCAAAATTGGTATCGGCCCTGGTTCAGTTTGTACAACACGAGAAAAAACCGGCGTTGGTTTCCCGCAGTTATCAGCCATTATTGAATGCGCTGATGCCGCTCATGGTTTAGGTGGTTTAGTGTGCGCTGATGGTGGCTGCACAACACCAGGCGATGTTTCAAAAGCATTTGCAGCCGGCGCTGACTTTGTCATGTTAGGTGGGATGTTTGCCGGACATGATGAATGTTTGGGTGAAATCATTGAAGAAAATGGCCGTCGTTACAAACGTTTTTACGGTATGAGTTCAGCAGAAGCGATGGAAAAATATCATGGTTCTGTTGCTGAATATCGTGCTAGTGAAGGACGTTCGGTGAATGTGCCGCACAAGGGCCCGGTAAAAAATACCATATTAGATATTTTAGGCGGCGTGCGTTCGACTTGTACTTATGTCGGAGCACAGCGGTTGAAAGAATTGACTAAACGCACGACGTTTATTCGTGTTAGTCAGCAATTGAATGAAGTTTTTGTTCCGTATACTTCCCATTATCAATCTAACGGGAAGTAATTAGTTATCCCCACCTCTCCCCTTGTGGGAGAGGTCGGCGCGCAGCGACGGGTGAGGGGTGCTCTTAGCGATCCATTAAAAGCACCCCTCACCCGCCGCCTTCGGCGTCGACCTCTCCCACAAGGGGAGAGGTGAAAATTAAAAATTTAGGAGTTTATCGATATGTTTAAGAAATTATTAATTACAGCAGCTCTTCTTACCATCACCACCAACACCGTCTTTGCTAACGGCGCTCCCTATATCGGACTTAGCATCGGCGAAAGAACCAACACCAATAAATATTTTAACTACCGCGGCATCCCAGGCGATTTGTTCGTCGGTTATGGCGCTAACCTCGGCCAAGGTTTTTATCTGGCTGGCGAATTAATCAGTACTTTCGCAACAGCTACCATTAATGACAATGGTTTAAAATCCACGTGGGGCGTAGGCATCAGTCTTATCCCAGGCTTGATGATTAGCGAACACACCATGGCTTATTTCCGCTTAGGTTACGTGCGCACGCAATTCCAACCAAAAACCACCAGCAACAAAACCTTGAACGGCGGCCAATTAGGTTTTGGTTTGCAAACCAGCTTATTGCAAAACTGGGATTTGCGCGGCGAATACACCTATTCTAATTACAGCTCCTTAAAAGGCGGCGGTGGTAATCCTTCCTCTGATGAATTTAGCCTCGGTTTAATTTATAAATTTGATTAATGCTATTTTGATGAGGAGTAATACATGCAAGGAAATCAATTTAAGTTAGCTGCAGCAAGCCTAGTTTTGATGGGCTTGATGCAAGCGGCGGAAGCAGCGACACCCGTTCCATATGGTTGGTATTTAGAAGTTAACGGTGGGCAATCGCGTATTTCACAAAAATACACGAATGGTACACCGAACACCAATATCGGTTTTGGCGGCAGTGCATTTGGCGGTTACAAATTTAGCCCATTTGCTGCAGCTGAAGTTGGCTATACCTATTATTCTACGGTGAACATTGATAATGCTTTTGGTACCAAAGCGGCGACCAACAAGCATTATTCTTTTGATCTTGCGGGCAAAGCTATTCTTCCGGTTGGTGTTACTGGCTTGGAGCTTTTTGTGAAAGCCGGTGTGGCGCGCATGAATTCTAACTTGTCTATCACTAACTATACCGCTGTTGCTGTGGGTGGCATGGTTTTAGATACCGGTTCGCATTCAGCAACAGGTGTTTATGGTGGCGCAGGTGCAGATTTTGCTGTTTCACCTAATATGATGATTAATGTTCAGTGGGCGCAAGCCAAAGGAACCAGTAAAACCGGAAATGGCACGCTCTACTCTGGTGGTATATCTTATATCTTCTAGTCGAAAATGGATTGAGCGTTTTGCAAAAAGCGCTCTAGCCAATCCCCAGTTTGATCCTTATGCAATTTCCCGGTTAGTCATGTCGTTGGTAGATAGTAAATTTGTAAAAAGAGTCTTGTTCGACGGTTGTGACGTAATGATAATGTGTCCAAGCTGCACGAAAGTTTGAGTTTTTTGAAAGATACGGTATGTACTCAAATGGCTTAGCAATAAAGGCTTTATTTTTTTTCGCTTCAACCAATACAAATTTCGGTTTTTGTCTGTCGATATCTTCAGCAATCATGTTGATGAAATAGGTTTCGTCTTGCAATTGTTGCGGCGAAAGTGCATTTTCATATTGAGCATCTATCATGCTGGGGATCCAAAAAGGCACTAAGCGCGAAGCAGAAATGGCATTCGCATAATTTACCGCTGGAAAGATGGCGCGTAAATCGACCGTCATGAAATAAACAGGTTGATGCACAGCGTTAGTTTGCAAAAATTGAATGAGGGGGGCTTGGCTTTTTTTAAAGATAAGACCGAATTGATAGGTTTTTGTGAGATGCAATAAGGGAATTAAAAAAATACTTGCCATGAGAGGTGCTGCGAGTACCAGTAACGCATTTTTTTTGTGTTTGATTACAAAAAGGCTCAGGTTAAGTAAGAGAATGCATAAAGCAACTGCGTAAACAGGAAGGGTTCTGTAGTCCCAGGTTGTGCCTTGTATGAGATAGGAAAAGAAAAATCCTGTCATGGCTAAGGTTAGAATGGTGCTGAATATTTTATAAGATTTGCTTTTGTGAGTCAGCCAATGGCATAGGATGGCGAGTATAAAAATACCTGTGCAAGAGTCGGTGAGAAGTTTGCTCATCGGTTCATTGAAGCCGGCGTGATAGAGTCGTTTCACCAAAGGCATAACGGTTGATAGATAATCTGGGTAAAAGAGTAAAATAAATAACGCATATAAAGGTAAGCAAATACAGATGATTAAGAATTCCGGGCGCCACCAGCTCAGTAGGTTGCGGGTGTAATACATAACGTAAAGTTCAACTAAAGCGAGTGGGATAAGAAAATACGGTTTAAGAGCAAAGCCCATTACGGCAAATAATCCAATTGCGAGTGCTGAGAACAAAGGGATGGTGTGGCCTTGTAAGCGGTAGGTAACTGCAAAAAAGTAAGGCATCGAGAAAATCAGCAAGAGATATTCGCGGCAGCCGAAATCGCTTAAGGGATAGATGAGGAAGGCTGTGAGTAGCATGGCGAAAAATAAATGTAGTAGGGTTTGGTGTTCTTTTAAAAAAAATAAGCGTGCGAAGTGGTAGCAGATGAAGGTGGAGAGTAAGGCTAGAGCGAATAGGTAACCGTGGAGTGCTGTGAATTGGTCTGTGGAAAAAAGTGTTGCGATATATAACGTTGGGCGCAAGAGATAAAAGAACAGGGGTGGATTCATATCGAAAAAATTCTGGGTATAAGAACCGCCAGCAGCCATGCGTTGGGTTACTTCAAGAGCCCAGCAGATGTCCCAGTTCATGACGAGGGTGGATTGGAAAAGCCACGCGAAGGTGCAAAGGGCTAGGATTGTGGTGAGCTTTAAGGTTCTTTGCATTTTTAGGCCTTCCCCGCGCGGGCGGGGATCCATGGTTAAGATGTAGGTTGGGCATATATGCCCAACCTACGAATAGATTTTTTTTAGCCAGTCGGCGATGTCGTGTACTTCTTTGTCGCAGACGCTGTGCGCCATCGAATAATTGTGCCAGCTGACATCCAGGCCGGCTCGATGCAATATGGTATACGCACTCTCCCCCATGCTGTAAGGCACCACCGGATCTTGTGTTCCATGCGCCATAAAAATTGGCATATGTTTGTTTGCTTCAGAAACATCTTTAACCAATATTTCCGCATTAGGCAAATAAGTAGATAAAGCCATTACCCCAGCAAGCTTATGCTTTGATCGCAAAGCGGTAGTCAACGCAATCACTCCGCCTTGCGAAAACCCCGCCAATATAATCTTATCCGCTGCAATCCCCCGTTGAATTTCATGATCAACTAACCAATTAATCTGCTCAACAGATTCATCCATTCCGCCCTGATCTGCGCGCTGATCGATATTCAACGAAAGAATGTCATACCAAGCCGGCATTACATACCCATTGTTAATCGTAACAGCCCTAACCGGTGCATGCGGAAACACAAACCGTAACGGCAATGCTCGTGGCAAATGTAATTCCTGAACAAAAGGAACAAAATCGTTCCCATTCGCTCCAAGTCCATGCATTAAAATAACGCTGCCAATCGGAGTTGATTCCGGATTAATTTCAATAGATGGTAATAGTGAACGTTGTGATTCCATAAGTCTGATAACCTTATTTATGCCTTGTTTAGATAGAGGATATTACGCTTGATTACGTTTGCGAGAAAGAGTAACCTTGGAAAATAAATTTGTGAAGTTTCGTGTTTTGAGTAGATCCACAACATCCCGGTTCGAACTTTATTGGCAGTAAAAGGAATTAAACTATGAAACGATCTGTAAAATCCATGGTAGGTGCAACACTGTTAGAAGTAATGTTGGTATTAGCTATCGCGGCGATGATTATCGTAATGTCTGTTCGTTACTATCAAACAGCCAATGCTGCTGAAGAAGCAAATACCGCTTTAGAACAAATTCAAGCTATCGTTTCAGCTGCTGATAGTTTAGCTCAGCCTTTCGGTTCGTATTCTGGCGCTGGTGTTGCTACTACTACCGTTGCTGCTGTATTGCCTGCTAGTGCGATGACAACTCCTTGGGGTGGTAGTATTACGCTGGGTTCGGTCAGTCCTAATCAGTACACGATGTCGATTACCTCGGTACCTGCAAATATTTGTAACTTAATTGTTGCTAAACTCACAGCAAACAATCACTTTACCAGTATGACTGCATGTTCTGGTACAACAAACTTCTCTGTAACTTATCAAGCTGCTGTTTAATCGTTATATTAAAAAAGCTGTGGTGTTTACACCACAGCTTTTTTATTTGTGTTACCCGTCGATGTTCTTAAGCGTATGTTATAGCTAAGAATACAGGGTCGCATCATTCGGTAAAACAAATTCACATCGTAACAACTGTCCTGCATCATTTAACTGCAATAACAATCGTTTCGTTCTATTTTTATCGTCCAGTCGGGATATCAATTCATGGGCAACACAAGAATATAAGTGTTGTTCTAGAATTTTATCGATAGGGCGCATACTGTCATGACGCCATACGGTTTCATGTACGAGAAAGCGAATGGTTTCAGGCGCGTAGCTTAATTCAATGCCATAATTCTGTTCTAGTTGTTGGGTTAACTGCTTTAATTTAAGGCGTATGATTTTTTCAACACTGGCATAGTCTAAAAGAATAAACGGTACGATATTCAAATGAGACAAGATTTTTATCGAGAAATAGGTTTCTAGTGCCGGCATAATTTCGGAACATAATTCTTGGGCGGAAAGAAGCTGGCGGCGCGGCGCATTCTCGTGCGGGTTTTCATTTAAAATCAATTGCATCAAATCCGCGGTTTCTGTTGTTTCACTAGCCGTTTGCGGTTGGGTCAGGCTGATAATGCGCTCAGTGCCTAGGGTTGTCGTCATAATCACAATCGCATGGCGAAAATCATAACGATGACCATGTTGGTCTAGCGCATAGCCCTGGGTCAATATATCTTGAAAAAGTTCCACTGTGCCCGGTTGCGCGTGATTAATGTTTTCAAGCAAGATTACGGCATAGGGGCGTTTTTGAATCGCTTCAAATAACGTGGTGTAATGATTTTCAGATTCGGTTGTTACCTTGATTTCGCATAAGCTGGATGGCCGTTGCAACTTATCCAATTTAACTCGTAATAAAGCTGACTTATGACCAAATAAGTGTTCAGCCATGATTTGTGCGGCTTCGGATTTACCAATATTAGCAGGGCCTGCAAATAAGAAGCTGCATAACGGACCCGGTCTAGGATGCAGTTTGATGCGCGCATGTTGTAAAGCAAGACCAATGAGATTAACCGCCGTTTCTTGGCCAAATAATTGTTTTTGCATGTTTTGAATAAAGTCAGCAGCTTTAAATTTATTAAGTTGCAAATGTGATAACGGGATTTGTGTCCAATGGGAAACTACTTGGGCAATGGTCATATTCGTTAAAATCGGTTTATGCTGTGCCTCATCCGTGCGTTCTTGTGTGCTTGCGCGAGCGGCGCTGCTATCCAGAAGCTGTAACGCTTTATCCAATTTAGATTGATAGCCGCTAAGATAATGCGTTGACATGGCATAAGCGTAGGCAAACGCTTCGTCAGGGATAACGATTTGGTGAAAGTTTTCAAATTCTTCACGGGAAGATTTTAAAATAGCCAAGGCGTCAGTCGTAGTCGGTTCGCTTAAGTTAACTTGGGTAAAGTAATCTTGATAAGCATTTTGTAAAGCGCTATTCAAGGTTGGAATAGAATTGGTCAAGACAAATCGCCATTGTTTATTGACTAAAAGCGCTTTAAACATTTTTCCAATTTGGCTTTGCAGTGTGTTATGTTCATCGCATAAAAGTGGCGCAGCGTCATTAATAGCAAGAATAACGCGTGAATATTTATATTCGAGTTCTTGGCAAAGATATTGAAAATCTTTTTTAAATTGGTCGGCAGTGATATTGCTTTGAATCAAATTTTTGATATCGAAATATACAAAACACGATTCACGCAATATTTTAGGTATGCGCTCATCCGCGAACGCTTGAGCAATCAAGCCTAAAAAATTGTGATTGTAAGTAGAGCAAAAAGGGCCATTAATTAAAAGGTGGCGCGAATCCTTGCAACTCAAGGTATCGAGAATAAAAGGCAATTGATACTGATCATGCAAAGTAAACGCTATTTTTTTAACATTACCAGGAAAAAATGTTGAAACATATTGAGAAAATGAATTAACCATAAAAAGTCCTTTTTAAGAATGGCGTAATAAATCTGCTTTATCCGTATTTTCCCAGCTAACATGTAAATCTTCACGACCAAAATGACCGTAGCTAGCTGTGGGTCTATAAATGGGATGGAGTAAATCCAACATCTTAATGATGCCATACGGGCGTAAATCAAAATGCTGGCGAATGAGTTGAATCATTTTATCATCTGAGATTTTACCTGTCCCAAACGTTTCAACATAAATTGCAATAGGTTCTGCAACACCGATAGCATAAGCAATTTGAATTTCACAACGATCAGCTAAGCCGGCAGCGACTATGTTTTTTGCTACATAGCGCGCAGCATAAGCACCCGAACGATCTACTTTAGAGGGATCTTTGCCAGAAAAGCAACCGCCACCATGTCGTGCCATGCCGCCGTAGGTGTCGACGATAATTTTACGTCCTGTTAAGCCACAGTCACCTAAAGGTCCTCCGATCACGAAGCGACCCGTAGGATTCACTAAAAAACGGGTGTCTTTATTAATCCATTTAGTAGGTATTACAGGTTTAATTATTTCTTCAATCACTGCTTCGACTAAATCAGATTGTTTGATCTCAGGATCATGTTGGGTAGAGAGAACGACGGTATCTACGCTGACTGGCTGATTATGGCTATAGCGAATGGTTATTTGACTTTTTGCATCGGGTCGCAGCCAAGCGAGTTGACCTGATTTGCGCAGTTTCGCTTGTTGCATCATTAATCGATGGGCATAAGTAATCGGTGCTGGCATTAATACATCGGTTTCATTGGAAGCGTAACCAAACATTAAGCCTTGATCGCCCGCGCCTTGATCTTCTTTGTTTTTTCGGTCAACGCCTTGGGCAATATCAGTCGATTGTTTGCCAATGGCAGAAAGAATGGCGCACGATTCCCAGTCAAATCCCATGGCAGAGCTATTGTAACCAATATCTTTGATGACAGAACGTGTGAGATGTTCAACGTCAACCCAGGCCGATGTAGTGATTTCACCACCTAGCATAACCATGCCGGTTTTTACAAACGTTTCACAGGCCACCCGGGCGTTGCGATCTTGTTCCAAAATAGCATCTAGGATAGTATCAGAAACCTGATCCGCAATTTTGTCGGGATGACCTTCTGAGACAGATTCAGAAGTGAACAGGAATTCATTTTGCATAGGTGCATCCATTATTCGAATGAATAGAGAATCATCATACGCATTTTTTTAAAAAGAATCATCCTCAACGGAAAGAGAGTGCAACATGAATGTGAACTATCAGCAGCTGCGACAAAATTTCTTGTTATTTCTATTTTTTGCAGTGATGGCGGGCACCTTGTTGGCTCCTATTTCATCGGATACCGCTTTGCCTTGGGTATTAGATTATTTCAATCATCTCGATGGGATTATTCAAGCTAAAGCGGCTATAGCGGAAGGTCAATTCCCGTTGCGAGTGTCTACGGGTGATTTGAACGGTTGGCGCTATCCTTTATATCAGTTTTATTCACCGACCAGTTATTATTTTGCGGGCGCTATTTATCGGTGGTTGACACCTGCAGACCCTTTTGCGGCCTATAAGCTCACTATTTGGTGTGCATTTGTATTGGGCGGCATTTATATGAACAAACTGGCGTATTGGTTTGTTAAATCACGGGTGGCTGCGTTGTTAGCGAGCGTGGTTTATTTGACTGCGCCATATCAAATTTTATTAATTAACCATTTGGGTGAGTTTAATGAGGCAATTGCATTTGGTATTTTGCCGATGGTTTTGTTTTTTACCCTGGAGCGATATCGCTACCCCTTTCGTAACAGTACTTTATTAAAAACATCCATTGCTTGGTATTTGCTTATTACCATTCATATTGTTACGTTTATATGGACATCGTTTTTTGCCGGCCTACTCTTATTGCTGGTCACTTTAAAAAATCGTCGTCATTGGAAAAACTTGCTTGATGTCGTTCTGGCTTATCTGTTCGCAGTCTTTCTCGCCATGTGGTTTTGCGCACCATACTATGTGCTACATGCTCTATTTCAATATAATCCTTCTATGCAAGCTCAGGCTCACCCCTTCTTTGGGAATTTATTATCCCCGGCCGCCAATTTATTTGTATTTGGCAATGGCAACATACCAAACACTCAGCTTAGTCCGACGGCTGGTTTTCCTATTTTCATGGCCGTTGGCATCAGCTTGTGGGCCTTATGGAATAAAAAAATTACCTTCAAAGCAGAAAATTATTGGCTGCCATTTTTTCTGATCCTCTTTTTTGTTGCCTTTATGCTAGCTTGGGCGCCGCTAAATATTTGGTCTTGGCTGCCGAGCTTAACTTATGTCACTGAAGCAAGTTGGCGTTTGGTAGGCCACATGGTTTGGATTGGCGCTATTATTTTTGCATGGTCTATTCATTGGTTGTTCCAGAATAAATTAGATAGTCGCCATGTTGTGATTGGCATTTTGATATTAATGACGGCGGCGAGTGCATGGTTCCCGGTGGCTGAGAGATCGTTTGTGAGTTATGCCGGTTTTGTTAATAAACCAGAGTTTTTAACGGGCCCAGAAGCCTATTTGGTGAGCCCGCAAAAATATTTAATGAAGATTAATGTCATTGATAGTGTGAATATGTATGCACGACAGCCCGGTTATCTTGATGCAAATCATGAGTCGATGTTAATGATGAATATGCCGTATATGTTATCTCAATCTTCAATATTGAGTGCAGATAAGCCCCATCTTTTAATCCAAGGGAAAATTCCTGCAG
>Ga0207044_1111_pt1 | contig 10766 bp, 10 predicted proteins | sample Alteio_BWMinCont_68_FD_153300 | JGI IMG/M metagenome (GOLD analysis project Ga0207044, IMG submission 153300) | Enriched cells from forest soil in Barre Woods Harvard Forest LTER site, Petersham, Massachusetts, United States -... | ecosystem: Environmental > Terrestrial > Soil > Temperate forest >... | reverse complement strand
ATCCGCTGTAAATCTGCCTATAATTTCTGGTCTCTAATTTCAGCCCTAAGGCCCGAATCTTCTTGACCAAGGCCTTCAATCGACCATTCCCCGGTATGCGCTCAAACTTCTTGCTGTCTAAATACGTCTGCACATCCTCATTTGCCAGCGCCGCTTGTAACTGGTCGTCAACTTCTTCTGATAAACTAGCCCATGGTATATCATCCTTCTTAACCTTCTTGCTTAAGCGATATGGCAGTCCAGTGTGAATATGTGCATAATTGCTGGTCTCTAATTTCAGCCCTAAGGCCCGAATCTTCTTGACCAGGGCCCTCATCAGCAGCCCATTCGTTGGTTTGGGTCCAAACTTATCACTATCTAAATACTCCTGCATTTCCTTATTCTCCAGCGCTGTTATCAATTGAACGTACGACGTTATTGGTAATGAAAGTATCGGGATCTTATTACCTAAATTTATTGCCTTAGCTGCTTGCTTTAAAGCATTCAAAAACTTACTAAGACTTCTTGTTTGCAAATTTATGCCCTTCCTAACCGCATACCGTATTATTTCCCTGGGCATATCATCTTTCTTAACTCTTTCTAATAACTCAATGAATTCATGGTCTTTCAGTAATAAATTGATCGCGCCTTCCATTAATGCTTCTTTACCATCATTATTATGCTCGCTTAGCCAAGCATCTACGCCTTCACCGAATATACCTTTACGAATTTCACCTTCCGTTAACCCTACTCTTTGCATATCACCCCTCTTAACCTTATTGCTTAAGCGGTCTGGATCTGGCAGTTCGATGTAAATTTGCCTATAATTGTTGGTGTCTAATTCCATCCCTAAGGCCCGAATCTTCTCGACCAATGCCCTCACCCTCAATTCCACATTTGCTGGTGTGCTCCAAAACTCATCGCTATCTAAATACGCCTGCACATCACTATTTGCCAGCGCCGCTTGTAACTGGTCATCGACTTTTTCTGTTAACCCTATACTTTGTATATCACCCTTCCTAACCCTATTGCTTAAACGATCTGGCAGCCCAGCGTGAATCTCCCGATAATTTCTGGTGTGTAATTTCAATTTTAGGAACCGAATCTTCTTGACCAAGGCCCTCAACCTCCCATTTGCTGGTATGTCCCAAAACTCATCGCTGTCTAAATACTCCTGCACATCCTTATTTTCCAGCGCTGTAATTAACTGAATATACGACGTTACCGGCAATGGAATTATTGGAATCTTATTATTTAAATTTATTGCCTTAGCTGCTTGCTTTAAGGCATTCAAAAACTTACTAAGACTTCTTGTTTGCAAATTTATGCCCTTCCTAACCGCATACCGTATTATTTCCCTGGGCATATCATCTTTTTTAACCCTTTCTAATAACTTAATGAATTCATGGTCTTTCAGTAAGAAATTAATCTTATCTCTCATGAATGCTGTTTTATCGCTCTTATTGTACTTTTTTAGCCAAACATCTACGCCTTCACCGAATATACCTTTACGTATTTCCTCTGTCCTCAATCGCTCATTTGTTGGTCTGGCCCAAAACTCCTTTCTACCTAAATAGCCCTGCTCATCCTTATTCGCCGGCACCGCTTGTAACTGGTCGTCAACTTCTTCTGGTAAGCTAGCCCATGGTATATCATCCTTCTTAACCTTCTTGCTTAAGCGATATGGCAGTCCAGTGTGAATCTCTGCATAATTGCTGTTGTCTAATGTCAGTTCTAGAGCCCGAATCTTCTTGACCAAGGCCCTCAGCCGTCCATTCGCTGGTATGTCCCAAAACTCATCGCTGTCTAAATACTCCTGCACATCCTTATTCTCTAACGCTGTAATTAATTGAACGTAAGATTTTATCGGTAACTGAATTGTTGGAATCTTATTACTTAAATTTATTGCCTTAGTTGCTTTCTTTAAAGCTTTCAAAAAACTATTAAGACTTCTTGTTTGCAAATTTATACCCTTCCTAACCGCATACCGTATTATTTCCCTGGGCATATCATCTTTTTTAACTCTTTCTAATAACTCAATGAATTCATGGTCTTTCAGTAAGAAATTAATCTCATCTCTCATGAATGCTGTTTTACCGCTCTTATTGTACTTTTTTAGCCAAGCATCTACGTCTTTACCAAATATACCTTTACGTATTTCATCTGCCGTCATGGCTTGATCTGCACCTTCAATATTGACAAATACAATGGCTTTGCCAGCCACAGACTCAGATGGTATGCGCGGCGTAAACGACATCGCTGCGTCAACATTAATCAATTCTTCACCACCCGAAAAATATTTTCTGGGGATTGTCTGTTTAGTCAAAATGTCGGGTTCTTCTCTGATATAGTTGTAAACCCCCTTCTTGAATGCCTGTAAATACCGCTGATAAATTTTCTCTTTCGCGTTCGGATCATCAATGTTGATACCAGCGACTTTGCTCTTATTCGCATACACCTGTTCTAAAATACTGTCCTTAATTTTCTTCTTGTACCATGTAGCAAGAATAAGAGAGTTATAGACTTGACGAAGCGAAGCAAAATTCTTGTTTTCGTTGACCTCTTTTGTTAATTGGGGAATGACGATTTCACGGACAATCTGACTGCCTAATTGACTGGTATCTTTAGTTTGAACTTGGACAGATTGAATGCCTTCATGTTTCTCAAGGGAAAGGTAATCCTGTTCCAACATCACCTTAAGTTTTGATTCCACTACATAGGCTGTCCCTGCTTTAGCGTTCTCATAGACAACAGCCTTCTCAGGGACAATCCAAACTTTATTGAATGTGTTGACAGGAATATTCGTTGTAGCAAACCTTTTAGCCGCTTCTTCATATATTCGTTTCCAAAAACGCTTGCCTACCCCATCTTCTGGATAAATCAAGCTGGCGGTGATTTGCTTGAGCATATAATCTTCCGCTAACAGGTCACGGCCCATTTCAGTCAAGCCAAAGCTATTGGGAATAATGCGGTCTTTTTCATACGGGCTGAGATTAACCCACAGGTCTTTTTCAGGAATGGTTATGGAAGCCAAAAAATACTTAATCAGTTTACTAGAATCATCCTTGAGCTGGGTATTGCCTAATTGGCTGTCCCCTTTATCAAGAATAAAATCAAATCTGAACGGATTATCAGGATGGACTTTAATGCCTTTTAAAATCGGAGGGTTAAATTCAGGGCTTAAACGTACCATCACCCCAGGAGCGGGCAAACGAAAATCCTGTGCTTGGGCTAAAGGTATCGGCCCGAACACATTGGTTAAAAAAGTCATCAGAATAAATATATGGGTAAATGGGATTCGAGTAAACATATATATAAGTATGGAATGGATTTAAATACAAAACAAGACGGTGGGATGTCCTTGCCAGATTCAAATTAAAAGTGGACACTTTAGAGCGATTTTTCAGTTTAAAAGTGGACACCCTGAAAATGCCATACTTGAAAGAAACAGGAGGAATCGAGTATGGCAGACCAAATCCACACCAAATTCACAACCGATCAAGTAAAAGAGCTTTTGTAAAAGTACGTTGATGGTGCTGTTGAACGCAAACACCTTCAGGAAGTGCTGGGTATCGGCAAATCCCGATTTTTTGAAATTATCCAGGCTTACCGCAAAGATCCTAAGATATTCTCCGTCGAATATAAACGCTCAAGTCCTACCCGTGGCATTGACCAAGCTATCAAAGATAACATCACTAAAGAGCTCGCCATAGACAAAAAGGCCATCCAAAACAAAGACGTTGCGCTTTACAAGTATAACTACAATTATGTCCGAAAACGCCTGGCAACCAAATACAAACAATCCGTCTCTTTAAATACAATCATTCAATATGCCAAGAAAAACGATTTTTACCTGCCTAAACGACCAAAGGCCAAAGCCCATGACCGTGAAGTCTTAACCACTTATGCTGGCGAATTAATCCAACATGACGCCTCTTATCACATATGGGCGCCTGATTCCGGGGTTAAATGGTGCCTTATTACATCCCTGGATGACTATAGCCGTTTTATGCTTTATGCCAAACTCGTTGAACGTGAATCAACTATTGCCCATATTCAAGCTTTGCAAACAGTCGTGACTAAATATGGTGTTCCTTTGGCCTACTATACCGATTGCCATTCTATCTTCCGTTACGTCAAGGGCCGTGACCAAAGGCATAAAATTTATGAGAAATTCACCGACGACGTCGACCCTCAATGGAAACAGGTCATAAAAGAATGCACTATCAAGCCTATCTATGCTTTATCACCGCAAGCCAAAGGCAAGATCGAACGTCCCTATGGCTGGCTTCAAGACCATCTCGTACGCACCTGCTTACGTGAAAATGTCAAAGATATTGCCCATGCTAACCGCATCCTTGATTGGGAACGTGGCAGGTATAATGACCATCAACTTCACTCCACTACCCATGAAATCCCTGCCAAGAGATTTAATTCCGCTTTAATGACAAAAAAATCTTTATTCCGTACTTGGGCCATTCCCAAGCCTTTTTTAAGCTTTAAGGACATCTTTGCTATACGCATAGTACGCTACATTGACAACTATTCTTCTGTATCATTTAAAAGTCTAACCTTCAGACTATCTGATGTTGAACCACGTTATCCCGTCTACATTCGTGCTTATCCTCTTGACCAAGACTTCTACGAGCTGCGTTTTTGGCATAATGGCAGGCTTGTTAAGGTCGAACGCCTGAAAATCCCAGACTTTCGGCCTGTCTACTTTTAAACTGAAATATGTCCACTTTTAAAAAGTTGGTAACAGACGGTGGGATGTCCTTAAGAAAGCGCTTGCTTAGGCGAGTAGCTTAGATATAAACAAAGAATTTATTTTAAATAATTCCCTATGAATAGAAAATCAGCCAATGAACATCACTGGCTGGCAATTTAACCTACCCCATTTTCTCTGTTTATCTTCTATTTACCCTAAACCACTCAATTTTAGAATTAATGCGGCAGCCATCGTACCTTCGACAAAAGAAAACCCTGATCCAAGCTCTAACAAGAATTTCTGAACTTCATCAATAAGCGCCGCTTCCAATACCCGTTCATTATAGTCACTTTTTTATGATATTACGCTTAAAATCAACATCATGCCGTTTAATGCCAAGGATTTCACCGCGACGCATACCTGTAAGCAAAGCTAAGACAACGATGGGCTTTAAATTCTTAGTACAATGAGCGAGGAGTTTAACAATTTCTTCTTTCTAAGAAATGAAGCCTGCCAGGTGGCACTTTAAAAGATTGCGCCGACTTCATAGGGCTTGATTGCAAGTTGCCCCAAGCCGATACCAATAAACCGGCCTCTTCTTTTTTACCTGCGTATGTTTCTTGCGATGATTATATAACTGCTCAATAAAACACCAAAATTCATTTTCCGTAAGGTCTGTTTTCATACAATTAAACAAAGCTGATGTCAGCACCACCTTCTTGGGGTTTCCTGGGATCCAATGGTCAAGAACCACATACCATGGGCTTCTAGCATTCCTTGTCACAAGGGACATCCCGGTGTAGTAACACACATACCCATTTTTGCCTATATAATCCAAAACCTCCTTGATCGTTGACGCAGGAAATTTCTTAATCCTCATGCGCGATAAGACTTCGGCACAGATCGGAAAATATTTTTCGTTATTTGCACCAACGACAAAAAGCTTGCCGCAAATACAGCATTTCTTTTTGAGCGTTGTCATCATGCCTGGACCATATTCTGGATCACGATAAAAACCTTGCCAATATTTAAGCCTGATCTTTCTTATCTTAGACCCGTATTTCTTAAAATTATATAACTGCTCGATGGTATACCAAAACTCATCCTCAGAAAGATCCGTTTTCATATCATTAACCAAAAAAGAGGTCAAAACAATCCTTCTATCATCCCCTGGAATCCAATGATCAAAAACACAATACCAAGGATCCTTAGGATCTTTCAGGTTAAGTGACATGCCTGTGTAGTAACACACATACCCGTGCTTGTGCACATAATCTAAAACACTTTGCTTGGCTTGGATGCTTAAATGAGTGTTCTGGAGTCGATAGACAAATAGGCTACAGGTAGGACAATAGGTAAAATGTTTTCTAAAAACAGCCTTGCCGCAAAGAGGACATTTTCTTGTCATGAGAAAATCAACTCCGCGGTTATTGTCCTTGCATCGCTCCTGGTCTATGGGCTCCTCTATGCCCATGTCTATGCTTTACTCCATGCACACGACTCTTTCCATGGGCATGATGTTTTCTCTGAGCACTGTTTCCTTCACTTGCATAACCAATAGAAGTTATGCCAACAATTAAACTAAACACAAAACATAAAATTATTTTCATCCTACCTTCCTTTCATTTGAGTATTACGAGAATATTTATATATTCTAAACAAAATGTAAAGAAAAACTACTGCTTTCTCTTGAAGGTTGCTATCATGAAAAAATCAACTCCGGCGTCACCTTTCTACGTCCGGTATAGCCCTCTTCATAACCATGAAACCACTCGACAATAGGCTCATCCGAGCGCCAACAAAGCAAGGCCCGCTGACCATGAATAATGGCTGGAAAATCAACGAGGCCAACCTCGAAGCTCCAATCCTTATAATAACAACCCATCTCTTCAAGCTGGGCCATCAAGATCTTAATACTCTGGTCTAACTGTATAAGCTTATCCTGATGTTGGGGAAGCGCATCTGTTAAAGCCATAAAAGTGCGCATCTCATGGGCTTGAGAGAGAATCTCTTTCACTATTGTTTTAACCTCGGGAAGGATTTCATTAGCTTCTTTGGGGGTAAAGAATTTTTCCATTATTTCCTTTTTGCTTTTCAACAAATAATGAGTGCGGTTAAATTTCTTTAATACTCAAACCTATGGTCGCTTCAGCAGCCAATTTTTCACCCACATGAGCTTTGCAATTAACAAAACCGACCTTTGGTAATAATTTAATCGTCGTCACTTCAATAATTAACTGATCACCAGGCACAACCGGATGATGAAATCGTGCCTCGGTCTTGGCCAGATAATAAATAAGGTCTTTACCTTGAAAATTATTACTGTAATAGAAATAAATACAGCCCGCCTGGGCCATGGCTTCAATCATGAGAACACCCGGCATCACTTTCTTGCCTGGAAAATGACCATTAAAATAATGCTCATTAACCGAAACATTCTTAATGGCAACCAATTTTTCATTAGGCTGGCATTCCACAATACGGTCAATCATCAAAAAAGGAAAACGATGCGGGATAATTTTTTGAATATCAGCAATCTCTAATCGCATAGATGTTCCCCTTCCCTAGCCCCTCCCTGCCAAGGGAGGGGAAATTTATTTACCTAAAAGATACTTGGCTAAGATATCTGTTTCTAAATTAACAAAATCACCTTTTTTTTTATCCCCAAGATTTGTGGCTTTAAGCGTATAGGGGACCAAATACACATCAAAATCATTCTTACCAACACAGCCTGCCGTGAGACTAACCCCCTCTATCGTTACCGACCCCTTCTGAACGATATACTTTCGACTGGCCTTGGAAAGACTTATGGTTAACGCTACCCAATTCTTTTGGCGGACAATCTTCTTCATCAGGCACCTTTCATCCACATGTCCCGTGACAAAATGCCCGCCCAGACGACCATCAGCCTTTAAGGCCAACTCGAGATTGACCCTGTCATTTTTATTTAAAAACTGTAACGATGTGCTCTTGATGGTCTCCTTGATCAAATCAAAATACACAACCGTTGATTTTTTTGAACTTGCCGTCAAACAAACGCCATTAACAGCCACACTATCACCACCTTTGACCTTAGGAGCCAAAGGACCAAGGTCAATGCCAAAAATCAACAGGTTCTTTTGCGCATCGACTGTTTTGATGGTACCTATATGTTCGATGATGCCGGTAAACATAATGTTATTTAAGATACCCCTGCATTAAAATATCTTCACCTATTTTATCCATGCTAAACTTGTGCAGCTGAATCATCCCCGACAACCCTTTACCCTTCAAGCCGTTAACACCCGATATCCCTTCCCCCATAATCTTAGGGGCCATATAAATCATCAATTTATCAATCAGCTTGCGCTCTAACGCATTCCCAATCAGGCTACCGCCGCCTTCAATAAGAACACTCGTCATATCTCTTTTTCCTAAAAATTCCAAAACCCATTTTAAATCAATTTTATTTTTCTTTACAGGAGATTGTATGACCTGGGCTTTTAAATTTTTTATTGAGGATCGGCCTGTAAAAATAAAAACATCTTCTGCCTTTGTCCCTTCAAATAATTTTGCCCGAGGGGATATTTTACCATGGGTATCTAAAATAACCTTCTTGATGCCTTTAACAGGAAGCGTTCTTAACTGAGGATTATCCTTAATCACCGTATTAATACCTACCGTGATCGCGTCAAAACCGAATCTTAAGCGGCGGGCGTAGTCACGGGATGCTCTCGAGGTAATCCATTGTGATTCCCCAGCCGTCGAGGCAATTTTACCGTCTAATGTTTGAGCAATTTTGGCCGTCACAAACGGTTTACCCGTTGTTATCCACCCGTTGAAAGCCTCGTTCATCCGGGTCAATTCTTCATGCAAAAGCCCTTGCTCAACTTGAAGGCCTTTTTGCTTTAAAAATCGTAAGGACTTGCCATGATTAACCTTATTAGGATCTATCGCACCAACTACAACCTTTTTAATCCCTGCTTCTATAATAGCTTGAGTACAAGCAGGGGTGCGTCCTGTATGACCACAAGGTTCGAGCGTCACATACAAGATGGAACCTCGGGCCGCCATCCCTGCTTTTTTGATAGCCTCTATTTCTGCATGGTCACCGCCGCAACAATGGTGATAACCTTCAGCGATGATGCGCCCACTCTTGACAAGGACAGCACCCACCATAGGATTAGGTGATGTCTGCCCCCAACCTTTCAAAGCCAGTTCCCAGGCACGATGCATGTAGGTTAAGTCAGAGAGGGGAATGGAATTCATACTTTTGCCTGACGTAATTGTTCAACCACTGAATACGGCACAGTCGTTTTACCTATGTAGGTATGCTGCTTTGACCGGCCATGGTCATCAGAACCACCCGTTGCTATTAGACCGTGCTTTTGGGCAATACGCTCATAAAATTGGGTCACGGTGGGCATACAATTGGGATAATAAACTTCCAAGCCCTTTAAGCCGGCTTTAACAAGACCTGGAATCAATTCGTCTTTCTGTGTCAACATCGGGTGCGCCATGACAGCCACGCCACCAGAGGATCTGATCAACGCAATGGCTTCGGTTGGTGTCATCCTATATTTTGACGCGTATCCAGGACATCCTGGCCCCAAATATTTTACAAAGGCCCCTTTAATATTGGAAACCCATCCTTTTTGAACAAGCAATTGAGCCAAATGGGCTCGGCCTACGGCCCGGGCCTTAGTCAACGCACAGACTTCTTCAAATTCAATATTATGAACACCCACCTCTTTAAGCTTAGCAAGCATCTCTTTCATACGCTGCATGCGCGCATCTAAAAAATATTCAATTTTTTCCACTAAAGGGCCCTGGTGATAATCTATAAAATAACCAAGAATGTGAATATCACAAGCCTCAAACTCACAAGATAACTCAATGCCAGGCACTACGTCAAGGCCAACGCGATGCGCCGCTTCCATCGTCGGAGCAATACCTTCCACGATATCATGGTCTGTAATAGCAATACAGGAAAGATCCGCTTTAACGGCGCCATCAACCACTTCCTGCGGTGATGACGAACTATCAGAAAAAAAAGTATGGATATGTAAATCAGCGCCTTGAGCCATGGTTAATTTTGCGGCTCGATAATTTCTTTTTTGTGGATTTTATCAAGGATACCGTTAACGAATTTGCTGGATTCCAAATCGCCATATTTTTTAACCAACTCTACGGCTTCATTAATGGCGACCTTGGGAGGAATATGGGTGGTGTGTTTTAACTCGTATAAACCTATCCGCATCACATTGCGGTCAATAATGGCCATACGTCTAATCTGCCAATTGGTCGCATAGTCGGAAATCTTCTGATCAATACCAACAATGTTTTGGGCGATACCGAGGACCAAAAGATTCGCATAACTGATCATTTCATCGTCGTGACTTTCCTGGATTGCCCAATACGATTTAATCACCGCTTCGATCGGAAGCTTGACAATATCATACTGATACAAGATCTTTAAGGCATGTTCACGGGCAAGTGTACGGCGTCTCATATTTCTTTCAAAAGAGCAACCATCGCCAAAGCAGCCTTGGCGCAATCGCGGCCTTTATTATCTTTGTCCCCACAACGCTCCTGGGCCTGGGTCACGGTATCCGTTGTCAAGACCCCCATCATCACGGGTTTTCCCGTTTTAAGGCCCACCTCCATCAAACCGCGGGCACATTCATTGGCCACGACTTGAAAATGATAGGTCTCACCTCTTATGACGGCCCCCAGCGCAATGACAGCATGGATGTTCTTTTTCTGGGCTAATTTTAAAGCTGCGAGTGGAATTTCCAGAGCACCGGGAACCCAGACAGTTGTTATCTGGTTTTCCTTTAAACCGTGCTCTCGCAATTCCCTTAAACAGGCATGAAGCAACCGTTTAGTGATAAAATCATTGAAACGTGAGGCCACAATGCCGATATGAATTTTTAAAGCCATGGCCTTAGAGAATATGCCCTAATTTGTCTTTTTTGACCTTTAAATAACTCTCATTCGTGGAATTGTGAGGAATTTGAATAGGCACTCTCTCGGCAATGCACAAACCATAGCCTTCTAACCCAATAATTTTACGAGGATTATTGGTTAATAAACGGAT
>Ga0207044_1110_pt1 | contig 10784 bp, 12 predicted proteins | sample Alteio_BWMinCont_68_FD_153300 | JGI IMG/M metagenome (GOLD analysis project Ga0207044, IMG submission 153300) | Enriched cells from forest soil in Barre Woods Harvard Forest LTER site, Petersham, Massachusetts, United States -... | ecosystem: Environmental > Terrestrial > Soil > Temperate forest >... | reverse complement strand
TTTCGCGTCGTTGAAAAAAACGGCTGAGGCGCTCGCGTAACTGCAGGCGCGCCCTCAACAACCTTGACTTCACCGCCGGGATGCTGAGATCCAGCGCCTCGGCAGTTTCTTCCGTCGAAAGTCCTTCTACGTCTCGCAATACGAAGACCGTGCGGAAACTCGCGGGCAGCCCCTGGATGGTCCGGGTCAAAATCTCCCGCAACTCCGCCTGGTTGTACTGCTGCTCGGGATTCGGACTCCAGTCCGCGACTTCGCGCGGCAGCGAGTCTTCCTCGGTCTTAACCTCTTCGTCGAGCGAAACCATGCGCTCGGGGCGACGACGGCGCAACCGCATCAGCGCCTCGTTCACCGCAATGCGCACCAGCCAGGTGTAAAACTTCGACTGCCCCTGAAACTGATGCAGATTGCTGTACGCCTTCAGGAACGCATCTTGCACCACATCTTCCGCGTCTTCGCGGTTCTGCGTGATGTGTTGCGCAATTCGAAAAACGTTCCGGTCGTACCGCCGAACCAAATCTTCAAAGGCTCCGACGTCGCCGGCTTTCGCCGCTTGCACGAGAGCCAGTTCGTCAGAAACAGGCTCATCTACTTTGGGTTGGATGGTACTCATCATTCATCCGATGCAACAATTTTGACGCGGCGCGCACTCAAGAACTGTTATTTTACTTGGTTACCGCGCTCGCGTGTAACTCTTTTGACGCACGCTGAGTGCAATAGTTTAGCAGGATTCTGGAAACGGTGAAGAAACGTCGAAAGCAGGGCCAGAATCGGCGTTGATTCGACAGCGTTTTGATGTGGTTCAAGAGTTCGCGGAAAAACTCCGATTTTGGGTGGCGCAGAGTGCCATCTCGGCGGTAACTATCCTCTAATAGCTTTTAGCCCCGAACTAGCAAACTGCATTTTTCCGCACCTCTACGGCCATCCGCAAATAAATCACGAGGGCTCCTTCGGCCCGGCTCAGCGTTCAATTGCTGATGGTGTTATGCGATTAGACGACGTTACTTCGGTCATCCGCGAAACTCACCGAAGTGGACTTATAATTCAGATTCTTGCTGATATATAGGTACACAGCCGTTGGGAAGGGCACGACTTTAGTCGTGTCGTCTAGAGCCAAAAACAGTTTGGGGGCTTCAGCCCCTGCGGTGATGAACTTCACGACGTAATCAACGGTTTCGACACTCTGTTAGTGCGACGAACGCGGACTAGTTAGGGCGACAATGGCACATAAAACTCCGATTGATCAAATTGTCGAGAAGGCTGTCTCTCAGGTGCTGGAAGGTCATGTTCCGGAGTTGCGAAAAGAACTGGTTCGCCGAGTTCTCGAAGAAGTGCAACCGCATCTGGGAGGAACTGCCGTGTCGGCGGGAAGTGGGGCTGCCGATCTTTTAAACGCAGTCTCGGCCATTCACGCGGGGACGACGCAAAAAGAAATTTTGCGTGCTCTGCTCGAAAGCACTGCCGCTTATAGCGGGCGAGCGGCGCTGTTCGTGATCAAGTCGGGATCGGCAACGGGATGGCAGGGGCGTGGTTTCGATAACAGCGAAGACGTCAAAGATTTTTCCTTGGATGTCAGCAGCCGCGCACCGGGCAGGGCGTTGCAATCGCGAGCCGTGGTCAGCGCTGGCGTGTCAGAGATGGATCCACGATTCATTTCGCAATTCGGCGCTCCCGCTGAAGATTCTGTGTTGGTGCTTCCTCTGCGTCTGAAAGACAAAGTCGCGGCTTTAGTTTATTGCGACGCGGGAACGGCAGGAAGCGGAAAGTTGGAAGCAGCCGCACTCGAACTGCTGGTCGCAGCCACCAGCGCGTGGCTCGAAGTCGCGTCGCTGCGCAAGCAGGCATTGAAAGAAGGCGCAGCCGAGGCCGGTGCGAGCGACAAGTTCGAAGCTCCTCCGGTACAAACAGTCTCGTCCTTTTCAGATCCATTTGCCGGGCACGCACCCAAGCATGCCGCGACCCCTCCGGTCGCAGTCGAGGAACCGGCGATGGCGGAGGCGACGGCCGAAGTGGTCTCCGTGCCCATGGCTATGGCAGCCGCGGCAGCGGCGCCAGCGACCGACGCATTTGCGCACATGTCGCCGGAAGACGCCGAGGTCCATCGCAAAGCACAACGTTTTGCCCGGCTCCTGATGGATGAAATCAAGCTCTACAACCAGGCAAAAGTCGCCGAAGGCCGCAAGCACAAAGATTTATACGATCGCCTCAAAGAGGACATCGACAAGAGCCGTTCGACCTACCAGAAGCGCTATGGCAACACCGTGGCGGCCAGCGTCGATTACCTCAGCAACGAACTCATTCGCAGCCTGGCCGAGGATGATGCTTCACTCTTGGGCCCGAACTTTCATCGCTAGACCTGACTACATCTTCCCCCAATTCTCGCTTCCGTCCTTCTACAAAGATGCGAAAGAGTGGGCCACTCCATACGCGTGATTAGGAATTTGTACCTGAAAGGACGCTGGCGGCTACGAGGGCTCCAGCTTTTCGCAGAATGCCTGGATTAGTTCGCTCTGATGGGGAAGCGCTCCGATGAATTCAAAGCCATGCAGAAAGCCCATGCGGTGCCGAACCACCGATCGCATGACGAAAATCTCAGGAACGTCGGGAATGGAGAATTCCAGAGTCACCATCTCCCCCGCTGTCAATTCGCTGGTAATGACGGCGCCCAGTCCGGCCGCGGCAATCTCGAAGCAACGACCATGTATCCGGAGATAGCCGTCCGTCCCCAGAACCTTCACAATAACCGGTATCTCCGTGCGATACCGGGCATAACGTCGGGTAGCAGACTTGTGCATTCCTCCAGCCTTAGTAAATCTTTCTCCAGGATTCGTGTCAGACGCGACTACGTAGAATAATAGATTGTCTTGAAGTCGGACAGTAACTTTAGGACGACACCTCCGACCGCTGAGCCCCGATCCACAGCCGTATTCTCCGTGCAAGTCTCAAACCTGAGGGATTCCAGCCCGATGAGAGTACACTGTCAGCAGGATTGAAGCTTGTCACTTGAGCCGACGATCAACCGTGCCGCTCGTCTTCTCAACCGGTAAGACAACTTGGCACTTGTATTTTTGTCGACCCGGGAGCACACTGTGCTCACCGATTCAGAAGGGAGAGGGGCAATGAACAACAAAACCTTCCGCAACCTGTGGGCGGACGACCAAGGCCAGGACATAGCCGAGTACGCCGTCATGCTTGCAGTGATTCTGGTACTCGTTGTGGGCACGATCCGATTGATTGGTGGAAGTTCGAATAACGTATTTTCTTCTGTGGCCAGTTCCATCGGCCAGTAGCTGGCAGCCTGTTTCGTGCGCAGGCCAGACCGATCAAGTCTGGCTTGTTTTTTTGCTAGACAACGCCCAATCCTTGGTTCCCTCGGCCTGAACGCACGTCCGTCCGACCCTCCCCACAAGTAACCTTCGACATCCGCCGGTCCTCTGGTATGATCTTCCGAACAGTTGATCTGGCCAGACGGACTTGACCATGTTCATGCCGCATCCCAATCTCAGCGACGAAGTGAACGGCAATATCGTCCGCTCGGAAATCGAAGGCGGCGTTTCTCTCGGCGATCTGCCGCCGTCTACTGTGCTCGAGATCCAGACCCAACATCATCGCTACACCGCGGTATTCCTCGGCGAAAGTCAGGCGCTGATTTCCGGCCATCCCGAATTCTGCCCGGAGCCGGTGCTGGTCGCGATTGCGGGCTCGACCTGGGGAGGCTCCATGCTCAAGCTGCGTTACATCGGCCGCGGCATGCACCTGGAATTCTGCCATCCCGAATATCGCACGCCCATCGTCACCTCCCGCATTCAGGAAGTCCGCGAACGCATCGATCTCGGATTCGACGAGTCTTCCACCACCAGCGAGAACTCAGTGACTTCTCCGCAGGCAATGCCCGTCAAATCCACGGCAGTTCCCAGCATGTTAGCCCGCGGAACATTTGCCAAACCTTCCTGAAACATACTTCCTGAAACATAAAAGATCAAAGCTTCGCCGCATCGAATTTCCCTCAAAACCCATTTTGGGACAAATCTTGTCAAGCCCCCTCAAGCCCACTTTTTCCCCTAATCGACTCATTCCATGGATAAAATAAATCTGAAAACCATGGCATAGTTACCCCCTGCAATCTGCTAGTCTGGAAATAGAGCAGAATTAAGGCGCGGGTCTCATCCCCGCGCCTTTTCTATTTGTGCGCAAGCCGCTCTGAACCCGCTCCAAACCAATTCCAAAATCATTAAAGGAGAAAAGACCAGGCGCAGCCCAGCCGCTGTCGCCATCTTGCATTGCCCATGAAAAAACAATCCGTAGGTCGCCTTCGTCGCTCGCCATCAGGTCTGTCCAAAGAAGCCGGCAACTGCACTCGTAAACGTCAAGGAGAGTTATCCGAAATCGCTTTCGCCCTCAAGGCCACGGAGCTCGGTTTCAGAGTCTACGAACCCGTTGGCGACAGCCAACGCTATGACTTCATCATCGATACCGGCCAGCACCTCTGGCGTATCCAGGTCAAATCCACCGCCGGAGGCCTCGGCCATGACGCCGACAATGGCTGCTGCATCATCAACGCCTACTGGGCCTCCAAGGGCCACGTCCCCTACACCGCCGACCAGATCGACTTCCTCGTAGCCCACATCATCTCCCTCGGTGTGTGGTACATCATCCCAATCGAAGCCTTCACCCCGCGCACCAGCCTCCCGCTCTATCCCGCTCCAGACAGCAAAACCGTAGGACGCTACGAAAAATACCGCGAAGCCTGGAGCCTCCTGACCAATCCCAAACCAGCCCCGACCAAAACCCGACGCTGACCAAGCGGACAGAAACTCTGGGGCGCCCCAGGTTCGCGTCCGTTCCGTGGACGCCAACCTGGGCCAACGAACAGTCGCCCCTCCAACAAATTGTCATCCCGAGCGCAGCGTGATCGTCCGAAGGACGGTCACCCGCAGTCGAGGGACCCAGCGTCTGCCGGCACCGGCGACGAACTGGCAGGGAGTTCTCTCTGCGCGATGTGGCTGCGGCCAGCAACTCAGCCCAAATCCAATCGCGCAGGGAGGACGCTCCCGTCCGCCGCCGTTGCGGTTGCAGCGGACCTTTCAGGCCACACCACTAATCTGTCATCCCGAGCGCAGCGTGATCGTCCGAAGGACGCTCACGCGCAGTCGAGGGACCCCGCGTCTGCCGGCACCGGCAACAAACCCGCAGGGAGTTCTCTCTGCGCGATGTGGCTGCGGCCAGCAACTCAGCCCAAATCCAATCGCGCAGGGCGAACACTCCTGTCCGCCGCCGTCGCGGTTGCTGTGGATCTTTCAGGCCATACCTAAATCTGTCATCCCGAGCGCAGCGTGATCGTCCAAAGGACGCTCACGCGCAGTCGAGGGACCCCGCGTCTGCCGGCACCGGCAACGAACCCGCAGGGAGTTCTCCGCGCGAACATGCCCGGGAATAGACCTTTAGCAGTTAACCCAGAGGAGCGTAATTACTGATCCGTAGGAGTAAAGGGCCCGCGATTGCTCGCTAACCAAGTCCTCCATGGATTCGCCGTCAATCCATGCGTCCCTCGGGACCTCCCGCATTTGTCGCATCTCAGGTGCATCCGGGCCCCTTTCAAAGAAATCAATCGCGTAAGAGTGTGCCCTTAACTCCCTGCCTCGCTTTATCCAGTGATGAAATTCGCGGCCCGGCCAAACCCAAGAAACCTTGCGATTCGTCGAGCAAACGACGGCGCATTTCTGACCGCTGAGCTGCACGTATCGGATCGCCGTTGCTGTCAAAGTCGTCTGGAAATCTGAGGCCAGCGATTCAATAATCTCAAAGCTTGGGACTGTGCCTGCAGCGCGCGGCGCGAACAGCGACTCCGGCATTATCAACTCGGCGGCAAATACATTCGCCTCAGCTTCCTTGTCGCCCTGATCGTTATACCACGCGAGGAATTCTTCCTCGGCGCACTCTGAGGGCTCGCCGGGGCTATGCGCAAGCTTCAAGTGCCCAAGCTCGTGCGCTATGGCGAAGCGCCGCTTCCCCGGCGGAGAAAGATCCCTCCTGACCCGCAGCCTTGCCAGCCCCCCCGCCAGGCGTATGAACCAATCTGGCGTCGCAACCGTGAAGGCCTCCTTCCATTACGAGCGCCCCTTGCGTCCATGCAATGTCCTCGATGGATAGGTCAGAAGGCTGGGAAATTTTAAGCGTTTTGATAATCTCCCGCGCCTTCAGTCGCGGCCACCACTCGCGTTCATCGCGGCTACTCATGGATTTCCCTTGCTCTTCAGAACGTTGTACTGCGCCGCAAGGTCTTCCAGGAGCGACTCCAGGTCGGTGTCGGTCGCCTCGAGAAATTTCTGGTGGTACGCCCCAGCGGGTACGGCTGCCCCTAGCTCCCGCATCGCCTGGATCACGCCCCGTATGTCTTGCTCGATATCAAAGCGCGCTCTTGGGGGAGTAGCGCCGCGCTTCACAAACTTTTCCAGAGCAGCTATGCGTTCCCGCTGAGCCCTCTGCCTCCACGTCGGGGCGTGCTCCGCCAGCAATGCACGAAACTCGTTGTCGAGCTGCTCGGGGTCGAGTCCGCTGGCTCGAAGGTCCTCGACTAGTTCCTCCGGGCTGATATCCTCCGCGAGAAAGGACGTCAGATTATCAAGGAACCGGTCTGCATCGGATTTTTTGTCCTTGTCCGTCATGACCTACCCATGTCGCGCGCTGCTCGCATCACTCGGGCTCGTGGAATCTTACGCACGATTCGATCCAGCTCTCTGCGCGCGGAGTACACTCGTTGAACGGGAAGACCCGTCACGGCAGCGATCTCCGCTGAGCTGTCAGCGTCGCAGATCGCCAAGGCTACCGACTCCAACTCGTTATTTCCCTCGACCTCTCGTAGGAGCAGAGTCATGGCCGCCAACCCAAGATTCTCCCTTTCCTGCCGCAGAAGTTCCTGCTCTGGGTCCAGCTCTTCCGGATGTAGCGTAGCTGAGGCAAATGAGTCTCCCGTTCGTTCTTCCCCATCCGGCAGCAGAATGCTGATCGGTTCCACTAAGGTCTCTTCTAACTTTTTGTACAGGTGCCCGATTTCGCTCCGGACCATGCCTTTTAAAGCGTTTAGCAGCGACGGTTCTTTTTCCTCATCCCAGGTTCGGGCGCCGTCAGGTTCCAGTAGTTTAACTATGACATTGTGCGCCAAGGAGCTCGGCGAGGCGACACCAGGAAGCGTTGCCCCTGTTCTCCATCCTCGCATTCGGGCAAGCAAATCTGCGTAGCGGACTAATTGGCGATATATCTCCGAGCCTTGCGGCCCGTTGAGGATGGACGCCGCGCGTTCTCTCCCGCTGGACATCGTTCATATTTATATGCCCGCTGAGAGCGTTCTCTCGCCAAGAAAATTTCTTGGCAAAAAGCACTGACTTGCCGGCACTAGAAACTATGGGGATCGCTAGACCCCAAAATAAATCCTATTAGGAGGTTATCTGCCATGCCAGATTATGCTGTTCGTGTTGAACTTAGGGGATATCCGTCTGCAGAGGAGTATCAAGCCCTCCACGCACTTATGGCTCGCAAGGGCTTCGCCCAAACCATTGCGGGAGTAGACATACAAGGGAACCAGAAGCGATTCAACCTCCCGCACGCTGTCTACTACGGCTCCTCAAGCGCAGACTGCGTCACCGTGAGGGATTCGGTTCTGAAATCGGTTAAGTCTGAGGTCCAGAATGATGTAATTGTTTTTGCCGTGCAGGCGCAGACCTGGTCAATCGGTACTTAGGGCGGCGATTTGCTGCTCCGGCGGAGGCCGCCATCTACTTCGCTTTGGAGAAATCTTCTACTGCGTAAAGCTGGCCGTTGCGTTCGGCTACACCGATGCCAGCAAGAACTCCTCAGATGGAGAACCGCGTGGTAGCATTTGGCCATGCTCATCACCGACACGAGCCCTGCGGTGCAAAGCGTCCAGCTCGAAATTCAGCGGGCGATGACCGGGGAAAGACGCCTACTGATCGCGCTTGAAATGAGCATGTTTGCCCGCGAATTGGCCAAGGAGCGGATTCGGCAAGAGCATCCGGCGTGGCCTGAAGCGCAGTTCGCACGCGAACTCATTCGACTGGCATTCCTGCCGAAGCCGATACCAGCGTGGCTGTCTCGGCGGTTCCCTTCACGATAAAAGGGCACTAGAGCTACCCACCTACTTCGCCTTGGAGAAATCTTCTACCGCATACAGTTGGCCGTTGCGTTCGGCTACGCCGATGCCGGCGGAGTCCATGTCGGTGTCGAGGATGTTGGCGCGGTGTTGCGGAGACTTCATGAAGCTTTGATGAACGGCGGAGGCGTTCGGTCCCTCGTCCACATTCTCGGCAATCCAGGAGAAGTGAGCGCCGGCCGCTCTGGCGCGGGTGAGGAGATTGGGCTCGCCGGGAAGTTGATGCGAGATGGTTCCCTGCTCGGCCATGCGCTGGGCGTGGGCGCGGGCGGCGGTGGCCAGAGCTTCGTCGTACTTCAACGGAGATAATCCGTGAGCCTTGCGTTCCTGGTTCACCGAGTTGAACAGTTGACGCTCGGCGTCGGAAGTTTTCTGCCCGAGGGCGCTGGTTGCGAAGAGAATCAGCAGAGTGACGAGCGCGGGTAATCGACGGATGCATTGAGCGGCTGGAATACGCATGAGGCTCCTATGGCGATATACGGTCTTCTGTCCAGTTGTCTAAACCCGAATCATCGCCTTTCCACTCGATGAAATGCGCCTGCGAAAAAGCCCTCTTGCGAGGGCCTTCTGCGATGGCGGAGAAACCAAATCTACGCCGCCGTCGCGTGAACCGTCCGGCGATACTTCTTTACTGCACTCTCGATACCGGGGCCAGCTTTCTTCAGATCGTCCACGTTCATGGCGGGATGAATCTCGACATGCGCATCGAAAGCCAGAAACCAGGGCTCGGCCACGGCGGGAATTTGCGAGGGATCCTTCAGGTCGAAGAAGATGAAACCGCTTCGCTGGCCATGCTCGTCCGTAAAATAAGCCGCCTCGGGCTTGAGGTCACTCAGAATCGAATCGATAGTCTTGGGCAAACTGCCATCGCTAATCGCAGCATTCCCGGTTTCGACCGGGATCAATACCTTGAGCAAACAGCGCATAGGAGAACCTCCGGCGTCGAGTCTAGCCCCGGACTTGGGATGGGTCAACCGGGGGTTTCATTCAATCCCCAACTCTTTCCATTTCTTGTCGACCAGCGCTTTGGTCTTTTCATCCATCAGGATTTCGTCGGGCCAGGGACGGGTGAATCCTTCGCTGGACCATTTGCGGGTAGCGTCGATGCCCATCTTCGATCCGTAGTTGGGCAGGCGGGAAGCATGATCGAGCGAATCGACCGGGCCGAGCATGAACTGAATGTCGCGCTCGGGGTCGATGTGGTTGAGCACCTTGAGCGTGACCTCGCCGATGTCCTGCACGTTGACATCTTCGTCAACTACGAGGATGCACTTCGTGAACATCGCCTGCCCCAGCGACCAGACCGCGTTCATAACCTTGCGCGCCTGCCCCGGATATGACTTCTTGATGGAAACGATCATCAGGTTATGAAAAACGCCTTCGACGGGAAGATTGATGTCGACGATCTCAGGAATGGTAAGCCGCATGAGCGGAAGAAAAATGCGCTCGACCGCCTTGCCCATCCAACCGTCCTCCATCGGCGGCTTCCCGACAATCGTAGTCGAGTAAATCGGATCCTTGCGATGCGTGATGCAACTAAGATGAAAAACGGGGTAAAGGTCCTCCAACGAGTAGTAGCCAGTATGATCGCCAAATGGACCCTCGGCACGAAGCTCGTCTAGGTTTACGTGGCCTTCCAGGATGATTTCTGCGGTCGCGGGGACTTCCAGGTCTACGGTTTCGCACTTTACTAGTTCGACTGGTTTCTGGCGGAGGAAGCCGGCGATTAGGTATTCTTCGACGTCGGGCGGGGCGGGGACGATGGCAGAAAATGTAATTGCTGGATCGGTGCCGATGGCTACGGCGACTTCCATTTTGCCGGCGGGACGATCGCCGTCGGCGAGCACTGAGCCGCCGGATGAGCGCGCCATTAGATCCACGGCTGCGCGGGCGGGATCGCGCACGCCGACATTTTCTTTTGCGGCGGCGGCTCGCATCTGTTCGCGGTAGTGTTCGGCTCCTACTTTTTGTCTTTGCCAGTGCATGCCTGTGGATCGTTGGTCATAGACCTGCATTCTGTACATTCCGACATTGCGCTTACCGGTTTTTGGATCGCGCGTTACTACGCACGGGAGCGTGACGAAGCGGCCGGCATCTTTGGGCCAGCATTGCAGGATGGGAAAGTCGTCGAGGGAGAAATTGTCACGGCGGATGACTTCCTTGCATGGTCCGCTGGAAACGGTTTTTGGAAAGAACTTCCCCATTTCTGCCAGCATGGGCAACATCTTTACTTTGTCGAGGAAGCCTTGCGGGGATTTTACGTCGATGAATTGGCGGATGCGGTCGGCAACTTCGTCGAGTTTGCCGACTTCGAGCGCGAGGTTCATGCGGCGGGCGGAGCCAAATTGATTGATCAGGACTTGGGCGCCAGGATGGCCTTTGATGTTTTGGAAAAGAAGAGCTGGGCCGCCGGGCGAGGGTGCCGGGCCTCCATTATTTTTGCCAGGCATCTTGCTGACGCGGTCGGTGATCTCGGCGATCTCGAGAATGGGATCGACTTCGGTACGGATTCTCTTGAGTTCGCCGGCGCGGTCGAGCGCGGCGATCCAATCACGTATGTCTTCGTAGGCCAAAAGTTCCCTCGTTGCGAAACGCGATTATAAAGCACAGGCGGAAGTCC
>Ga0207044_1109_pt1 | contig 11103 bp, 11 predicted proteins | sample Alteio_BWMinCont_68_FD_153300 | JGI IMG/M metagenome (GOLD analysis project Ga0207044, IMG submission 153300) | Enriched cells from forest soil in Barre Woods Harvard Forest LTER site, Petersham, Massachusetts, United States -... | ecosystem: Environmental > Terrestrial > Soil > Temperate forest >... | reverse complement strand
CCCGAGCCATAGGCGGCGCCGAGTGCGATCTCGTGAACACCAACCGCTTTTTCAAAAGGCTTCCAGATCGAAAAATCCGGAAGCTGCGGCGTACATACCAGATGGCCGCTGAAGGCCAGAAGTTTAAAAGTCTTCGTCGCGCTTTCCGAGCCAACGGAATCAAGCGCGAGATCAACACCACGGTTATTCGTGATTTTCATGACAGCCCCGGCGACATCGCCGCGGTAATCGATAACATGATCAGCGCCCAGCTTGCGAACATATGCTTCATGCTGCATTGACGCCGTGGTAATAATATTTAATCCGATGCGTTTCGCCAGTTGAATGGCAAAGCCTCCCACACCGCCCGAGCCGCCATGAATAAGAACCGTTTGCCCTTTTTTGAGCGGCGCGCGGCAATGAATGACCTGATAGGCGGTGAAGCCTGCCGTCGGAATGGCTGCCGCCTGCACAGCCGTCACTGAAGCCGGGACTCTCGCCAAAGCATCCGGATCGGCAAGCGTGAATTGCGCAAAGCCGCCGTTCTTGCGAAGATCGCCATGATAATAAACGCGCTCGCCGGGTTTCCAGCCCTTCACGTTGCTGCCGACAGCATCAATCGTGCCTGCGACATCCACGCCAAGGATAAAGGGATAAAAGTCAGACGCAGGCCTGCGCGCTGCAATTTTGTAATCGACAGGATTGAGGCTCACCGCCTCTACCCGCACGCGCACCTGATCCGCGGCGGGCTCAGGGATGGCCACGTCTGCAAGGCGTAATGTTTCCGGTTCGCCGGGGCGGTCGAGGAGGAAAGCTTTCATCATTGAGCCTCGTATTATTTGGGACGCAGCGTATTGGGGTCGTAGTTGGGCTTTTTGTAGAGAGTGTCGGCTTTGTCTATGATATCCGGCTTATATACTTTTTCCATCCAGTCTTCCGGATCAACCTCGTCAAAGCCAACGGAGACGTTGTCGGCAGGGACGCCTAAAACTTTTCCAATAGCTTTGGTAAATTCATCGGCAAGCTGGTGTTTCTGTTCATCCGTTCTGCCGGGCCAGAGTTTTACGACGACGTGGGGCATTTTATAACCTCTATGGTGTGTGTGATCGAGAATGGAAACACCATAGCTGGTTAATTTTGTTATGTCAATAAAAAGAAGCCACGCCCGTCCTGATGAATCAGATGTCATCCCGAGCGAAAGCGAGGGATCTTCACCGGTTGAACCATTCAAGATCCCTCGTCGCGCTAAAGCGCTCTGTCGGGATGACAGAAATAACTAAGCCGCCTCGATCTGCTTCAGCGCCTGATTGAGTTTCTGGCGCGCGTCTTCGGCGGCGCGAACAGTTTCTTTTTGTTCTTCAACCACTTCTTCGGGAGCTTTCGCCAGGAATCCAGGGTTCGAGAGCATCTTGTTTATTTTTTCAATACTTTGAGAGACTTTATCAATCTCTTTCTTTAAGCGTGAACGTTCAAGATCTATATCAATAACATCCGCTATCGGCAGGATAATATTGGCTTCTTCGAGAACGATCTGGATAGCGCCCTTTTGCACGGCATCTTCTGACGCAACGGCGCTTTCAAGGCGCGCGAGACGGCAGATAATGTCGTTATATGTCTTCAGCCGCTGCTGGTTAACCTTGTTGGCGCCCTTGAGCAGCATCTTGATTTTTGCCGCCGCCGGGACGTTCATGTCGGTGCGCACGCTGCGGATGCTGGAGATGAGTTGCACCACCCAGTTCATTTCTTCCTGCGCAGCTTTATCCGTAATTTTGGCGTCGAAGACCGGCCATTTCTTGGTCATGAGCCAGTCATTCTGGTCTTTGGAGGCCTCGCTCTTGCCAAGCAGGTGCGCGTGCAGTTCTTCGGTCACGTAGGGCATGATCGGGTTGAGCAGCAGCAGCAACTGGTCGAGCACCCAGCCGGTCGTCTCGCGCACTTCGGTCTTGAGCGCTTCATCCGTGCCATTCATCAGTATCGGTTTGGTGAATTCGATGTACCAGTCGCAGAACGTGCCATAAGTGAAATGATAGAGGCTTGAAGCGGTGTCGTTGAAACGGAAAAGATCCAGCGACTTCGCCGTTTCTTTCGTCACAGCGGCGAGTTCGCTGATAATCCATTTGTTGATAATGTTCTTCGCATTCCCGGGCTTGTACGCCGGGTTGAGAACACAGCCGTTCATCTCGCAGAAGCGCGCGGCGTTCCACAGTTTGGTGGTGAAGTTGCGGTAGCCTTCAACGCGCTGCGGGGATAGTTTCACGTCCCTGCCCTGCGCCGCAAGCGCCGTCAGGGTAAAGCGCAACGCATCCGCACCGAATTCATTCATGAGTTCCAGCGGGTCGATGACGTTGCCTTTCGACTTCGACATCTTCTGGCCTTTTTCATCGCGCACGAGCGCGTGGATGTAAACCTTCTTGAATGGCACATCACCCATAAAGTGAATGCCCATCATCATCATGCGCGCAACCCAGAAGAAGATAATGTCGAAACCCGTGATGAGTGTTTCGGCGGGATAGTAACGCTTCACCTCTTCCGTCTTCTCCGGCCAGCCGAGCGTCGAGAACGGCCACAACGCGGAGGAGAACCAGGTGTCGAGCACATCCGGATCGCGCGTCAGCTTGGCGCTACCCGCTTCCTTCTGCGCCTCTTCCTCGGTTTCGGCGACGTAGACTTTGCCATTGTCATCGAACCACGCCGGTATCTGGTGACCCCACCAGATCTGGCGGCTGATGCACCATGGCTGGATGTTGTGCATCCACTCGTAATAGGTCTTGGTCCAGTTGGACGGGATAAATTGCGTGCGCCCGTCTTCAACAGCCTTGATCGCAGGCTGCGCGAGCGTCTTGGCATCGACATACCACTGGTCAAGCAGCATCGGCTCGATAACGACGCCGGAGCGGTCGCCATAAGGCACCATGTTGGTGATGTCTTCGACCTTGTCGATGAGTTCCTGCGCTTCGAGTTCGGCGAGGATTTTCTTGCGCGCATCGTAGCGGTCGAGGCCCTGGTATTCTTCGGGCGCGTTCTGGTTGATCTTCGCGTCCTTGTCGAGAACGTCGATCATCGGCAGCTTGTGGCGCTTGCCGACTTCGAAGTCGTTGAAGTCATGCGCCGGCGTGATCTTGACGGCGCCTGAGCCCTTTTCCGGATCGGCATATTCATCGGCAACGATCGGGATAATGCGGCCAACAAGCGGCAGCACGGCAAACTTGCCGACAAGGTCTTTATAGCGTTCATCATCGGGATGCACAGCAATCGCGGTGTCGCCCAGCATCGTTTCCGGACGCGTAGTGGCGATGACGATAAAGCGCTCCTTGTTGCCTTCCACGGGATAGCGGACATGCCACATCTTGCCCTTGCTCTCCTTCTGCTCGACTTCGAGATCGGAGATGGCGGTGTGCAGCTTCGGGTCCCAGTTGACGAGACGCTTGTCGCGGTAGATCAGTTTTTCCTTGTAGAGCTGCACGAACACTTTGCGCACGGCCTTGTTGAGCCCCTCATCCATCGTGAAGCGTTCGCGCTCCCAATCCGGCGTCGCGCCGAGGCGGCGGACCTGCGTCGTGATCGTGTTGCCGGATTCCTTCTTCCATTCCCACACGCGTTTCAGAAAATCTTCGCGGCCGAGATCGTGGCGCGTCTTGCCGTCCTTGGCGAGCAGGCGCTCGACAACCATCTGCGTCGCGATGCCCGCGTGGTCGGTGCCCGGCTGCCACAGCACATCCTTGCCCTGCATGCGTTCATAGCGGCTGAGAATATCCTGCAGCGTCATGTTGAGTGCGTGGCCCATGTGCAGGCTGCCCGTGACGTTGGGCGGCGGCATGGGGATCGTGTACGGCGCGTTGTTGCTCTTCACATTGGCCGCAAACACACCCGACTTTTCCCACAGCGGATAATACTTTTCTTCAACGTCTTTGGACTGGAAGGTTTTCTCTAATGTCATGTGCTCACTCGCTATACAGATATATATGTGTCGTTATCCTTTTTAATCAAAAACCCCTTGATTTGAAATAATATTTTTTAACTTGATAGTTATGGGTAAATCTTTATATTATGTCCACCCTCAACTCCTAAAAAAGATACAAAAAGATGTCCACACAGCCGACACCCGAAGAATTATTTGAAGCAATTAAAGCCCGCGATGCAGGCCGCGTGAAAACTCTGCTCGATCAGGGCGCAGATCCTAATGCAAAGGTCGACGTTTCCGGCAGGCTTATGCCTATGCTTCATCAGGCCCTGACATATGATGAATGGGATAATAGCGGTACCTGCGAACTCACCAGGCTCCTGGTCGAAAAAGGTGCAAACATTGAAATGACAGACGATTACTTTGACCGGACCCCTCTGATGCATGCTGCGTATGGCCAAGGGTATACCCTGAAGTATTTGATCGAAAAAGGCGCTGTGCTGGACAAAAAAGACCGCGAGGGCCGCACTGCCCTCAACCATACCCTCATAAGCCGCGGAACGGAAAATACGGTTACCAAGAATATACTGGAGGCCGCCCTCCGGCTGGCTGAAGAAAAAGCCAAAGAAAAAACAGTGCAGGAAGCCGAGCAGAAAAAATTTGCCGCCCTGCACAATACAGCCAAGAAACGGCAGGACGCCCTCAACAAACTTCGCCCCAAAATGACAGTAAGACCCTCATGACATCAGCGGAAAAACCCGCTCGCGGAGAACTGATCAAAGCCATCTACGCACGCGATGCGGAGCGTGCAGAGCTTTTGATTTTGCAAGGCGCAGATCCTAATGAAAGCGATCAATACGATCAGACATGCCTCATGCAGGCCATATGCGAAAAGCTCCCGAAAATTGTAGAAATGCTCGTGGAAAGGGGCGCTAACGTTAATGCGCAAAACTGCCACGGCTCTACGCCGCTCATGTGTGATGTCTTCTACAAAAGAGGCTATTTTCCTCTGCTCATTGAACACGGTGCCTCTCTTGAAGCAGAAGACGAGGACGGCCAAACAGTCCTGGACTTGGCGAATAAACGCTATCCCGAAGTCGTGGAGCAATTAACGAATGCCGTAAAACAGCGGCAGCAACGGGCCGCAGAAAAAACCGAAGAAAAATTAATCGCGGTATTTCACGATACCGCCGCCAAAAGGCAGCAACGCCTCAAAAACCTGCGCCCCCAACCCAAGCCGAGGACCCCATGACGAAACCTGCTCCAAAAGAATTAATTGCCGCCCTGGAAAACCATGATATAGACCGTGCAAAAGCTCTGCTTGAACAGGGTGCCGATCCCAATGCGCGGGACTCCGACGGTCGCCTCACAGCATTAATGTGTGCAGCGAACGAGAATTATCCTGAGCTTGCAGAATTACTTCTGGACCACGGCGCTGATATTGATTTAAGGGATCCCGGCTGTGGCTTTACAGCATTAATGTACGCTGTAATGAGCGCAAAATGGCTCGGCACGGATGTTGTCCGCCTGTTGATTGAGAGAGGAGCGGATCTGGATGTAGAAGCCCATTTTAATCAGACCGTGATAGATATAGCGCGATTTGAGAGGCAGGATGTCACTGACGAAGTGCGCAAAATGCTGAAGGATGGAAAGTCGCGCCAAAGGCAATTGAGGAACAAAAAAGCCTCCCCCGGTGAATTAATCAAGGCCGTTTCCAGCTACGATCCCCATTATAATTCCGATATAGACCTCGTTAGAATTGTGCTTGATGCAGGCGCCAATCCTAATGGGAGAGACCGGAAAACCGGCGAAACCCCTCTCCATATTGCCGTGAAAAATGACAATACTTCGGCAGGTGAACTCGTACAACTGCTGATCGAGAGAGGAGCCAATCTCGAAGCAACGACCAAAGCCGGCGATACACCGCTGATGTATGCGGCGTCTTACGATAACATTCCGGCTTTGAATCTTTTATTAGAGAAAGGCGTTTCTCTCGACAAGAAAAACCTGTCGGCCCGTGATGCGCTCGATTGTGCCAAGAATGGGTATGTCCAGTGGATCGGTCATGGATATATTCCCCGCAGCAGCACTATCAATGCGCCGGTCTCTGAAGCCGTGGAAATCCTGACGAAAGTCTTCAACGAGAAAGCTGCACGCGAAGCCGCAGAAACTCAGAAAACGAAAATTGCCGAGCTTCACAACACCGCCTCCGAAAGGCAAAATGCCCTCAAAAACCTGCGCCCCCAACCCAAACCGAGGACCCCATGACGAAACCTGCTCCCGGAGAATTAATCGCCGCTATAGAGAATGACGACATAGGCCGCGTTAAAGCCCTGCTCGAACAAGGTGTCGATCCTGACCATACGGATGAATACTATGTGGAGCATAAACGTTACGAAGATTATAAAGAAACGGCCCTGAAGTATGCTGTCCGCAAGGATAAACCCAAAATTGTAAAGTTGCTTCTCGAACATGGCGCCGATCCCGACCTGAGAGGTAAGGACAATTTCACCGCATTAATGTATGCGGCGCGTAATAATAAACCTGCGCTTGCAGATATGCTTCTGGATCATGGCGCCGATCCGGATATAAAGGATTCCCAATACAGATTTACAGCATTAATGCATGCTGCCTGGTGGGCCGAATTGTTCGGAGCAGATACTGTACGTCTGCTGATCGACAGAGGGGCAGATCTGGATGTAAAGAGTGGTAACCTTACTGTAGTAGAACTGGCGCAAAGGAGCGAAGTTTGCGACGAAGCCCGCAAGCTGATCAGGAACGGAAAGGCCCGCCAGATGCAATTGGCTGGAGAAAAACCCGTTCCCGGAGAATTTATCAAGACCGTTTCTGAATACGATCCCGACAGTGATCCTGAAGCCAGATACAGCCCGAGCCTGGACATTATAAAAATTTTTCTGGCATGCGGCGCTGACCCCAATGAAAAGGACCCTAAATACGGCGAGACGCCCCTCCACCTTGCATTGCGATCCGGCCCATCCTCGAATGAACTTATCAAGATGCTGATCGAAAGCGGGGCCAGCCTCGAAACAACAAACAAAGCCGGCGATACGCCGCTGATGTATGCGGCGGCTTTTGATAACATCCCGGCTCTGAACATTTTGCTCGAGAAAGGGGTTTCTCTCCACAAAAAAAACCTTTCCGGCAGCGATGCCCTCGAACGCGCCAAAAACGGCTACGTCTATTGGGGTGGTCATGGCCATATTCCGCGCGCGAGTGTTGCTAATGCGCCGGCCTCTGAAGCCGTAGCAATCCTGACGAATGCCCTCGACCGCGAACGGCAGGCCAAGGAACAGACCGCCCGCGAAGCCAGGGAAAAAGAAGTAAAAGCATTTCACGACACAGCCGCCGGAAGGCAGGATGCCCTCAAAAACCGCCGTCCCCAACCCAAGCCGGGGACCCCATGATACAGCCAAGCCTCCTCACCGCGGAACTGCTGAAGGCCGTCATAGCCCGCGACATAAACCTTGCCATGATCTATCTTGAGCAAGGCGCAGATCCAAATGGCGCAAACCCTGAAACCGGCGGCAGTTTTCTACATCATGCCGTGGAGTTTGAGCGCTCGGGTGAACTAGCAAAGTTACTGATCGAATACGGGGCTGATGTAAATGCGGCAAACCCGAGGTATGGCACGACGGCCGCCATGTACGCCGCGCGCAGCAATATGCCGGCGCTGACCTTGCTGCTCGAAAAAGGCGTCGACCTCGATAAAAAAGATGGCGTTGACCGTACGGCACTGGATTGGGCACGGCAGACCGAGAATACAAAAGCTGTTAAAATGATAAAGAAGGCCCTTGGACAGCAGGTGCAGCAGGCCGAACAGGCAAGGCTCTCGGCTCTTCACGACACCGCCGCTAAAAGGCAGAACATTCTCAAAAATCTCCGCCCCAAAATGGCGAGGCCGCAATGACAGGTAATCCCCGTCCCGCGCGCGGCGCACTGGCACACGCCATGAAAAATCACCATGATGATATCGCCAGAGAACTGCTTGAACAAGGCGCAGATCCTAATGATATAGATTATTACAAAGATCCGTTTAAAAGATCCGCCCTCATATATGCCATCACCTGCCATTTCACGGAACTGGTGGAAAAGCTGCTGGATCTGGGAGCGGATCCGAATTTGACAGATGGCGATGGCGAGACGCCGGTCATGCATGCGGTTCACATGAGCAGCACAGATATTCTCGGCCTGCTGATCGACCGCGGAGCGCGCACAGACCAGAAAAATGTCTATGGCTTTACGGCATTGCATTTCGCAGAGGATAATCCAAATGATAACCGCGAAGAGCTCGTGCAGCTCATTCGGCATGCACAGGAAATGCAAAAATCATTAGCAGCAGAAAAAGCCGCAGCCGAGGCAAGAGAGAAAACGGTTGCCACATATCACGACACTGCCGCTAAAAGACAGGAACTTCTTAAAAACCTGCGCCCCAAGATGGCGAGGCCTTCATGACAAACTCACCCGTTTCACGTGGCGCGTTGTGTAATGCAATCGTTAACAGCGATATCGACCGCGTACGAAAACTGCTTGATGAGGGCGCCGACCCAAACGCAAAAGACACCTATGGCAACGTGCCACTTTTATATGCCGCCAGCAGGTCGCTAGAGATTGTCGAATTGCTCGTCGACAAGGGAGCCGATCCCGATATAAAGAGTTTCGCAGGCGGTACACCCATAAAGTCCTGCATACTTGCCGGAGCCTCGGTCATTCATAGAAAAATGCATGCCGACATCCTGCGTTTCCTGATCGGCAAAGGCGCTAATATTAATAAAATAGATGCCGACGGCAAGACCGCCCTCGCCTGGGCCAATGCCGTGGGTAATACTGAAGCGATAAAAATAATAAAACAGACTCTCGGGGACAGAAGAGTATTAAAGTCGGGGCGGACAAGAGCCGAGGAAGAGTTTCACAATACGGCCTCCAAACGGCAGGCTGCACTTAACAGCCTCCGTTCCACTGTCATCATCCGGAAAAACATTCCTTAAGTCTCCCCATTGATTTGTTGGGATTTTTTGCTCATAGTAGAGCCAGATTCAACAAAGGAACCATCCACATGAAAACACGCATCGAAACCGACTCCATGGCGAAGTGCAGGTGCCCGCTGACAAATACTGGGGCGCGCAAACGCAGCGCTCGTTCGAGAACTTCAAGATCGGCACCGAGAAGATGCCCCTGCCCCTGATCCGCGCGCTCGGCGTGCAGAAGAAGGCGGCGGCGCTCGCCAACATGGAACTCGGCGCGCTCGACAAGAAGATCGGCGAGGCCATCATCAAGGCGTCCGAGGAAGTGATGGATGGCAGCCTCAACGACCACTTCCCGCTCGCCGTGTGGCAGACGGGCTCGGGCACGCAGACCAACATGAACATCAACGAAGTCGTCGCCAACCGTGCGATTGAAATTCTCGGCGGCACCATCGGCTCCAAGAAGCCCGTGCACCCGAATGACCATGTGAACTACGGCCAGTCGTCGAACGACACCTTCCCGACCGTCATGCATATCTCGGCGGTTGAACAAATCCATCATCAGCTTATTCCCGCGCTGGAGCACCTGGAAGAAGCGCTCGGCAAAAAAGCCGATGAGTTCATGAAGATCATCAAAATCGGCCGCACTCACCTTCAGGACGCGACTCCCGTCACACTGGGCCAGGAATTTTCCGGCTACGCAAAACAGATCGAGTATGGCATCGAGCGCATTAAAGCCACGCTGCCGCGCCTGAGCCAACTCGCGCAGGGCGGCACGGCGGTCGGCACGGGGCTGAACTGCAAGAAGGGTTTTGCCGAACTGTTCGCGAAGAAAACGTCGGAGATTACCGGTATTCCTTTCACGACGGCGGAAAATAAATTCGAAGCCATGGCGGCGCATGATGCGATTGTCGAGGCGTCAGGCGCGACCAATACGATTGCCGCCTCGCTCATGAAGATCGCCAACGACATCCGCCTGCTTGGTTCAGGCCCGCGCTGCGGTATCGGCGAAATCCACCTGCCCGAGAACGAACCCGGCTCCTCGATCATGCCCGGCAAGGTCAACCCGACGCAGTCCGAAGCCATGACGATGGTCTGCACACAGGTGATGGGCAACCACGTCACGATCACCATCGCGGGCAGCAACGGCCACTTCGAACTCAACGTGTTCAAGCCCGTGCTGATCTACAACCTGCTGCAATCCATCCGCCTGCTCGCCGACGCCTGCCGCAGCTTCACCGACAACTGCGTCGCCGGCATCGACCCCAACACCGAGCGTATCAAGAAGCTGCTCAATGACAGCCTCATGCTCGTGACGGCCCTCAACCCCGTCATCGGCTACGACAACGCCGCCAAGATCGCGAAGAAAGCTTTACGCGACGGCAAGACGCTCAAAGAAGTGGCGATTGAACTGAAGCTGCTGTCGGCGGAGGAGTTTGACAAGGCGGTGCGGCCGGAATTGATGATTGGGCCGACGTGATAATACACTACACCGTCATGCCCGCCCCCGCGCGGGCATCCGGAAGGCCGTCCGGCCGTCATATGAGTCTATGAGACGCGCAGACGCGCTACTGGATCCCCGCGCAAGGCGGGGATGACAAAGAGGAGATATGCGATTATGGGGATTAGAAGTTTAAATACCCGACTGAATAACTGGTTCTACAGCCCAATCATGCAACCTTTTAGGCGATTTTGGCTTTTATCATCTTGCCTACATTTGTTCATAACCTATCCAATACTTTGGAAAAGTCACGGTATCGATGCTTCTTTAAGTCCCTTATTCTACTTATTAATGGTGCCTGTTTATCCGTTTATGGGGCTATTTCTTTATTTGGTGGTTCTTTTCTTTGCCCTAAACACTTTTGTTCTTAATCCTATTACTGTAACTATGTCTTGCATACTTCTAATAAGTTACCCTTTTGTTTTACGCGCAAGACAAAACAAATATATGAAACATCTTGTATATATAATTCCTGCAATTATGAGTTTGATGTTTATAATAGCGACTGAAGAACAAGGTGGCCGCGCAGGCTAACAAAATGACCAACAAAAACATCAAACGCTCCGTCACCGTCGCGGGACATCGCACCTCGATTACATTGGAGGGGGCGTTTTGGGATTCGCTGAAGGAGATTGCGGACAGCCAGGATAAATCCGTCAATGCGCTGATTGCGGAGATTGATGGTCAGCAGCCGGAAAATTTGTCGGGGGCGATCAGGGTGTTTGTGTTGAACTACTACA
>Ga0207044_1108_pt1 | contig 11293 bp, 11 predicted proteins | sample Alteio_BWMinCont_68_FD_153300 | JGI IMG/M metagenome (GOLD analysis project Ga0207044, IMG submission 153300) | Enriched cells from forest soil in Barre Woods Harvard Forest LTER site, Petersham, Massachusetts, United States -... | ecosystem: Environmental > Terrestrial > Soil > Temperate forest >... | reverse complement strand
GTTTTGAATGGGTTGGCTGCCAGCCATGCCTATTCTATCTTTGGCTTCATTGATGGCAATGAGCGCATTCCCGACTTTGACTCGTTGGTCATTAACAAATAATTTATAAGCTGTGAGTAGTTCGTCCAAGGTTAACTTGTGTTTGCTCACTTTCTCGTTCAGCGGTAGAGATTGTTTGCTATACATTTCAAAATTTTGTTTTCCCGAGGGGGTGGTAATGGCTTTTAATTTTTCTAAGCCAGCCGCAATGATGTTGGCTTCTTGGGTCAACGGGGGTGTGTCTTCAAACATAGAGCCGGTTTTGGCAGTGTAATAATCTATGAGGACTGCTCGAAGCAAGGCCGGGTTTCCATTGGGGATTTGAGCGACGTTCATGTCGGATTTGTACATATTTACAATCATTTGGGCTGTAGTAGATAGACTCATGCCAAACCTCGTTGCTTATTGTTGGTATAATTATAACATAAAATGGATTCTATGCAGGCAAAAGCTTGGTCATTGCGAGCGCGAGCGTGGCAATCCAGGCTTTTATGTCCTTTAAACTTTAGTTAAAACTCTTTTTACATGGCATTAAAGCCTGGATTGCCACGCTCGCGCTCGCAATGACAAAGGGAAGAAATGCGCGTATAATCAGTCCTTTTTTGGGGTATGGGTTGCTGTGGGCACTGAGTTAATTAGGGGGTTGTATAACTTAACGCCATCCGTGAAAGGGTGTGTGGTGACCATTGGGAACTTTGATGGGGTGCATCGAGGGCATCAAGCTTTGCTTGCTCAGGTGAAGGAAAAGGCGAATATTAACAATTTAACTTCTGTGGTCGTCGTATTTGAGCCTCAGCCCGCAGAATTTTTTGCCTCAGATCAAATCACAGTACCGCGTTTAACACGTTGTCGGGAAAAATATTTTGCTTTAGCTGAAACAGGTATCGATCAAGTCATCGTTTTGCGTTTTGATAAAACACTCGCTGCATTGACAGCAGAAGAATTTGTGCAGCAAATTTTAGTTTCTGGATTAAATGCAAAACACGTTATTGTTGGCGATGATTTTCGTTTTGGGAAAAGTCGACAAGGTGATTTTCACGAATTACAAGCGCAAGGGAAGAAATACCATTTTAGTGTTGAAAGCATGCCTAGTTTAATGATGGCAGGTGAGCGGGTGAGTAGTACGCGGGTTCGACAAGCGTTGGCGAATAAGAATCATGATTTAGTGGAGCAATTGCTCGGACGTCCTTATTCGATGAAGGGTCGGGTCATGCATGGTTATAAGCGTGGCCGCCAATTGGGTTTTCCCACGGCCAATATTTATTTGCATCGCGAAGTGACGCCAGTGCAAGGTGTGTATGTCGTGCGTATGCATGGTGTGAGTTCTCAGGGTTTGCCGGGTGTGGCGAATGTCGGAATTAGACCGACAGTGGGTGGTACACGCACCTTATTAGAAGTGCATTTGTTTGATTTTGACCAAGATATTTATGGGCGTCAGGTCTGTGTCGAGTTTTGTGAAAAAATTCGTGATGAAAAACGCTACGACAATTTAGATTTATTAAAAGAACAAATAGTAAAAGACGCGGCAATTTACCCCGCACCGATTTTCCGATGAAAGCGAATTTGGCGCAGCGAGAGCCTGAAATTTTAAAAAAATGGCAGGATATCGATTTATATCAAAAAATACGAAAACAAAAGAAAGGGCAGCCTTTATTTGTTTTGTTGGATGGGCCAATTTATGCGAATGGCCACATTCATATGGGTCATGCATTGAATCGCGTTTTGAAAGATATTATTACGAAATCAAAATCCCTCAGCGGCTTTGATGCACCTTTAGTGCCAGGTTGGGATTGTCATGGTTTGCCGATAGAATTACTCGTAGAGAAAAAAATCGGGAAATCCGGGCATAAAGTCAGTGCACAAGATTTTCGTAAAGCCTGCCGTGAATTTGCGAATCAATTTATTGAAATTCAAAGAGACGAATTCAAGCGCTTAGGTATGCTAGCAGATTGGGATCGATTATATACCACGATGGATTTTGGCTTTGAAGCCGATATTATCCGCAGTTTGTCTCACATTGTGAAAAACGGGCATTTGCAAAAAGGGTATAAACCCGTTTATTGGTGCTTGGATTGCGGTTCTGCATTAGCAGAGGCGGAAGTAGAATATGCAGATAAAGTTTCACCTGCTATTGATGTGAGATTTCGAGTAATCGATGAGACAGCGTTTCTTTCTCGTTTTGAAAAGGTGGAAAAGGGCGCCGGTTCTATCTCAATACCTATTTGGACGACAACACCTTGGAGTTTGCCAGGAAACGAAGCTGTCGCACTGAATCCGGAAGTAGAATATGCATTAGTAGAGGTTGATGGCGAGCGCTTATTACTTGCTGCAGAATTAGTAGAGTCTGTTATGCAGCGTTATGGCAAAGAAAAAAATCGCGTCTTAGCCAAAATCACAGGTAAAGCTTTAGAAGGCATTCTTGTTCAACATCCGTTTTATGCAAAACAGGTGCCCGTTATCTTAGGTAATCATGTGACTGTTGATTCAGGTACCGGCGCTGTACATACTGCTCCTGCGCATGGTGTTGACGATTACCAAGTTTGTATTCAGTACGGGTTGGCTGTCGATAACCCTGTCGGTGATGATGGTTGTTTTACAGCTAAAACAGAATTATTTGCCGGTATTCATGTAACCAAAGCCAATGATGCGATTATTAAAGTGTTACAAGAAAAAAATACCTTATTGCATTTAGCTAAAATTACACATAGCTATCCGCACTGCTGGCGCCATAAAACACCATTGATTTACCGCTCGACACCGCAGTGGTTTATTAGTATGGATAAAAAGCATTTGCGCAAAGATGCGTTGCAAGCAATTGATCGCGTGGAGTGGGTGCCAGATTGGGGCAAAAATCGTATCAAATCCATGATAGAGAATCGTCCTGACTGGTGTATTTCACGCCAGCGTACCTGGGGTGTGCCGATTCCATTGTTTATTAACATTGAAACCGATGAAATTCATCCGCGTAGTGTTGAATTCATGGAAAAAGTCGCAGACATGGTGGAAAAAGAAGGTGTAGATGCCTGGTATTCTTTGGATCCCAACACATTGCTAGGTAATGAAGCTGATAAGTATAAAAAAACGTTAGATACTTTAGATGTGTGGTTTGATTCCGGTGTAACTCATGAAGGCGTTTTAAAGCGTTGGCCTGAATTGCAATTCCCAGCGGATTTATATTTAGAAGGTTCGGATCAGCATCGCGGTTGGTTTCAATCTTCGTTGTTAACTTCAGTGGGGATTAATGGTCATGAACCATTTAAAACAGTATTTACCCATGGTTATGTAGTGGATGGCCAAGGCCGTAAAATGTCGAAGTCGATTGGCAACGTCATTGCGCCTGAAAAAATTATTCAATCCTTGGGCGCAGATGTGTTGCGTTTATGGGTAGCTTCTATTGATTATCGTACGGAGATAGGTGTCTCTGATGAAATTTTAACTCGAACTTCAGAAACCTATCGTCGATTGCGAAATACCGCAAGATTTTTATTAGCGAATTTAGATGGTTTTGATCCAAGTAAAGATATGGTAAAACCCGAACAAATGCTGGCTTTAGATCGTTGGGTTGTAGATCGTGCGCGCTTAATTCAAGAAGATATTTTGAAAGCGTATGAATCCTTTCAATTTCATGTGATTTATCAAAAGATTCATCATTTCTGTGCACAGGATTTAGGAAGTTTTTATTTAGATATCATTAAAGACCGACAATATACGACGAAGACAGATGGTTTAGCGAGACGTTCTGCGCAGACAGCGATGTTTCATATTATTGAAGCGTTGGTGCGCTGGATGGCGCCGATTTTAAGTTTTACGGCGGAAGAAATTTGGCAGTATATTCCAGGAAAGCGGGAAGAGTCGGTGTTTTTAAGCGCTTGGTATCTTGATTTGCCCGCGTTAAATTCAGATGCAGTTATGAATCATGCTTATTGGGATAAAATGCAAGCGATACGAAATGCGGTTAATAAAGAAATTGAAAATCAGCGTAATGCGGGGTTGATTGGTTCTGCATTAGAGGCGGATGTGAAATTGCATTGTACCGCTGAAGTGAAAAAAGATTTAGATTTGTTGGAAGATGATTTGCGGTTTGTGTTGATTACATCGGGTGCGGAAGTGTTGTTAGCGAATTCGCATATGGATGGGTTGAGTACGACTGAGGTGCCTGGGTTGTGGGTGAAGGTGACGCCGGTAAGTTATCCGAAGTGTGAGCGGTGTTGGCATCGTATGGAAGATATTGGTAAGCATACGAAGCATCCGACGTTGTGTGGTCGGTGTGTGGAGAATGTGGATGGAAAAGGTGAGGTACGGAAGTTTGCGTAGGTTGGGCACAAGTGCCCAACAACAAAATTTAATTGTTGGGCATATATGCCCAACCTACAAAGGATATTTGAGATGCTAAGAAAATTAAAACGTTCCGGGCTTCGGTGGATATGGATTGCTTTGGTTGTTATTTCTATAGATCGAGTCACAAAAGAATTAGCCCAACATTATTTAACGCCCTATATACCCAATCCCATTTTCCCAGGCGTAAATTTGACGTTAGCTTTTAATAAAGGCGCTGCATTCAGCTTCCTCGATCATGCTGCCGGTTGGCAGGCAATATTATTTGGCTCTCTTGCTATTGCTATTACTGCAGGATTGTTAGTTTGGCTTTCCAGATTATCCTATAAGCAACGCTGGGTTCCTATCGCCATCGTGTTTATTATTGGCGGTGCATTGGGGAATTTATGGGATCGACTGCTCTACGGTCACGTGATCGATTTTATCGATCTCTATGTCAACACTTGGCATTGGCCCGTATTTAACGTAGCAGATTCTATGATTTGTATCGGCGCATTCATGCTGATATTTGATTCAATCAAGTCGAAAAAATAATTTTCTCGATAAATTGCGACATCATTAGTTTTAAAAAAGTAAAATCGGGATTAAATGTCAATCGCTGATAGATGGTGGGATCACGACGTAACCGATCAATAAAATTAAACCAATCATTTTGTGCGGGATTATATGCGCTATAAATGATTTTTTTATTTTCCGCTTTATCTTCTTCAACGTGACTTGCATAAATGTAATCCCCATTCATCCCGTAACGCGGATTGTAAGGCGCGATAGGAATAGCCACATGGGATATATCACTGATGTTCCAGTCAGGATGAGAGGCTGGACGCACAACTACCCTGGGATCATTCACATAATTTTGTCGATTAGAATAAATCAGTAATTCGCTATTTTCTTTTGTGTGCTGTTGAAAATAGTTGATGGTAGCTTGGCTTGAAACAGTTTGATCATCTTGACTGATCACAACCATCATGGGATGAGTCAGGGAATTTTGTTCACTGATTTTTTTAATTTCAGCTGTTAAGCGATACACTTGATAAGCGGCGTTAAAAGCGATGGATTGATATTTGGTATAATCGATTTCCGGTTGTAGGCTCATCCATTTGGCGCGTTCCCAAGCCCAGCTTATGTAGTTTGGCCAACGGGTAGTGAAATCCAGTGAAGAATAAATTTTGATGGCAGGTGCAAGCAGAATCAATCCCACTACACTATTAGGAGTATGTTTAAGCGCATGGTGCAAAGCTAAGGCCGCACCAGTAGAGAATCCAACAAGAAAAATTTTATCTACGTCTTGGCTAAGATTGGCCAAGCCATAATTCATGGTTTGTAGCCAGTCTTCGTATTTTACATTTAATAAAGCGCCTGGCACTGTACCATGGCCTGGAAGTAGTAGTGATCGAACCAGTAGGCCGTGATCTTGAAGGTGTTTGCCGACATCTCGCATTACAAAAGGACAATCTAGCAATCCATGGAGTAATAATGCCCCGTAACGAATTTTTTTATTCTCTGCCATTTTGGGTTTGAATTCAAACGGACTATTTGCTTCAATAATGTGATCTGGGTCGAGATTATTTTCTAAGTCGAGGCGAGAGTTTTTAATCAGGTTTTGGCATTTTAGGATATACTCGGAAAAAGGTAATCCCAGATCATGGTCGGGATACTTTAAGCCGGGATCTTGGTATAGTGCAGATAGGGACATAAGGTCTCCATAATATTAACTTATTGTAGAAATAATTATGCAAATTATCTATCGAATAATTTTATTTCAAATCTTGTGTGGGTCGGTGTTAGCGGCGAACCCTCAAGGTATCGGATTGGTAGCGGGTAATATGATGGCGCCGGTCGTGGTTTTGTCCGGTTTTGTGAGTAGCGCTTGCATTATCATTGGCGGCACTTGTCTATTTGCTTCTTTTTTAAAATATCTACAGCATCGGGTGAATCCGTTGGCTGTACCGATTAGTACAGTTTTGGTACTGTTTATTCTGGGGGCAGTTTTAGTGGTATTGCCTTTGGCGTATAAGGTCACTGAAAGCGGAATCCCATTTCATTTAATGTAGACGAATTATCTATGATTTTTGATAATAAGTTTTTTAAGACTGTCTTCTTGGGTTTATGTACTCTTGGGTTGATCGCCTGTCAGGAGTCGTCGGACTATGATTATTTGATGTCGCATCCCGAGGCATTAGATAAAGCATTTGTTCGTTGTGAGGATCAAGCGTCTGTTCCGTTACAATGCGAAGCAGTGAAACAAGCACACCAAGATTTTTACACGTTAATCGATGCGGCACGCCAAGATCCGCAAGGTATAGGCAAACAAATTTTAACTGTGCAAACGCAAATAGCTGAGATGAAGGTAAAGATAAGCGAATTAAAAAAAGGAAATCAAGTTGATCCGATTCTGTTGCAGCAAACCGAAACGGAATACCAAAACTTATGTGAAAAAGTTAAAATTATGTTAGCCGTCGTTTCTATTACGGATTGGGAAGCGCATTAACGATGATAGGGATGATTTTGTAAAATTGTCCACGCTCGGTAAATTTGTTCAGCAACTAAGATGCGTACTAACGGATGCGGTAAAGTTAAAGCAGATAAAGACCACTTAACCTGAGCTTTTTGCAGGCAAGCGCTAGAAAGACCATCAGGGCCACCGACAAGTAAATCCACTTCACGATTTTCACCATGCCAAATTTTTAATTCTTCGGCTAATTTCTCAGTCGACCACGTTTGACCTTTCACATCGAGTGCGACGACAAGATTGCCTGGCTTAATTGTAGCAAGAATTTTTTCGCCTTCTTTTTCAGTAATGCGTTTGATATCGGCTTGTTTGGTACGTTTTTCAGGGGTGATTTCATGCAGTTTAAGCGTGTAGCCCGGAGGTAATCGTTTTGCGTATTCTTGATAACCGTTTTCGACCCAATCCGGCATTTTATTCCCCACCGCAATGAGTCGAATTACCATAACTTAACCTCGGCTTTCACGTTGTTTGAGAACAGGTTCCCAAAGGTCTTCTAAGCGGTAGAATTCACGTGCTTCAGGTAGCATGACGTGGACGATGATATCGCCTAAATCAACAATAACCCAGTCGCCTTCACCTTCGCCTTCAATGCGGACGTAGCTGACTTTATTTTGTTTCGCTACAGTGACAACGTTTTCAGCCATTGATCTCACATGGCGATTTGATCGACCACTGCAAATAATCATGGTGTCTGCTATGGTGGTGAGGCCGCGCACATCTAAGGTGACAAGATCAATGGCTTTTAGATCGTGTAAAGCGTCAATTGCGATTTTTTGTATTTTTTCAATTTCCATTTCTATTTCTCTTGGTTTGTCGTTAATTATATTTTGCTAATGCTGTAAGTACCGTGTTGCTTTATATAGTCGTAAACAGAATCGGGTAATAAAAATTCTGGGCTACGTCCGTGAGCTATTTGCTTGCGAATATCCGTTGCTGAAATATCTAAGGGAGTCACGGGGTGTAATAAAATATGTCCTGACAGTTTATCGTGAAGACGCGCGACTTGCTTTGTCAAACAGGACTTTAATAGTTCGGCAACTGTTCCAGTTTGGGGTAATTGATATTGCGGTCGATGCGCGACAACCAAGTGTGCCAATTTTAAAATATCTTCCCATCGATGCCAGCTAGGAAAATGTAATAAGGCATCAATACCCATAATGAGACATAAAGGGGTCGTTGGTAGCGTTTCACGTAAATGTTTTAAAGTATCAATAGTGTAGGATGGTCCCTTGCGTTCAATTTCGCAGGTATCAACTTTTAATCCAGGTTCGTTGGCTACTGCAGTTTGCACCATGGCTAGGCGCTGTTCTGGTGAGGCTGCAGGCGTTTTTCTGTGGACGGGTTGGTAACAGGGGATTAGGCGTACTTCTGCAAGATCTAGGGCTTGATAGAGCTCTAATGCGGTACGCAAATGTCCATAGTGAATGGGATCAAAGGTGCCGCCGAGAATACCGATTGCTTGTTTAGGATGATGCATATGAAGACCGCTCTTCCATAGGTTTATATTAGTATAGCATTTCCGGCCATTTGCAAGGTGAGCTTTTGAAAAGCATCCCAGACATTGCCTTCGCCAGCACCTTTGATTGTACGATCAATTTTAGCTGCATCCGCTAGCATTTTTAAGCAGGCGGCGGGCTGATGTTGTTGCAAAAACCGTTTTACTTTAGGTTGGCGTTTTTCCCAGATGCGATATTTGGCAAATAAACTACTTAATGCCACCCCTTGTTTAGCCTGTTTGCTGATTTCAGCCAATGTGCGTAGTTCACGGCTAAGCGCCCATAATATTAAGACAGGCTCGGTATCTTCAGCGCGCAAATTATCTAAGATTCTCAAGCAGCGTTGGCTGTCTCCAGATAAGGCGCATTCTACCAAGCTAAAGATATCAAAGCGTGAATTGTCGGTGACTATTTTGGCTAACGTCGTTTGATCCAGTGTGCCCGAGATTTGTAACAAACCAAATTTTTCTATTTCTTGTGCGGCGGCTAATAAATTACCTTCCACTTGATCGGCAAGAAATTTTGCTGCATCTAAGGTGAGATTGAGTCCGCTTTTTTTTCCGCGCTGCATGATCCAGGCAGGTAATTGTTCTAATGGGATTGGCCAAATTTGTAGAGTAACACCTGCTTTGTCGAGCGCTTTATACCAGCTGGTTTGTTCGGTTTTGCTATCAAATTTATTAGCAGTGATAATTAAAATCGTGTTGTCCAACGGTGCGGCGGCAATACTTTGTAAAATTTTACTCGTGGCAGGATTCGGTTTGTTGCCCGCAAGCTGTAATTCAATGATGCGACGTTCGGCAAAAAGAGAAAGGCTGTGTGTTTCTGCATAGAGTAACTTGCCCCAATCAGAACCGGCTTCGACGGTTAAAGAGAGACGTTCAGTATATTGCGCTTTTTGTGCAGCGCCACGGATGAGGTCTCGTGCTTCTTGCACAAGTAATACTTCATCACTACTAATGAGATAGATGGGCGCTAGTGTTTTTGCTAGGTGTTGTTCTAGCTGTTGCAAGGCTATTTTCATTGTTAGTCTCTTGTTGATTTACCGCCGCCGTGGTTTTAGGAGAAGCTAGGCGTAACATAATGTCGAATACAGCTGCACGTCGCATTTGTTGATATAAGTTGCTTTCTTCGTTGCTGCCACCTAAGACTTGGCTAGCTTGAATTGTGACGGTGCGATTTTCAGTAATTTTTTCTACTGGTACTAGTATTTTTCCCTGTGGATCAGTTATTTCATAGGTCACAATTAAAGACAGATTATAGAGTCGAGTCTGTTGGGTGCCGCCAACGCCCAGCAATTGCTGGGTTTGTTGTTCGGTAATATTTAAGATGAGCGATGAGCTTGTTGCTGTGCTGGCAAAATCTACCTGAGAAAGTTTGAGCGACTGTTTCAGATAGCGTGTGAGTTCGCTGTAAGGATCATTGCTTTGCAGATACAAGTGATGAAAAGGTGGCGCTAAGGGTTCGGCGCCACGCAAATGAAATCCGCATCCGGTTAAGAGAAGCATTAAGCACATGAAAATCCCGAGGCTAAAGCGCATCAAGCATCTCCTACCACAATGTTTACCAATCGGCCGGGTACGGTAATGACTTTCTTGACGGTTTTATCTGCAATAGCGGTTTTAACTTTTGCATCGTTGAGCGCGATTTCTTCAATCACTTTAGTTTCAGCATCAGCTGGTGTTTGGATACGGCTGCGCAATTTTCCATTGATTTGAACAACGAGTTCAATTTGATCCATTTTCAATGGTGTTGCGCTGGCCTTTGGCCAGGGTGCACTGAGAATAATGCCTTGATAGCCCAAGTCTTGCCAAAGTTGGTGTGTGATATGCGGCGCAACGGGGGCCAGGATGCGTAACAGTATACTCATGCCTTTGAACATAATATACGGCTTAATGTCTTCAGCATCCGCTTGTCGTTCCGGAATTTTAGCTAACAAATTAAGTAATTTCATTGCGCCTGAAACAACAGTATTAAATTGCAATCTTTCGTAATCGTAACGCGTTTGTTCGAGAATTTCATAAATTTGTCGTAAGACATCGCGTTGTTTGGCGTCGGTTTTATCCCAATCAATCGAGGAGTGGTTCGATTTGGCTGCAATTTCTTGTTTGATCAAGTCACGATTTTCATGAGCGAGTGACCATAAACGTTTGAGGAAGCGATGAGCGCCTTCTACACCGCTATCTGACCATTCTAAGCTTTGTTCTGGTGGTGCAGCGAACATCGTAAAGAGTCTGACGGTATCAGCGCCGTAACGATCAATCAAAGGCTGCGGGTCGACAGTATTACCTTTTGATTTAGACATCTTAATGCCTTCATTCAACACCATGCCTTGAGTTAATAAACGGGTGAACGGTTCGTCTGTATTGAGTAATCCTTCGTCGCGCATTAATTTGTGGAAGAAGCGAGCGTATAGTAAGTGCATGACGGCGTGTTCAATACCGCCAATGTACTGATCGACAGGCACCCAATAATTGGCGCGACCGTCGAGCATGGCCTTGTCGAGTTTTTTGCAAGCAAAGCGAGCGTAATACCAGGAAGATTCAAAGAAGGTATCAAACGTATCAGTTTCGCGTTCTGCTGCTTCGCCGCACTGAGGGCATTGCGTTTTAAAGAATTCAGGCATAGCTTTTAAAGGGGAAGCTACACCTTCAAAGCTGACTTTTTCCGGTAAGACGACAGGTAAATCTTTTGCTCCGACGGGTCCACATTTTGGGCAATATATAATTGGAATCGGTGTTCCCCAATAGCGTTGACGTGAAATACTCCAATCACGTAAGCGATAGTTGATGCGGCGTTTGCCAAGTTGCTTTTCTTCCAAGAAATTGATGATGTTTTGAATCGCGATGTCAGAAGCAAGATCGGTAAATTGTCCAGAATCAATTAAGACACCTGCTTGTACGAAAGCCTG
>Ga0207044_1106_pt1 | contig 11338 bp, 8 predicted proteins | sample Alteio_BWMinCont_68_FD_153300 | JGI IMG/M metagenome (GOLD analysis project Ga0207044, IMG submission 153300) | Enriched cells from forest soil in Barre Woods Harvard Forest LTER site, Petersham, Massachusetts, United States -... | ecosystem: Environmental > Terrestrial > Soil > Temperate forest >... | reverse complement strand
GCAATGGCAAAGGAACTGGTGGAAATGATGGACAAGCTCGGATTTCCGACCTTCACGCTGATCGGCCACGACCGCGGAGGACGCGTCAGCTACCGCATGGCCCTGGATCATCCGAAGAACGTGGAGCGACTCGCTGTGTTCGACGTGATTCCGATCCTCGAAGGGTGGAGCCGGTCAGATGCGCGCTTCGCGCAGACTTACTGGCCTTGGATTTTGCTTTCACAAAAGGAACCACTCCCGGAAAAGTATCTTCTGGGTGCGCCCGAGGCTGTCTTCCATAATCCCTTCGGGCAAGGGTCCTTCGGCCCAGAGATTCTCGAAGAATACGTTTCAACTTATCGCGATCCGGCTCGCGTTCACGGAATCTGCGAAGAGTATCGAGCGGCTGCGACCATCGATGTCGAACACGATCGTGCGGATAAGGAAGCATCCAGGCGAATCAAATGTCCCATGCTGCATCTATGGGCGGAGGGTGGTCCTCTCGACACTTTTTATGCGAAGGACGGAGGCCCGCTGGGCATTTGGCGGCAATGGGCCCCGCTCGCGCACGGACAGGCGATGAAGGGCGGCCACTTCTTTCCGGAAGAGAATCCTGACGACACCGCAGTTCTCGTCGAGCAGTTCCTTTCTGCTTGAGGACCGTATGGCGAAAGGAGTGGAGCGTATTCCCGCTCCGACCAAAAGGGAGGAAAAACACATGGTGGCATGGGATCGCGTGACCCGTCGTGACGTGTTGCGCGCGATACACGAGTACGACCGGCTGGGCCCAGAACAGTTCTTCTCTGAACATGGTTTCGCCCCTACTACGACCTATGAGTTGGTCTGGGGTAAACACCGTTACCCGCCTAAGGCAGTCTTGGGCGCAGCTTATGAGTTCGCCACTGGGCAACAGCTTAGCTCTGGTGACTTCGAGGGTGGGAAGACCGGCGCCGTAAGAGTGCTCGGCAAACTAGGATTCACGGTCAAGCAAAAGCTGGAGAAATAAAGGAGATGCGGAAATGAAAAAGTGGAAACTTGTGATTCCTATCGCCGCAGTCGCGGCTTTTCTCGCTTGGTATGCATTCCGGCCCGAACGGCTTGTGGTTAATCGGCGTGTCAATGAAGCCATGCCGGCCGTACAAGGGAGTTCGTCGCCGCAGACTCTCGCCTCCGGACAGTTCTACAGCATCTTGCACCCAACGGCAGGTACCGCAACCATCTATCGGATGGGGGATGGCAGTCGTGTTCTTCGCTTTACGAACTTCACCACATCAAACGGTCCTGATGTGCACGTCTACATGGTTGCCGCCGACGACGCAAAAGATAACGCCAGCGTGCTGCGCGCGGGCTTCATTGATTTAGGAACCATCAAGGGGAATATGGGCGACCAAAACTATACTCTTAATCCCGAAATTGACTTGTCCAAATATCGCGCGGTTTCAGTGTGGTGCAAACGGTTCAGCGTCAACTTTGGCGCTGCTCGACTGGGATCGCCGTCCGCCTCTTTCTGAAAGGAAAAGGTTTCAATGAGAAAGAGGCAAGGGCTTCCTCCGCACGATCCAAAGGAATCCGAAGGTCGTCCAAGGGCTGCTGCGCCACAACTCCATCAAAGTGACGATGGATATCTACGATGGACCGATGTGAAGCAGATGGCGCACCGAAAGGTGCTTCCGCATGGTCACTCGCAAACAAGTACGTACCGTAATACGTACCAGGTCAGGAACTGCGGTTCCTGCAAGCACTTGATTTTGTTGGCGTCCCCGACGGGATTTGAACCCGTGTTACCGCCGTGAAAGGGCGATGTCCTAGGCCAGGCTAGACGACGGGGACCAGAGAAGGCGAGCCGAGGGTCAATCTATCGATGTTAACAGCGCCCATACACAGTGTCAAAAACGATTTCGATCTTGGCGGCGCTTACTCATTTTTTTTCGCTGAATGTCCTCGGTTCAAATTGCGCGAGATGAATGCGAGTTGGCTCGATGGCTGAGCCCAATAAATGGGCTTATCACCGACTGATCCCCGCCCCCCGGATGTTCTAAAATTAATGGGTGCCCCACGTTTGGGCCGGAGCAATCCTATGGCCGATGCACTTTTTCTCAGTCTGTGGTTTCCGAGTTTTGACTTGGACGAAATGATGCCGCGTGCTTTGGCGGTGATGCGGCAGTTTCCATTTTCAGCCGCGCAGCCGGGAATCACTTATGTGGCAATGCATCCTGTTTCTTGGGGTGAGCCCACGATTTTCGAACAGCGGTTCAGACCGGGTATCCCTCCTGAGGATGCCGTGCTGCTCGCGTCTGACCTGCTTCACGAGGACTACGCCTATTTGTTTGAGGCGTTCTGGGACCTTTGGGTTCTTTCCGACCAGCGCGAGTGGATTCTGCAGCCATCGCTCGTGAAATTCCTGGTCCACGGCGTGGACTTTGAAGAAAGTGTCTACGAGCACGAGGGTCACATCGAGATAGACTTCGGCATCGACTCGCGGTTTCTGCAGGAAGATGTGGAACTCGACAGCGAAACGGAAACTCGAGTTCGCGCCAATGTGCAAAAGTTGGTGGAGTTCACGAACAAGGCAGAGAAGAGTTCAGGAGCGAGCGCACGCCTGCTGTGGTCAGAATCAGAGGAGAACCTGGCGCAGAAACTGATCGCCCGCCTGCAGAAAGTGCAGTAAAAACGAAGGGTCGCTCTCGGTGCGGCGACCCTCAGTTTGAAACGGTTCAAGCTACTTCGTTCTTCCGCCCTCAATTTTCAGCTTGTCGCTTGCTCCGGCTTGAGCCGCCGCGAGCCGCGCCGTCAATACACGGAAGGGCGAGCAGGCCACATAGTCCATCCCGACTTCATGGCAGAACTTCACGGAGTCGGGATCGCCGCCGTGCTCTCCGCAGATTCCGACTTCAAGATCGGGGCGAACCTTGCGCCCGCGTTCGATTCCGATGCGAACCAACTCTCCAACGCCTTCGCGATCGATCACCGCGAAGGGATCCTGTTTGAGGATGCCTTCTTTCAAATAGGTTGGCAGCACCTTGTTCACATCGTCGCGCGAGAATCCAAATGTGGTCTGGGTGAGATCGTTGGTGCCGAAGCTGAAGAACTCAGCTTCTTTTGCGATCTCGCCTGCAAGCAGCGCGGCTCGGGGCAGCTCGATCATAGTTCCCACGAGGTAATGCACCTTCTTGCCTTTCTCACGGAAAACTTCTTCCGCGACGCGCCGCACGATCGCTGCCTGGTTCTCCATTTCTTTTAGAGTCGCGATGAGCGGAATCATGACTTCCGCATGCGTCTTAATTCCCTCCTTTTCTACCGCAACCGCTGCCTCAAAGATGGCGCGCGCCTGCATCTCGGTGATCTCGGGATAGGTGATGCCTAAACGGCAGCCGCGATGTCCGAGCATGGGATTGAACTCGTGGAGTTCTTCAACTCGGCGAAGCAGCTTTCTCAACTCATTCAACTTCGGGGAGCGCGGCTTGGTAGCTTCAAGCACAGCGATCTCTACCATCAACTCTTCGCGCTTGGGGAGGAACTCGTGCAGCGGCGGATCCAGCAGTCGAATCGTTACTGGCAGACCATCCATGACGCGAAAGAGTCCGATGAAATCGGCGCGCTGCATGGGCAGAAGTTTTTTCAGCGCCGCTCGACGATCCTTTTCATTGTCCGTCAGAATCATTGTGCGCACGTGCGGAAGACGGTCCTCGGCGAAGAACATGTGCTCGGTCCGGCACAATCCGATGCCCTCAGCGCCAAACGCGCGCGCCTGTTTCGCATCGCGCGGAATGTCCGCGTTGGCGCGCACACCGATTTTGCGGAAAGGTTCCGCCCAGCCCAGAAACTTCATCAGTTCAGCATCGTCCGGCGCGGCGTCGAGAGTGTCGAGCTTGCCCTTGATCACGCGACCGGTGGTTCCATCGAGCGAAATCCAATCGCCCTCCTTGAAGATCTGGCCTTTCACCCGCATCTCGCGAGCGTGTTCTTTTACCCCGATGTCGCCCGCGCCCGCGACGCAACATTTGCCCATACCGCGGGTGACGACCGCGGCGTGGCTGGTCATGCCCCCGCGCGAGGTCAGAATGCCCGCAGCGACTTCCATGCCGTGAATGTCCTCAGGAGTCGTTTCGGCTCTGACCAAGATAACCGGATTTCTTTTGCTGCCGTGTCCCGCTTTTTCCACCGCCTCGTCCGCGGTGAACACGATTTGACCGACGGCGGCGCCGGGAGACGCTGGCAAGCCGATTGCCAGAACTTCGATTTTCGCTTTCTTCTCGTCCAAGCGCGGAACCAGGAAATCATAAAGCTGGTTAGGTTCCACGCGGAAGATCGCTTCTTCTTTGCTGATCAGGCCTTCTTCCACCATCTGGATGGCCACGCGCACAGCGGCGAGTCCGGTGCGCTTGCCATTGCGCGTTTGCAGCATGTAAAGCTTGCCTTCCTGAATGGTGAACTCGAAATCCTGCATGTCGCGATAGTGTTTTTCCAGGCGGCTGGTGATTTCGCGAAGCTGTCGGTAAACATCTGGCATGATCTTTTCCAGTTCGAGAATCGGGACGGGCGTGCGAATGCCTGCAACGACATCCTCGCCCTGCGCGTTCATTAGAAACTCACCGTAGAATTCTTTGTTGCCGATCGCGGGATTGCGCGTGAAACCTACGCCCGTGCCGCTAGTGTCACCGAGATTGCCGAAGACCATTGCTTGCACGTTCACCGCGGTTCCCAGATCGTCGGAGATGTTATTTATGCGGCGATAGTGCTTGGCGCGATCGTTCTGCCAGGAACGGAAAACGGCATCGCGGGCCATGACCAGCTGATCATGAGCATCCTGCGGGAAGTCGCGCTTGGTGTGCTTCTTAACTACTTTTTTGTATTCCGCAATCACTTCCTTCAACGCTTTGGCGTCGAGGTCGGTATCGAGCTTGGCTTTTTTCTGTTTCTTCTTGGCATCGAATATTTTTTCAAATTCTTCCTTCTCAATTTCCAGCACCACGTTGCCGAACATTTGAATCAATCGGCGGTAGGAATCGTACGCAAAGCGTGGGTTATCGCTGCGTTTGGCCAGCGCTTCGACACTTTGGTCGTTCAAGCCGAGATTCAGAATCGTATCCATCATGCCCGGCATGGAAAACTTCGCGCCCGAGCGGACACTCACCAGCAGCGGGTTTTCGCCCTTGCCGAGCTTCTGGCCTTGGAGTTGCTCGAGGTCGGCCAGCGCTTCTTCCATCTCCCGGTCAACTTCTTTCGAAACTCCGCCGTGCCGCATGTATTCACGACAGGCTTCGGTTTGGATGGTAAAGCCGGGCGGCACCGGCAGGCCTGCGTTGGTCATTTCGGCGAGGCCCGCGCCTTTTCCGCCGAGTTCGTCTTTCATCTTGCCGTTACCATCGGCCTTGCCGCCGCCGAAGAAATAAACATATTGAATGGTTGGCTTCTTGCTGGTTACTGCTATTTCCGCTTCCGGGAGAGTCTGTGTTGCCATGAGATTAGTCCTTTACTGTTTCGAAGATTCTTTGGATTCCTTGCCTTCCGTCACTATTTCTGAAAAATCTGCAATGGTGGAGAATTCTTTTAACAACGACTGCAACAGCGCCAACCGATTTGCGCGGACGCGTTCATCGTCGACCATGACCATGACTTTGTCGAAAAAACGGTCCACTGCAGGCCTGAGTTTTGAGATCTCAATAAGAGCGTTTTCGTAATCTCCCTGTGCGCGAAACCCATCGACCGTTTCAACCGCGCGTGGAATTTGAGCGGCCAATTCTTTTTCCGCCGCTTCCTGAAACGCATTCGCATCAATGGCGGGCGCTACTTGCTTCCCGCTCTCGCCTGCCTGGCGAAGAATGTTCTTGATGCGCTTGAATGCGATCGAAATCGATTCGAAGTCAGTGGAGGGTCGGACTTTAGTCACCGCTTCAGCCCGAGCGATCGCGCCCACTACGTCATCAGAGCCCGCAGCCAGAACGGCATTCACCACGTCATACTTAAACCCGAGCACATCGCGCAGATAAAACTCCAGCCGCTCACGGAAGAAAATCCGCAAAGTGCCGGCGTAATCAATCTCACCTGAAAACTTCCGTTCCGCCGACGATCCACGATAGGCTTCGCGCGCGTCCGCAAACAACTGTGTCAAGCTGAGCGGTAACTTCTTCTCCGCAATCGTTTTTACAATTCCGTTTGCCTGCCGCCGCAGGGCAAACGGATCCTTCGATCCAGTAGGCTGCAGGCCAAGCGCAAACATTCCGGCAATGCTGTCCGCTTTATCAGCGATTGAGAGGATCGCACCCTCGATTGAGCGTGGTACCGAGTCGTCCATGGATTCCGGTTTATACTGATCGTAGATCGCCTGCGCGATCGCCTGACGAGTCGCATCCGGCATACCGGTATCGAGTTCCTGCACGGCGGCATAGAGTCCACCCACGATTCCCTGCAGTTCGGTAAATTCCTTTACTAGTTCAGTCGTGAGGTCAGTCTTGGCCAGCGAGGCAGCTTTATGTACGATCCCTGGACGAACCTGCACCCCTCTCTGGCGGAGGGTTTCGCACAACCAACTGCATAGACGCTGCACCCGCCTCGTCTTTTCGTAGTAGCTGCCCAAGTCCTTTTGAAAGGTGACGTTCTTGAGCCATACCGTGCGCTCGCGCAACGAATGCTTTTGATCGGTCTGCCAGAAAAACCGGGCATCGTTGAACCGGGCGCGGAGAACGCGTTCGTGTCCATGACGAATGATACCGCGCGGATCGCCATCGGTGTTCAGCACAGCCAGAAAATGCGGTAGCAGTTTGCCGCCCGCATCTTCGACCGCGAAATATTTCTGATGATCGCGCATCACTGTGACCAGAACCTCGTCAGGCAATTCCAAGAACTCACGATCGAAATTGCCCAAGATCACGGAAGGCCATTCAGTCAAGTTGACGACGGTGGACTGCAACTCACGGTCAGTCCTTATTGAAACCTTCCTCTCAACCTCTAGGTTGCGAGCTTGCTCGTCGATGCGACTTGCTCGGTCGGCCGGAACAACAAGGACGGCGTTAGCCTTCAAAGCGTCGACATAATCGTTCGCGGAACGTATCTCCACGGGAGTGGAGCTTAAGAAGCGATGACCACGGGAGATTCTCGAGGCGACGACCCCGCCAAACTCGATTGGTAGCACTTCGTCGTCCAATAAAGCGACTATCCACCGGACCGGCCGAACGAAACGCTCTGCTGTTTTCGCACGCCAATACATGGTCTTCGGCCAATAAAAGTTTCTCAGTTGGTCCTCAACAATTTCCCGCAATACAACTCCGGTCGGGCGCCCTGCTCGATTGAGCTGGACAGCAGCATAGTTTCCCTTTTTTGTCGTGGTTCTTATGAGGGAAGAGATTGGCACACCGTGCTTTTTTGCAAAAGCCTCGGCGGCTGCAGTCGGGGCGCCGTCCTTGAAGGCTATGTTCCACGAGGGGCCGACTTCTTGATAGTCGATATTAGGTTCTTGAAGGGGGAGCGCCGGTACGTAAGACGTTAACCTACGGGGAGTCCAATAAGACCTGCAGCGAGTGACATCTACAGGGAAATAGATTTGCTGCAAGGCTGCGATCGTGTTGGAAACGAGTATATCCGCCCCCGCCCTCAACATTCGTGCGGGAATCTCTTCGCAGCCGATCTCAAGCAGAAAGTCTGGCATGTCTTTTCATCCCTTGCGCCGGCGCTACAAAAAAGCTGGACAGACTTGCAAGTCAGGGTATTGCTGGGGCCGTTTCTCTTTTCGCCTTCTGCCTTTTCTGCTGATCCGACTCTTCGGATGCTGGCTCATCTTGCTGCTGATCCACGTACACCTTCGCAATCCCCACCGCGAGCGCACGCACTCGCGCGATAACCCCCACACGCTCAGTCACCGAAATCGCGCCCCGAGAATCTAAAATATTGAACAGATGCGAGCACTTAAGGCAAAGATCGTAAGCGGCAAGAACTGGATACCGCTTCAACGACGGGGGGCGGCCGGTGTTGTCGAGGAACCCTCTCAGGCCGGTCCGTTCAAGGCGATCGTACTCCTCTTTCTTGACCATCCAGTAGCCATCAATGAGCAACTGGCACTCCCTTTCGTAAAGGTCGAAGTGACTCCTGAGGAAATCAGCATTTGCTAAGTCGAAGTTGTACACGGAGAACTGAATCTCGTCCGACAGCCGTACATCGCCGTAGGTCGTAGCCTTGCCAGTTTCCGGATCGCGTGCCCACACAATGTCGTAAATGGAATCGACATCCTGAAGGAATGCCGCGATGCGTTCCAAGCCGTAAGTCAACTCCGCAGATATTGGATCAAGATCCACTCCGCCGCACTGCTGAAAGTAAGTAAACTGCGTGATCTCGAGTCCATCGAGCATTACCTGCCAGCCCACGCCCCACGCGCTAAGTGTCGGCGCTTCCCAATTGTCTTCCTCGAACTTGATGTCATGCTGCCGCAGGTCAATCCCCATCGCACCCAGCGATTCCAAGTAAAGCTGCTGCACGTTTTCCGGCGGTGGCTTCAGAATCACTTGCAGTTGGGTATGCTTATAGAGACGATTGGGATTCTCCCCATACCGCCCATCAGCAGGCCTGCGGGATGGTTGCACGTAGACCACTTTGTACGGACTCGGCCCCAGCACGCGAAGAAATGTTTCGGGCGCCATGGTTCCTGCGCCGACCTCCACGTCATAGGGCTGTTCCAGCACGCATCCCCGTTCGGCCCAGAAGGTCTGGAGGCGCAGGATGAGTTCCTGAAAGGTGAGCGGATTGGAGTTGGTCTGAGTCAAAGTGTGAGCGAAGCATTTAGCACTTGGTATGAACATCCGAGCAATTCTTGGAGGCTCAACCCGAGATCCCAGCGACCAAATGCTAAGTGCCAATTACTAACCGCTAATCTTCTCCAGCATTCCTGCAGTTACGAGCTTTTTCTCCATGTGCCGCTGGAGAGCCTGCAGCAGAAACTTACGCAAGTCGGCGGCTTGCACTTTGTGCCCCGGCGTTGCCGTAAAACTTTCCACCGGTGCGCGCAACATTTTGCTCGCAAGCATCCGCGATTCCACAGAAATTTCGGATGACGCAAGCCGCTTGTCCTCGGCACACAGCAAACCATCGCTCAAGGCATGAAAGAATGCTCGACTCCCATTCAGGGTCCGCCCGCAGACTATACACTCGGACAGTTCAGGCAGATAGCCCATCAGCCGGGTCATCCACAAGTCGAAATACGTGATCGGCATCCAGACATCCGTCCCGCGCAATCCCGCCAGGACCGCCAGTGCAAGCCGGAAGACATCATCATTGACTTCGCGATCTGGAAGTAACTCGTCCAGCAACTCGGCTACATGGCCCAACGCGACCGCCCGAGGATAACTCACCTCAAACGCCATCGGGGATTCCAGCACTTCGCACGAATCCAGACGCGCCAACTCCTGCCGTTCGCGATCCTCGTAATAAGCTCGAACGTAGGTCAGAGGCTCAAGCGCTCCGCCAAACCGCCGTTTAGACTTCTTGGCAGCGCGCGCTACTCCCCGTACCTTACCTTCCAAGCGCGTAAACAGCGTGACCAGCAGGTCGGCCTCGCGCAACGGATACGTCCGCAAAACGATTGCTTCCGACTCCTTCAGCGCCATGGAAGCTCAGCAGGTAATCTTTGATTGTAATTGAGCGGTCGGGAGATGGAAAGGAGACGCGGCTCGCGGAATGCGATCTCGCCCACCTCCGAAAAGCAAAAGGCGCGCGTCGATGGATAAAAGACGCGCGCCCAGCCGAGAACGAGGGATTCCGAATTACCGGCCAAAGTATTTGGCGTTTCGCTCCGTGAAGGCTTTCCACTTTTCCGGCAGGTCATCCAGCGCGAAAATCGCGGATACGGGGCAGACGGGAACACAAGCTCCACAATCAATGCACTCAACAGGGTCGATGTACAACATTTCCTCTTCGGGGAACGCGGGCGCATCCTTCTTAGGATGGATACAATCGACTGGACAAGCGTCCACACAAGCAGTGTCCTTGGTGCCGATGCACGGTTCTGCAATTACGTATGTCATAAAGTCTGTGTCTCCTGAGATGGTTGCGGAACTTAACAGAACCGCTAATTCTAACAAGAATGCAGCCAGCGGTACAGCGTTCAGCAGGGTTTTCTACGCCTCCACCAGTTCCCGCTCCGCGCTTGGCTCGTACTCGACGATGTGACCCGCCACCGCACTAGCGGCCACGGTCAGCGGACTGGCCAGGTACATCTGTCCCGGCCCACTGCGACCGGGGAAATTCCGGTTTTGCGCGCTAATCACAACTTGCTCGGGCCGCGTGGTCACTCCCGGCCCGGCGTTGATGCATGCTCCGCAACTCGGCTCGATTACATGCGCTCCGGCTTTCTGGAAAATCTCGAGATAGCCTTTGCGGATGCAGTACTCGCGAGTCTCTTGGGATCCAAACTGGATGTAGAACTTTACCGAGTCCGCCACGCGCTTGCCATGCTTGAGCGCATCGGCGAGCACGAGCGCATACATGTCCATGTCTTCATTCTTGCCCGCGGTGCAGGTTCCACCATAGGCGAGTTCCACGGGCACAGGCGTATTCAGTTCGCGAATGTACTTGCCGTTTCCCGGGTCGCCTGGCGTAGCCACCATTGGCGTAATCTCGGCGGCATCCAACTCGATGACGTGGGCGTATTGTGCATTGGGATCACTGTTCAAGCCCTCGATCATAGCCTGCGCCTTCTTGCGGTCCATGCCACGTCGTTCCACTAGAAAATCCACGGCCTTGCGATCGGGGGCCACGATGCCGGTGAAACCGCCAATCTCCGCAGCCATGTTGGTCATGGTGGCGCGTTCGTCAACGCTGAGATCCTCAATCGCCTCGCCAGCGTATTCCATGACCTTGGCTAGCGCTTTGCCATCGCGAACATAATCGAGACTGAGAATCTTTAAAATGAAATCCTTCGCGGTGACGTTGGGGTGCTTCCTGCCTCGAATCACAATCTTCACCGACTCCGGCACCTTTACGCGAACATCTTTTGTGATCCACGAATTGAAGACGTCGGTTGTGCCGATGCCAAAGGCTACGCACCCGATTGCACCCACGTGCGGGGTATGCGAGTCGGAGCCAATGTTCAATTGCCCGGGGAGCGCGTAGCTTTCCAGAACGATCGAGTGGCAGATTCCTTCCGAGCCCTTACGGTCTTTCAATTCGCCGTGCAGCTTGATCCCCTGTTTCGCCGCGAAGTCCTGCTGCTTAAGCTTAAGTTGGGTTGCAAGATCGAGGAGACCGAGTTTCTTCTTCTCTTCCGAGATTACTTCGTCGAGAAACGTGAGGTGGTCGCGGAAAAACAAAATGCTCGTGGGATCGTTTACCTTAGCGTCTTTTCCTACGTAACGCTCGAAGAAAATGGCTGCCA
>Ga0207044_1105_pt1 | contig 11339 bp, 9 predicted proteins | sample Alteio_BWMinCont_68_FD_153300 | JGI IMG/M metagenome (GOLD analysis project Ga0207044, IMG submission 153300) | Enriched cells from forest soil in Barre Woods Harvard Forest LTER site, Petersham, Massachusetts, United States -... | ecosystem: Environmental > Terrestrial > Soil > Temperate forest >... | reverse complement strand
ATTGCTCATCAGGCAAAAACCATGAATCCGATGATGATATTTATTGATTCCATCTTGTATTAAAAAATAAAAATATTTTCTATCTTCGTCAGAAAAGAAAATTTGTTTTTTATTATTTCCGCGAAGCATCACATGATAGAAAGCCCCTGGAAAATGAATGCGAGGTTTTCGCGCCATAAATTTTTCCTGGATTAGAAAATAGGATTCAGTTTGAATAGTTGATGAGCAGGATGGATCAAGAAGAAAAAGGCTGGGTAGGGTGTCTTTGTTAGGTATTCAACACTACATGATCCGGATTCAAATGAAAAGGGTTTCATTTAATAAATCAGATTGTCAGGCCTGACCCCTTGACTTTGATGACTCGTTGATTTGATAAGTCAGATTGTCAGGCCTGACCCCTTGACTCGAATGAAAAGGGTTTCATTTAATAAGTCAGATTGTCAGGCCTGACCCCTTGACCTTGACTCGCCAGCTTTTCCGACGTTGCACACACACAATATTGTCTATAAAATGACGTCACTTATCGATATTGAAGGGTGTGAAATGAAAAAAAATCTTATATTAATCAGTCTACTTTTGGCTCAGTTCGGTGTTGTCGGGGCGTATGCTGCTGATCCAGCCCAAGCTAAGATGCGTTCGCTTGCTGATTTTTATGCAAAATTTAAAACATCATCAGAGACGGTTTGGCCTGGGTTGAATGTAGGTCAGCATCCTTTGTTGGTCGGGTATGATGATTTTTTTGCAAAAGACGATGAACCTTTTGATGATAGTATTTATGCTCTCGATTTCAAAACCAAAAATTCGGCGTGGCAAAAGCAAATTTGGGGTAGTCAGACAGTTTATTACTTGCCTCATGATAATTTGGGATTTCATCAATATCAGGGTGATATAAATAATGCTTATTTTGATATAGAAAATCAAAAGGCGGTTCCTGTATTGATCGATGAGGAGTTAGATGACCAAATAAATAATGTGATATTGGCAGAAGAATTGTATGCGTATCATGAATTATTTGATACGAGTAATCATAAAGCCAAAATTAATCTTTTGATGCAGCGTTATAATGTGAATTACACTGGTTTGAGTGATCTAGAAAATTATAGTTTAATTTTATTAGAAGTGAGTGCGTTACAAGATTATTTAAATACGCATAATGAAACAGCGCTAAAAAACTACGTTGCTATTTTCCAAACACGTTATGACAAACTGGATGCGGCGCATAAGCTTTATGAGGTAGATGGTTTAGAATTTTTACCTGCGAGCTTTGTTGGTTATAAAGCAGCGTCTAACAATGATAAAAATCTTACTGATTTGATTTTGAATGCTTATCGTGATGATTTTTCTATGGGTCATCCTGACTATAGCATGATTGACGATAGTTTGTATTTCATTTCAACTGCTGTCAGTTATGGCTTGGATCACACTACGCCTGGTTGGCAGATGGCGATGGAGGCGAATAATACGCCTGCTAGTGTTTTGTTAGCGCAACATTATCATTTGAGTCAATCTGAAATAGCAGCAGGGTATAAAAAAGCCAAGCAGCTCTATAACTACGAAAAAATTTATGCTCTTGTAAATGAAAAAATATCGCCTTATGTGCAGGCTATGAAAGCAGAACAGCAAGCGTATGCGCAGGATGCGGGGGTAGAAATTACTTATACCGATTTTGGTGGTTTAACCTATGATTACCGATCGTTCTCAGATGAGGTATATGCATCAACCTATTATACAAGTAATCATTCGCAAATTAGCAAGGGCGATAGTTTCAAAGTGGGTGGTATGGAACTGCAGAAAGGTGGTTTATTGTTATCAGATTGGAATGATGACGAATCACTGGATTGGCATACTAAATATCGATTTAAAATCCCTGCGGATGCGCAAGTCAAAGTGGATGGTGTGAATTACACGATGGCGCAATTTGTTGCGCAAGATCGGAAAGTTGGGTTTTCTGATTTGGCTATAACGGCGGGTGAGTTGCAGTTTATGCTTTCTAATGATGAGTATAAGTATGCTGTTAAGGTTGAGGGTGGGAAGTTGTATATTGTTATGGTGAAAGCTTCTGTATCTAGGGTGGGTGTGGGGCGGCCGGCGGCTGTTCATTTCCATGGAATCAAAAAGCCCCGGGTTGCGCTGCGCTTACCCGGGCTACGTCGGGGCTTCGCTCAAGCATAGATATGGAGTAGCCCGGGTAAGCGCAGCGCAACCCGGGGCTCTTAATCTTGACGTAACCACAAAACTCAAGTTGCACTAAGCCTTAAGTCTGCATTTGAACATCGAAGAATTAACTATTTTATTCGTGTTCGATATTGCAGACGGTTTTTCTCTAAAAAAAGTCGCTTTACTTTTTGTGTAAGCTAATTCGCCTAAGCAAAGTCCTAATAAAGCACCGCCAATGGCAGACCCTATATACATTCCTAACATTGCACATTGCGGAACTAAGGTTGAGAATATTTCGCCTGATTTTGCAACCACAGGATTGTTAAATGGGTCACTCTTATTCATGGTTTCGCCCACGAAAAGAATTGCAGCAATGCCGAGAATTCCGCCTGCAATCAAGCCTGCTCCGGCACCAATGATACATCCGATTACGATTCCTGCGACTGCGCTACCGATGGCGGATAAAGTAGTGATCAGAGGCTCCAATTTTTCAGAATAAGTTAAATTATTTTGATGCGCTCTCATTACAGCGGCATTTGGTATCGAAAGTGCGATTAATTTTGCGGTCAGTTGGGCAAGTTGTTCTTTGGATTTTTGAGGAATTATTTCAAGGTTATTTATTTTTGCTATTTCTTGTGTGATTTGCTGAAAGCATTCAAGAAAAGTGTGAATGAATTGACAAACAATTGTATCTTTATCTTTACAAGCGCGTGCATATATTTTCAAACTGGTGTCTAGTAATTGAAAAAGTTCTTGTTTGGTTTTTGTATATTCGGATGATTCAAAATTATAGTTATACCTTGGATTTTTTTTCTGTTCTATGTCGCGCAAAAAAACATTATTTAATCTCAAAAATGAATCGATATTTTTGCGCATTTTATCTGGAAGAATTGAGGTTGGGCACGGCGAATCAGTTGTGTCCATTATTTTGGCAGTTTGCGTCATGGGGTAGGTCTCTGATGGGGCTTGATGTGGTCGTATAGTAGCATAGCGGTTTTATTTTACAAGTTGGGCTATAATGTATTGTTTGTGAAGGCTTTTAAGCTTTTTTCAGGCTGCTATAAGTCGCAATTCGTCTTAAGTATCATGGATTCTAATGTTAAACCTGGCCCAAATGCACAGCTGAAAACATTTTTATGATGATGGTCTTTAGTGAGGTCATTCCAGATTTCTTTGAGCACAAAAATGATGGTTGCTGAAGACATATTTCCGTAGTTTCGTAAGACATTATAGGAATATCGATTATCAAAAGCCGTTATGTTTAAAGCGGATTCGCAGGCTTGAAGGATTTTTAAGCCGCCAGGATGTATAGCAAATAAATCTATAGATGATCTATCAAATTGGTTGAGGCTTAATAAGTTCGCAGTGAATTCTGCAATACCCGATTTTATAATGTCTGGTACATAAGAGCTAAGCACTATATCAAATCCATCATTTCCGATTGTCCAGGCCATTTCATTAGTAGAGTGTGGAATTAAGTCACTGTGAAAAGCGGTTATCGTTAAGTTTTTATTTGTAGTGGGCAATGCAGTAATAAGTAAAGCGCCTGCGCCATCAGAAAAAATAGCATTTGAAATAATATTGTCTAGTTCCATATTTTTTTGAAAATGGATGGTGCAAAGCTCAACACTCACAATTAAAACCGTAGCAAGGGTGTCTGTTCTGCAAATTGCATCAGCTAAACGGATAGCATTGAAAGCGCCATAACATCCCATAAAATTAACCGCAGTGCGCTTCGTGGAGGTATTTAAATTTAATTGTTGAACAATTTCTATGTCCAGGCCCGGCGCATACATTCCAGTACAACTGACGGTAATCACATGCGTAATGTTGCTTAAGTCAAAATCAGTGACAGACTGTATACAATTTTGAACGGCGGCTAGTGCTAAAGGTAAAGCATTTTCCTTGTAGAGTTGCATGCGCGCAGCAGTTGCAGGAAAAACGGCGTTAGGGTCATTAGGGAAAAATTCAAATTCACCTACGGATCTCGAATAATCTTTTAATACGCTGTGTCTATAGTCTATGCCTGTTTTTCTATAAACAGATTTCAGTAATCGTTTTACTGCAGGTTTTAAATCTAATGCTGCTGAGATTAACTCGGCGGTATCCAGCTGATCACGCTTATAAGGTGGGTTCGCTGTACCAATTCCAATAATGGCTGTTTGCATGTTGGTTATCTGCTTAGTAAGTGCTTATGAACGCAGATAACTGCAGCGCCAAATCCGATATATTTCATCATGCTTGCTGAGATAGATAAGAATTTCATTGTTAGCATCCTTTGCTTCGTTTTATAAGCCTGCAGAATATCTCAAAACTTTATTCTGTCCAATTTATTTTTAATGCGCAACAATTCGTGATTATTTTTAAACCACAAAAATTAGCTCATTGATTTGGAATGTATGTGAACGTAGGCCGGGTAAGCGCAGCGCAACCCGGGAAGTTATACCGCGCAGCGGTATTCCTTTTTATGTCTTACATTTTTTGTTCGATAGAATGTTGCTGTTTGAGAGAGCGTTGTTTTAGTTGGTCTAGGGATTCTGCAACAAAAAATAGATAAGCCATGTCGTAATCATCATACAAGCGCATCATTATTGGCTTTAATTCTAGAGGATCAACGTGCTGATTGTCGCCCTCGCCGCAAGTGAGCCAGTGGATTAATGCTAGTACGTAGTCGGACTTTCCAATTTCTGTTCCATTTCGGATATAATCCGAGAACAGGGTATCAAGTGGTAATTCTTGTAATACCAATTTTTTTTCGTTTTGAAGCCATTCTGCTATATGAAATTGTCCGTTTTTTAAAGCAGTGCAAAAATAGTCTTGTATTTCCTTAGAGGAAATAGGTATTTTTTTATCGTCAATTAACCATTTCAGCGCGGGGAGATTGCCAATCCTAACAATATTTGAAATTAATGTAACTTGATCTTGCGTTAACGTTTTCTCTTTAAAATAAGAAAGATTCCCGCCTTTGGGATCGAGCAAGCTTTTTGCAATATTAAGTAATTTTGGCTCTAGCAAGGCTCTTGTAAATAGATTTACTTTATCCGTGGGTTTCATTTCTAACTTTATATCCGAATCTAATATATAATCCACTAGCGCAACATTGCCATTTTTCACGGCATCTATCAAAAAATTTACGACCCACTCACCATAATCGTCTTTTGATTTTTGAACGGAAAGAATTTTTGGTATCAGCCATTTGATTGTCTCACTATCTTTAACTGAAGCAATAGTTCCACGTAACTCGTCTAATTGCGATTGACTAAGCATTCGTTGTGAAAAATCTTTTTTAATCTCTGGAGATTTCATTTCTTTTTCCGCCAACTCAAAAATTTCTTTCGCCAATGCGTTATCATGAAAATTTACCGAAGCTACAACAGCCGCTGTATGCGGATATATTTCCTCCAGATCTTGTGGCGAAACGTCATCGGATAAATCTTCTAAAACGTCCTTCGCGTAGCGAGGCCAATCTTTTTTGATGAAGGAAAGAAAATCTTTACTAGATTGCACATTTGTCAAACCAACATTCGTCAGGACCGCTAACGCCTGCATTTTTTTTGATTTCATTTCATCAGCACTTTTACTTTTGAAAATAATATCAAAAAAATCTGGGTCCAGTTTATTATTTGCTAGCAATGTGACACAAACATAATGGAAACTCTCATCGCCCTCATTAGGCATTTTAGACTCATCAAAATAATATTTTAACTCTTCTTGAATTAATTTTTTATTACCTACTTCGATTATTCGAGCCACATAATCTAGAGGTGAAATGTTAGATTTTTGATATTCTGTCAAATCCTCTTTGATCTTTTCTGCGTGAAATTCTTTATTGCCGCACGCGACAACATCGCCCCAGTAAAAAGACAGCAGCTTAATGTGGTTATCCCACTCATCTTGCGTTATATCCTTGGCATGAAGTGGAGGATAATGGATTCCGGTTTCTAGGATGTTTTGTCTTAGCCATTTCATGCGAGAGGGGTTGTTTTGTTCTAGGGTGGCGATGTAGGAGTACATTTTTTTAAGGTCTAGTGAGCTGTATTGGTATTGGGGATTGGGGTCTTCTTTATATCCGAAATCGCGCTCTAGGACTTTTAGCCAGAATTTTCGATCTTCGCTTAGGGATTTTATTTCTTTGTTCCAATGTGTTGATAGCTTGGATAGGGATATGACCTCTTTGCCTCGGAGGAAAGGAAATAGGACGTTGATGATGACAGCTTTAGCGGGTAGCTTTAACAAATCTTGTTGTTTGTCGTCGCCAGGCATGATGGGAGTCCTGTTGGGGTTTTAGTTATAGGTTTATTATAGCATTTTTGGGGTGGGGGGAGGTTTTTGTTATTTTTTAGGGGGTTGAGGAAGGTTTTTTTAAAAGGAATACCGCTTTGCGGTCTTTACGGTATGGTTCCCGGGTGGCGCTAAACATGCGGAGAATATCATGACTGCTTTTCAATTTGTAGATGTTGACGTAGCTAAAGATAAATTTGATATCGCTTTGTTAGTGAATGGCAAATACCAACATAAATGTTTCACTCCGGGCTCTTAATCATGATAGAGCGAGAATCAAGGCAGCACTTCAAACCCATCATAGAATTGCCCTAGCTTCGAGTTCCGGCCATAAAGTTTAATGGTTTTATTTATCAAAAATTCCGGTGGGAACTTTTGGCATAGATTATAAGAAAACGAAACAGAATATTTCTGTTTATCTGAGTTTTCAAGCAATAGTTCCATCTTATGCCCTTGCTTTATATCAGCAGAGCATGTCTCATTTTTTACTATTGAGGTTTCTGTAAAAGTCTCTTTTGCGAAAAAATTTCCGAAAATGACCATGAGTAGATATGCAGCAATAAGCATTTCGATAGGTGGTAAAAAGATACAAAAAAAAATACGATAAGTGGGGATTAATGGCCTAGGGAGCACGCGCCCACAATCAATATCAATGTCTATATCGGTAGTTTTTTTGTAAATGTAGATATAGCTGAGTAGGTATAGGATGGGGGAGAGTACTACGGTAGCTACTGCGAAAGTTAGTAGGGCGAAATCGCTTGGGATATAGCTGATATTTAGTAGGTAATAACATATAACTACGAAGAACATAAAGGCGGCTGTGTAGTAGTCGAGTTTTTTCATGAGCGGGGCTCCGATTTTTTATTAGTATGCCATGGAAGAATGGGGAGTTCTAGGGGGTAAGAGCCCTGGGTTGCGCTGCGCTTACTCGGGCTACGTATGTGGTGGTGATTTATTGATGAAATGGTGCATAAATGTTACTATTGGTGCAACTACTTTGACTTGATAATTCATGGAGGATTTATGAGGTTCATTTATTTTTTCATCGTTGCACTTACAGTCACATTTTCCCAGATCACTTTTGCAGATAATAAGGTTAATATACCTATTATTCTTTATCATAATTTGAATCCTACCGTACCAGGTAGCATGAGTGTGACGCCGCAAAAATTTGAAGCGAATTTAAAACTGTTGCAAGACAATGGGTTTACGTTTATTCCATTAAAAGAAGCTGTAGCGTATTTGCAAGGGAAGCGCAATACACTTCCGCCAAAACCTGTTGTGCTCACTGCAGATGATGGTTGGGAATCTGTGTATACCTATATGTATCCTATTGTAAAAAAATTAAATATACCGGTGACTTTATTTATTTATCCTGAAAGTGTTTCAAGCAGCAAAAATTTCTTGTCTTGGGAGCAATTAAAAGAATTACAAGGGTCAGGGCTTGTTGACATCCAGAGTCATACGTATTCGCATCCAAACTTTAAAGAAATGAAAAGAAAACTTTCACCCGCTGCTTACGAACAATTTGTGAAAAAAGAATTATCTAGTTCGAAAAAAATATTAGATGAGAAAATGAATATTAACGTTACTTTATTAGCATGGCCGTTTGGAATTTATAATGATTATTTAGAAAATGAAGCAAAAAAAGCGGGATATGATATGGCGTTTACGATTGGGTATCGTACGGCTAATCAAGGTTTTAAACCGATGGAGCAGCCTCGGTTTATGATTGTTGATAAGTTGGATAGTCAGACTTTTAAAATTATTCTTAATAGTGTGGGTCGGTAGTTGTCGAAAGATGATTGTTGGGCATGTATGCCCAACCTACGATATGAGTGTAATATGTGGTTTTTTATATGGTGGGGGGCGCATAAAAACAACGATATGAACGTGGCCCGGGTAAGCGTAGCGCAACCCGGGGGTTTTTGGTTCCGTCGAGATTAAGAGATTTGGCTGATTAATTTGACGGTTTGTTCTTCACTGAAGGCGCGTAAGGTTTCGCCTTTTACGTTTCCTTGTGCGGAGATTTGCAGAGAAATTTTAGCCATGGTTTCATCATCAGGTGCTTCTGCAATACAAACCGTATCATACTGTCCGAGCACGGCGTAAAGGGTTTTAACTTTAGCGCCATTTTGTTCGAATAATTTTTTAATATTCTTGATTCGATTTGGTGCGTCTTTGATATTTTGTAGGCCTTGCTGGGTGTATCGAAACAACATGATATATTCCGACATGGGCATCGCTCCTTTATTGGATTTAATTATAGAATCGATGGTTCAGTTATTATTATATCACTAAATATGCTTTGGTATGGTTTGAGGATGTTTATTGATTTCAATGAGTTGTAAATGTGGTCTGGGTGGGGCGCAGCGAATCTGGGGAAATCATACCTTCCTTATAAAAAGGAATGATATATTTTCCTGGATTCGCTGCGCTCCATCCAGGCTACATTATGGTGAAGGTGTTTCTGCCGGCTTGTTTGGATGCATATAATGCTTGATCGGCTTGGTTCAATAGGGATTCTATTTCTACTTGGGTATCAGCAAAGAAGGTTACGCCTATGCTGGTGGTGATATTTAAAATCGTGTTTTCTACTTTAAAGGGTTCTTGCATTTTATGGATAATTTTCTTGGCAATTTCTGAAGCATCGTTTTTTGAAGAAATGCCATTTAATAAAATAACAAATTCATCACCGCCAAAACGCGATACGATATCGGATTTGCGAACACAAAATTTCAACCGCGAGGCAAACGTTTTTAATAATGCATCGCCAGTGGCGTGTACGTGGGGGAGGGGGATGGGCATAATTTCTAAGAAAATGATTATTATTGCTATTTTTTTATCAAACAAAGTGGGCTACGGGGTGTTGAGTTTTTGGTGGATTTCTTGGGGGAGTTCATTGTTGGGGGATTTTTCTTCTTTATTTCGATGCTCTAAGATTGCATAAAATAATCCGTCGTACTGTATAGCGTCTTTTTCAAAATTAGGGTATTTATTTGCGAGTTTTACTGCTTGTTTTGTGGTGCTGTTTTTTATGCGCTTGTTTTTGTTAATTAAGATCATCATGGTTGCTGAGGAAAAACGTTTATCGGAAGGGACCGATTCTTGTAGGTATTTTTTTCCGGGGAATAGAGCAGAATGGATTCTCTTGTATTGGCTGACACGTGTGTCTAGATATTTTGAACCATCTTGGCTGAAAAGATATTGTGTTATTAAGTTAGGGATATTTTTATCAGTTGTTACCTTATTTGTGGAAGCTAATTTTTTATAGATGAGTGTTTTTATTTCGGAGATCATTCTCAATTGGATTAAGTTTACTAGTGAAATTGAAGCTGGATTGAGATCAAGCACCATTTCGCTGAGTTTTAAGTTGGCGCAGATGATATTAAAATCAGTTTTGACATCGGAAAATAAAGACGAGGATTGTCGTGCGATTTTTTGCGCAGATATTTCGATTGATTGAGCAATGATTTCTTGAGTGTGTTTTTTTTCATTTCCAAAACAAGAATATTTTTTTGATGTTTCGCGATAAATATTCAACATACCAGATAAGGCAAATTGAAAAGCCACGGCAGTATTATTTTTTGTATCGAGAAGGATATTTGTATAATGCCAAGGTATTTCGTAAATGAAAATTTCGGCAGCTTGTGGGTGTTTTATTAGCTGATATATTTGTAGAATAAAAGCAAATTGGTCTTCACTCATTAAGTTGAAAGCAATATATTCAATTAAGCTTCCTATTTTTAATACGACAGTACGATGTTCAATGTTGCCTCGCTCATTCATTTGATCGTAGTATTTTTTACAATAAAAAATAGCAGAGAATAGAAGTTTAGATACATCCATTTTTTCTTCTTTATGAAGATTCTTCTCTATTTGGGTTGTGTATTTCTTTATTAATTCGAATGCCATATCTTTGCTGCCTTGATCAACCGCTTTTGTAGCAAGAGAAAGAAATTTTCCTTCATCTTCTTTGATCACTAAGCGGGCTAAGGATGCTGTTACGTGATGGTCGCCTAACTTTGAGCCAAGATTGAAAAATGGAATCTGATATTTTGGATCTAATTTCTTAACTAAATCATTGGCGGCATGAAAGTTTCCTCTGCGTAGACTTAGTGAGAGATATAGATCTTTATAGTTGATTTGTCGTGCTAGTACTACGCACGCTTTTGCATGGCCTGCAGAGGCGCTTAGATCGTATAGAACAAAATCTCTGTGTTCTTTAGATTCTATCTCGGCTTGAATAAACAATGCTTCAGGCTCGTTAAATTTAGCTGCTAAGGCAATAAACTCATTTTCTTTTTCTTCGGAAGGATAAATGGATGGGTTGGTAGTGAGTTGACTCTTATCACAATGACCATCAAATTTATTATAAATATAATAACATCCATGCTGCCTTGCTAAATGACCATACGTACGGCCAATTTCTGAGTGAATATCTTTATGTAAATACAGAACAGAAAGTAAATAAAAAAGTTGGGCATGTTTTTTATCGGACTTATAATTTTCTGATGGTTTATACAACTCGAGATAATTTAAACGTTCTTGAATAGTTTCTGAATCACCTGGGCGTTCTGAGGATAAACGCACATTTAATCTCGTCCCTGCGGTAGGATGACCTTCTAGAACATCATTAAAAAAGACATTTAAGCTTGTACTCCAAAAATCTTCGCACTCAGTTAGGGCTGAGTGAAGTTCATCTTTGTTTTCAGGTGTGGTTTCAATTCTAGGTGAAGACATGGGAATGCTCAAAATTCGTATAATTGGGTGAATAGGCTACATTCGGTTTACTTTGTCTAGTTCGGTTTTGATTTGGTTTAGCTTATCGAGGGTTTGGGTTAAGAAAAGGCATTGATTGGTTCGATTGGTTCTCATGGCATCGCATGTGGTTTTTAAAC
>Ga0207044_1103_pt1 | contig 11840 bp, 9 predicted proteins | sample Alteio_BWMinCont_68_FD_153300 | JGI IMG/M metagenome (GOLD analysis project Ga0207044, IMG submission 153300) | Enriched cells from forest soil in Barre Woods Harvard Forest LTER site, Petersham, Massachusetts, United States -... | ecosystem: Environmental > Terrestrial > Soil > Temperate forest >... | reverse complement strand
CCCTTTTTCAAAGGGGAGGGTTTAAGTGATATTTTCTAGATTGCGTTTGTCATTGGAATTCGGCGTTTTCTATTATCTTTTTCGACAATAACACCTTGTTTGTTAATCGCGATGACGATAGAGCCGTCATCTAAAGTATCGCCTACTGAAACGCTGTAGAGCTTGCCATTGGTACCAATAACCGCTTTCCATCTGCCGCCAATCTCTGAGACAGATAAGACTAAGAACGTGCCATTTGGTATAGAAGGCTGTTCTGCGATGGGTGGTGGCGGTTGTGAGCCAGGTCCGCCTGAAATACCTGGGGGAACCACTTGTTGGCCGGACGGCACAGCAGAAATTAGATTAGTTGCATATGAACCTTCAGAAGGCTGTACAGGCACAGGCTTCGTCAACAAATCAGCAATGTTTTTCTCCGTTGTCATCGTCGCTAACTTAGAAGCGGCAATAGCTTGATTAGCTTCAGAAATCGCTTGCTGCAATTTTAATAATTGGAGCTGGTTAACAGTTTCTAAATATTTATCTTCGATTTGTTTCTCTAATTTTAAAATATCGACATTACTATCGATAGGCACTTGGCGTGGTGCAGTAAATTCAGCTGTAACTGGAGCCGCCATGCCAGGCGCTGCATTGGGATTCATTTGCATATTGCCGCCAGCGCTGGGTCCAGCGGGTGGTGGTGTCATAGCGCCGACAGGTGATGCAGCTGCCATAGGCTTATTTGCTGCTGGGTTAATCACAGGTGCGGCAGACTTGCTACCACCGCCAAATAATCCCATCACTTGCCATAAAATAATTAAAACAATGACTACGACAACGCCAAGAGTAGCCGCTTGTTTGGGATTCATTTTTCTGCCTGGAGCAATTTCATTTTCTGGTGTCATAGCCTACTTCCCTAATGCTCTAAGGTTAATTGAACACGACATTGAGTTTTCACTAATCGTATAACTCATTTTATCTATTACCAATGGTAAATCTTTTAGTGCGTCTGCAATGGCTAATATAACAGTTGGAGACGTATCTGACAGGTTAATTTGTACACCTTCTTCTTTATAAAGCACTTTATCCGTTTCTTTGCCAAAAGTAAGCGCTGAACCAGAAACGATATACGATAATCTATCGATAAGCGCAGAATTTATTTCTAGCATAGAATTTATCGTTCGCGGGGGTTTGCGGTTAGGAATGATCAAATTCGTCATTAAATGTACTGTGCCCGACGTAATGTCCACTTGATAAAAATGCTTTCTACTCCAAGCTAATAATAAAGCGGTTCTGCCACCGCTTGATCTGACAGTGGCGCTTAATGCTGTCACATAAGAATGCGGAATAATTTCTAGAGACAATAAATTCCAGCCGGGAATGTCGGTTAAGCGATTGGCTTTATCCATTGACGCTTTTAATATTAAATCGGGAGCTGGCAAAGATAAATTAGCATTATATTCAGCATACGGATCCGTGGGCGCAATAAATGTCTGCATCACTTGAGTTGGTTTTTCAGTGGTTGAAAATATATTATACAAAACATATAAGCAAATTAACCCGACTAAGACGATAACGATTTTCTTAATAGGTAAAACATTAAATCCATAAGCCCTTAAAGCAACATCAACCAATTGCAATTGAAATTCACTAACCCCTTGAAGGGTAGGAAAAACCGGTTCGTCTAAAACGACGAAATCCCGCACCGAGCTCGAGTCAAAAGAAAATTTACCGTCTTCCGGATCGCGGCTAATCGGTACATCGCCATAAATAAAAATATCGAAGTTATTTTTTTGGGTTTTAAAGATGACAAGTTCTTCAGGAATGCTATCTATGGAAAAACTACCATCGAGGTAAACCGAACCCGCTTTGACAATAACTAAAATAGCTTCTGTGGTATTGGGAATCGCTTCGCAATAAACCATATCGTAAGGACGATTAAAATGGTCCCATATACATTCGCCTAAGAGGTAGCCTGGATCTGGAGAAAAAGCGACTTCGTATTGATCTGCGCCTTTCTTTTGGATAGAAACATATTCGCCGTAATTAGCGCTAAGTAACGTAATCTCTCTTCTTAAGAGATTCGCTTTCTTAGCGCTTAACGTATCCCGATAAGACGGTATTATAAAGCGCTCGCCATCCTCGCGAGTTATATAGGGCATTATACCGTTCCATTAATAATGATCGGTGTAATTAACACAACCATTTCCGTATTGATTTGTTGTGCACCTTTACCACCTAATGCTTGCGCACCGAATAATTGCATCGCGCCAGTCTGATTCTGAATCTGTCTAAAGCCAGATAGAATCATGGTGTCGCCGGATGAAATCACGCTGCGTTGATTGAACTCTTCTTCTGTCGTCTGCGGTGTTTGAATACTAGCTGGGCTACTACCGCCGGCGCCGGATTCAAATGAAGTTAATGCAACTAAGTTAGATAAATCCGCATTCACTTGTAAGAAAACTTTATCATTCATGATTTTTGGTAAGATATATAAAATCAAACCAGTCACGATAGTCGCTGGTGTAATAGAAGAGGTTACCGAAGAACCACCTGCACCCGATCCACCCGCTAATGCAGTTGAAGATACGCTAGCTGCATAACCTTGTTTGTTGACAATATTCACAACGGATACTTGGTTATTTAAGCAAACTACGCGTGGCTCAGATACAACAGAGACTCGCCCTTGTTGCTCTAAAGCGGTAACTAAAACGTTCACCCCGGTGATATGGTTAGGATCTGAATTTAACGCAGCTACTTCAGGTAAACCGCCAGAGGAACCAAGAACTGGGACACTAAAGTTACTACGAGTAAAGGCGCTCGTTGCACTCAGAGGCGCAATACTCACAGGCGTACCGTAATTGGCGTTCAAGACAAAGTTTGAACCCATAAAGCCACGCTTAATCACCTGCCAATCGATACCGTATTGGAAAGCACTATTTAAAGAGACTTGGAGAATTTGAATTTTAACCAACACTTGTTTTGCTAAGTTTTTATTCATTTTCTCAATATAACGCGCGACCAAGGCTACGTTCATGGGCCTATCGCGTACAGTCACTGTTGTGGTCGATTGCGAAACCAATACTTTACCGTCTGGAGACAATAATTCTTTAATCGTATCGGTCAAATCTTTCCACAGAGAGATGCTGCCTTTTAAACTGCTATTGGAAGACAAGCCGCTTAAACCACCACCACTACCACCAGAACCGCCGCCTGAGGTGCTGCTCGAATCGCCCAGGGTGTAATCCGCTGTACCTGGCATAAATGCGATATCAAAGGTTTTGGTAATATAAGCCTGCCAATAAATGGTTTTGCCATTGATGGTATAGACATAGCCACTTTTTGCCGCTAATAAATCCAACGCGCCTTTTAATGGGCCCGAATAATTCATAGAAACAATAATGCTTTGATCTAAGCCCACTTGATAATGCGCTAACACCGTTCGCGCTAAATTATCAGTGATGGTGCGGCTGTAATAACTAAATGGTAATTGATCACCGCGGATAACCACGTGATTGCGTAACCAAGCTGGATCTTTAGCTAAGCTAATAGGGGTTCTGTCAACGTACAAACCTTCGTTAACAACTAAGGGCGGTTTAATTTTGCCATATTCATTGTCGACTTTATTCCGCGTATCATTCAAACGAGTTGTAACATCGGCGACGTTACCCGTAGTTTGATTGTATAGAGGCGGCGACATGAAGCAGCCATTTAAAGTAAACAGTGCCGTTAAACATAAGCCCAGTATTCGCTTGTAATGCATCAGACCTTCCTTGGTACAACGGTCATTGTACGGTTAGACATATATAACGTTGCTTGCAATGGAAATGGACTCAATAATTTGGCGATCACATTCGGTAAGCTAGAACCGGTTACGCGGCCGTCAAAGTTGTAGTCGTAAGGTACTTTCCATACCACTTTCCAGTGATAACGATCCATGATTCGTTCAATATTTTCTTTGAGTGAGCCGCTAACGCTGATGGCATAGACTGCTGCCGGTCGGCCTAAATTAGCAAATTGATTAGGTAGAGCAGGTCCGCCAGAAACAGGGACGGCAACAAAACTGGTGTCTTGTTGGGAACCGGCTTGAAAAAAAGGTTCGCTTGGAACCGAGGCTTGCGGAGTGGCTACTTGCCAACCTGCCATCGCAATCGTGGGAATGGCTATTAACAATGTACTTACTCTAGTGACGAGGCACTTCCACTTCATCTTAATACTCCATTAACCAGTATGCCTAACTGAGTAACATATCCATAAATTTTAGTCACCAATTATAAGCTATTTATTTTAAATGTGTAAGTATTATCACTTTTACCTATTTAAAAATTTCACCTTACATTGAAAATTGTTTATAAACCATTCTATGGTGTGCCTGAACTATAATTTGCATCCCATATGTTATTTGAACCACTTGGCTCATTTGCTGGCACACAGCGTGTAAAGACAGCAACCGTACCCATCATTTTTCCTTGCAAGATCGCATTCACAGAACTCCCTCCCGGATAGGTATCTCCGTTTTCGGTCATAATGTGCAAGCATACGCGCCAATATAAGGTGCCATCTGATACCATTGCAACATCCCAACCCCCTCCTGCTGTATAACTATTACAAAATTGCGTATGAGGTGTCGTTGTAAAAGTACAATCCAAAGGTGGTCCAATATTGCCGTTGGCATTTGGATTATTATTTGGTGCTCCAATTGGATCCGTTGGCGCTCCTGAGCTATCCCCACGTGCATAAGCAACAAAACTTTCAATCGGAAAAACACTCGCTGTACAGGAAGAATCGGGGGTATAAGGCGGATTTTGAGGAGCAGCACCACAAGAAGGTGGTGCAGTAAGGCCTGAAACCGAGGCTGGCGTCACAAAAATTTGCGGCGTCATGCCAGATGGACACGTTGGCGCTGGCACACACGAACTAGAATAATAAAGACCGGCAAAATTTAGCGAGCGTGCATTATTTAGGTTTTGTCCTGGAATGTTTACCGAGCCACTCACTGTATTACCGCTAACTGTACCTAGTGGTACTAAGCCCGCGATCATACTCGCATCCTGTGCGTTACTTAATAAGATACTTACCGTAAAGAGACCTGTCGACGTATTACAAGTAAATTTATAAGCATTACCGGCATTGGTTGGCAATGTACTTGGTAAGTAACCTTGTCCCTGTAATTGATTTGTTGTTGTTCCGCCGAAAGTAATTGCTGAAGCACTGCAAGCCGCGGTGGGATTCAAACCACCTGGCCATGCGCCATTGGTCACATAAAAACTGAGGGCTGAATTTAAAATTTGTTGAATTTCGATGGCTATCGTTTCGCGTTTTAGTTGATCCGTTTTTTGTGCCGTATAGTTAACAACCAACAAAATAACAGAGCTCATGATGGCCAAGACCAAAATCATTTCAATTAAAGTAAAACCGCTTAATTTATGTTTAACTTTCTTCATTCGTTATCCACCGCATAAATAATATCGTAAAGCATTACCGTTTGTATCCGTAGTACTAGGTATTAACTCATACATAGCATCATGTGTATATTGCAGCAAGTTTTGTTTTTCAATGGGCATAAATGTCCAATTCAGTGTGGAGTTATTTGGCACTGCTTTGCTGGGCATTCTCTCCCAGACTAAATAACCATTTTGCGCGCTTGGCGGCTTTTCACAGCGATCAATAGTAGAACCATTCAAAGTCGAAATACAGGTAGCACCTAAAAGTTGTGAATAGGTTTGTGCTGTAGTGGGATCGTTTAATTCGACGGAAACCTGAATTTCCCACGTGAGTGATTCTATCTCATCGTTAGGCGCGTAATTAATGGCTTGGGTCGTCACAGTACAAGGTGTGGTTGACATATTAGTGCACGCATTAATGTCGTGAACCGTTTGTATAATGGGATTGAACTGAACAAAATAACCTTGTTCGCCATTATCCGCATTATTCACAATCGGATTGAGTGGTTGCCAATTGTTGAGATAGCCTGTTGCAATTAAATCGGTAGCTATGCTGACGACTTTCGGACTGGATGTGCTTGGCGGGGTAGGATTAGACGCAGATGGGTTTAATTTTCCCCAGGTTGAGATGGCACCGCTAGAATTATATCTACCGAAACAATTCGTTTGATAATAAATAGCCATTGCAGCAAACAAACTATCAACGTTGGCTTGCAATTGTTCGACATAGAGCTGGGTTTGGTATTGACGATACATTTTTACGCTTAAAACTAAAAGCGCTGAAATAATTGCTAAAACTAGCATGGTTTCTAGTAATGTAACACCGATTTGCCGCTTTAAAAGTTTCACCCCACATAACCTCAGCAAATATAATTCCGTTTATTATCCACCCATGGACATCCCCGTTAAGAAAATACCTCTGATGATAATAAGAAGTAATATCCCACCTACAACCAGCAAACTACCACCAATAATTTTAGCGATTAACTTCATGGTTTTTGTGGTTTGTTCACCGCCCATCACACCCATGCGAACAAGTCCGTGTTCAAATCCTTTTACTTCTGCCATGACGCGTAAACGCAGAATATCTTTTTCGGAAACAAGTCCCGTCGATAACACATCTGCAATATTACCTTTACCCATCCCTAATAAATGTTCCATTATAATTAAATGCGAATTTAAATAGGGGTTAGCTTGATAGCGCATGACTTTTAATGCTGTCTTAAAGACTACACCATTCGATACAAGTAAGCCAAGTGTTTCCAAAAACCGCGCGGCGACGAAGCGTCGGTAAATCGAAAAAGGAAAAATATTGTCTATATATATGCGAAAATCGCCGATGTAATTTGTCATGATTCTGCGTGTCACAACAATTAAAACGATGATGGTGACAACGACAGCCCACCACCAATTGTGAATTATGCCAGAGGTAAAAATTAAGGTTCTTCCGGCTTCAGGCCATTGTTCAATTGGCTTGATCAATCTGAATTGGGCGAATACGGATTTATCTAAATACATGATGAGTCCACAAGCCATCGTGATAACCATCAGTGGGTAGATAACAGCGGTCAGGATCGCACCCAACGAACTACTGGTTTGCGTGAGTGTATTGATCGCGGATTTCATGGTTTGTGCCAATGCACCGCCTTCTTCACCTACGCGTATAATTTCGATAATGTTTGGACTGAACCAATCTTTCATGCCTTCTGCTAAGGCTTGGCCTTCACCGATTTTCTTTGAAATTGATCTGGCGACATCTTTTGAAATACCGGTAGTCACTTGTGCAATCATATCGATCGCACGATTAGGTGGAATACCATCATTCACCAACGTATAAAGATCTTCTAAAAAAGCTAATTGGGCTTTGCTGCCAAACTGCATTTTTTTAAATAGAAAAACAATGCCATCGCCATAGGATCTTAAATTCGCGGTAGAGACGCCACCTTGAATTGCATCATAGACACGATTAGCTTTATCGAGTCCGGATTTTGGATTGGGATTTCTGCGATTATGTGCCATATTTATCCTTGTTAAATCTGACTGTAGTCAGATTATTTATAACTATAATTGTTTGCTTTGGTTGCGGTATTGATAGGCCCTACGACTTTTTCTGCATCATAGGGGTCAATAATACCTGCTTCAATTAACTGGATTGCGCGCGCGTAAAAATCTATCCAACCGTTTTCTTTCAGATATTTTTCCCAACCGAGTGTATCGCATTTTTGAATGAACAAACGGCCGGGTTCATCGATCCAAATAACTTCGGCAACAACTGTTCTACCTGCAACACCAGTGCGATGACATTTCACGCAACCCGGACCGCGGGCTTTTGCTTTATTAATAACTTCTTTTCCTAAAACGGATTCCCATTCTGGAATATTGGCTTGATGTTTAATTGAATCACGTAAAGGTATAGCACAAGCAGGGCATACTTTTGCTGTTAATCGTTGGCAGACTAAGCAACGCAAGACGCTGCTATCGCTGAGTAATACAGGAGAAACACCCATGTCGACTAAACGCGTAATAATCGCGGTAGCTCTATTGGTATGGAGTGTAGTTAAAACTAAGTGACCGGTGATAGATGCTCTTACCATTACACTGGCGGTATCTTCATCGCGCATTTCCCCGAGAATAATAATGTCTGGATCCATACGTAATGCAGCGCGTCCCATCATAGCGAAACTGCGATCATCTTTATCTGTATTGACTGGAATTTGGGTGGCTTCTTCCACTAATTTTTCGACTGGATCTTCGATGGAATAAAGTTTTTGTACGCTTTCGACCATTTCCATACAAGAAGCAAGTGTTGTTGTTTTACCTGAACCGGTAGGACCTGCAACGATAATGGCGCCGAAGGGGAGTTTCATTGCCATTTTAATAATATCGGATTGTTGCGTGGTATAGCCTAAATTTTCTAGCGTAACGGAATGTTCTTCACCTGTGGTGAGAATACGCATCACCATGTCGAAACCGCCATGTGCGGGCACGCTGGCTAAACGTAAACGAATGTCCCTGCCTTGAATTTTTAATGGCATGGAAGCATCTTGTGGAACTATTGGATTAAAATGTGAAGTGGCGTGATCGGTTTCTTTATTGAATGCAACAGAAGCAATTTCTCTGCCGAGTTTTTCTGACCATTCGGCATAAACGCGTAATTCACCGTGTTGGCGCATACGAATTTTACTGTAGGTTTGGCGCACTTGAATATGTATATCACTCACGCCTTGGAGTACGGCTTCGTATACTAAATCGCGCAAATGTTTTTGTTGGTCACTGAAGGCGGCTGTGGTTTCGCCTTTTTGTTTTTTGACTGTTTCTGTTTCTTTGCTGCTTGCTAGCATTAAACTAATTAATGATTGGGTTGCAGCAAAGACTTGGCCTGGATGAATGCCTTTGCTTAAGAGCAGTGATTTGCAATTCTGTACGGTGCGCGATGATGGATTGGAGGAGAGGATGATACCGCTCTTTAATACGACGATGGTTTTTTGTTCGTTACACCAATGCAGCATTTCTTCCATGGCGCGATCTTTGGTGTCGAGATCATTTTGGCTATTCAATATTTCCGTGTTGGTCGCAGCGGCATACTGCTCCAATATTTTATGGTCTTGATTTTCATCTCTTTCGAGTGATGAAACAGTGTCAGCCATAGTTAACGCCTCTCAAGTTACGTTGAGCGGGTAAAGGGATTCTGTATATAACTATATTATAGTCTGTTTTTAAGAATGTACTAGTTTTTGACACTTGGCAAGTAAAAGTAATCTATTGATTTTATGGGAGCTTCGGCTTTGCATAGCCATGAACAAGGAAAGCTTGGCTTTGAAGCTTTGGTCATTGCGAGCGCGAGCGTGGCAATCCAGGCTTTAATGCCATCTAAGCGTTAGCTAATGAACTTTGGCCCTCTTTTAAAAGGGCATTAAAGCCTGGATTGCCACGCTCGCGCTCGCAATGACAAGCTTAGATGTCGAGGTTGACGACTTCTAAGGCGTTGCTTTCAATAAACTCTCTACGGGGCTCTACTTGGTCGCCCATGAGGGTTGTAAAGATTTGGTCGGCTGCAACGGCGTCTTCAATGGTGACTTGTAATAAACGACGGGTTCCGGCATCCATGGTGGTTTCCCACAATTGATCAGGGTTCATTTCTCCCAAACCTTTATATCGTTGAATGGTTTGGCCTTTTTTGGCTTCGCCCATTAACCAGATTACCGCTTCGCCAAATGTAGCAATAGCTTGTTGTTTGTCACCGCGTTGAACGTAAGCATTTTCTTGTAATAAGCCATTTAAATCCGATCCCAGGCTCACGATTTTTCGGTATTCAGAGGATATAAATAAATCCTTATTAATCAAATACTTATTAAATACACCGTGATGGAATATCGTGATTTCGAGTAACCACAAATGCCGCTCTACATCTTCAACTACGGCTACTTCAAAACGCACGCTAGGATCAGCGCCAGCATTCAATCTTGCTTCTATTTGTTTAGCCAAGGATTCCATGAAATCTCTTTGGGCCAAATTCGCTTCAGTAATCGCAGGCAAATAAATTAATGTTTCTAAGAATGCTTTTGGATAGCGACGCGAGAATCGATGCACAATACTCATGACGGCTTGGAAATCTAAAACTAACTTTTCAAGACCTGTGCCTGAGATAGGACGTGTGCCAACGGCAGGGTAGAGCATGGCGTTATCTAGCGCCGATTGCACTAACGAGTTTTCTAAAGCGAGATCGTCTTTCATGTATTGCTCTTGCTTACCTTTTTTCACTTTATATAAAGGTGGTTGAGCAATATAGATATGGCCGCGTTCAATTAATTCTGGCATTTGACGGAAAAAGAAAGTGAGCAACAAGGTTCGAATATGTGAACCGTCGACGTCGGCGTCGGTCATGATAATGATGTGATGGTAACGTAATTTATTCGGATTATATTCATCGCGACCGATACCACAACCTAAAGCGGTAATTAAAGTAGCGACTTCTTGTGACGATAGCATTTTATCAAAACGCGCTTTTTCCACGTTAAGAATCTTACCTTTTAGCGGTAAAACAGCTTGTGATTTGCGATCACGCGCTTGTTTTGCAGAACCACCCGCGGAATCACCCTCAACGATAAAGAGTTCGGATTTAGCCGGATCTTCTTCTTGGCAATCCGCTAATTTACCCGGCAAGCCTGCGATATCTAAAGCGCTTTTACGACGTGTCATTTCACGTGCTTTACGTGCCGCTTCACGCGCTCTTGCAGCATCAAGCACCTTGCTAACAATAGCTTTAGCATCTTGTGGCGATTCTAATAAAAATTCTTGGAATTTTTCACCCATTGCGGCTTCAACCAAGGCTTTTATTTCCGATGAAACTAATTTGTCTTTGGTTTGTGAAGAGAATTTAGGATCAGGCATTTTAACTGATAATACGGCGGTTAAACCTTCACGGAAATCATCACCTGTAGTCGTGATTTTTGCTTTTTTCGAATAGCCTTCTTTTTCAATATAATTATTTAAGACGCGGGTCAACGCACTGCGGAATCCAGCTAAATGTGTGCCGCCATCTTTTTGTGGAATATTGTTGGTGTAGCAAAAGATTTTTTCTATAAAGGTATCGTTCCACTGCAATGCAACTTCGACTGTGGATCGATCTTTTTCTACAGAGAAATAAAATACTTTTGAGTTAACTGGGGTTTTATTTTTATTTAATTCTTCAACAAAAACTTTGATACCGCCATGATATTGAAAAGTATCGTTTTTTCCGGATCTTTCGTCATTTAAATAGATGGTAATGCCTGGATTTAAGAAAGATAACTCTCTTAAACGTCGAGCTAAAATATCGTAATGGAATAATATATTCGTAAATGTTTCTGGGCTTGGCTTAAAGCGAACTTCTGTACCGCGTTCTGTGGTTTCACCGGTAATCGCTAACGGCGCTAATGGTTCGCCGTGCTTATAATGTTGTTCGTGAACCTTACCATTCAAACGAATCGTCAAATACAAGTCTTCTGAGAGCGCATTTACAACGGAAACACCTACTCCGTGCAATCCGCCAGAGATTTTATAAGAATCACTATCGAATTTACCGCCAGAATGCAGAACTGTCATAATAACTTCAGCTGCTGAACGTCCTTCTTCCGGATGTATATCAACTGGAATGCCGCGTCCATTATCTTTTACGCTAACGGATTCATCAGAATGAATCGTGACATAAACAGTGTCGCAATAGCCTGCTAATGCTTCATCAATCGCATTATCTACCAGCTCGAACACCATATGATGCAAGCCTGTGCCGTCATCCGTATCACCGATATACATACCAGGACGTTTACGGACCGCATCTAAGCCTTTGAGAACTTTAATATTTGAGGAATCGTAGCTAGCAGATGTATTCACTTTCATCACTCCACATGTTAAATACACGCCTCTGTCACCTTACCATGT
>Ga0207044_1102_pt1 | contig 11995 bp, 10 predicted proteins | sample Alteio_BWMinCont_68_FD_153300 | JGI IMG/M metagenome (GOLD analysis project Ga0207044, IMG submission 153300) | Enriched cells from forest soil in Barre Woods Harvard Forest LTER site, Petersham, Massachusetts, United States -... | ecosystem: Environmental > Terrestrial > Soil > Temperate forest >... | reverse complement strand
TTCATACTGCGGATGTGGCTACCAGCAATACCGGTAAAAGCAGAGTAAATTTGGCATCCGGCCATTAATTCCGCTTCTTCTACTGCATTCTGGATTGAATTGACGGCGGATTCGATATTAACGACTACGCCTTTTTTTAGACCTTGAGAAGGATGCGTACCTAAACCAACGATGTTCACTTTTCCTTCGCTGTTAATTTCGCCAACAATGGCGACAATTTTGGAAGTACCGATATCGATACCTACCATTAAATCTTTATTCGGCTTCTTTGCCATAATTTTTGCTTCCAGTTCAGATGTTATGTGATTGTTTCCAACGAACCGCCATTCCATTAGGGTACCGTAGATCAATATATTCTACATCAGCGACCCTTTCTCCTACAATTTTGGGATACACTTTCACAAAATGAACGAGTCGAGTCAAGACATCTTTGTGTCCTATATTCAATTTAATTCCATTTTCTAAGGTAATTGTCCAAGCCATTGCCGGACTAAGCTCTAACTTAGTAATTTTATAATGCAAAGGCAACAATACTTCGCTCATCTTAGCATAATATTGCGTCATGAGTATTTGTTCGCCCTGCTGTCCAATTAAAACGGGTAAATCATTCGGATAGGTTTTTGTAGCTGGGCTAAATAATTCACCGGCTGCGCTCAATAAACTGGAATCATTCCATATAGCGAGGGGAACTTTCTCATCCACCGTAATAAGTACCTTGTTAGGCCAAATACGACGCACGAAGACATGCTGAACCCAAGGAATCTGCATGATTTGTTCTTTAATCCGATCAACATCGACGGAAAAAAATCCGTTATTGACGAAGGGCATGACTTTTTCTTGGATTTCTTGATGGCTGATATGCTGTACGCCCACAACTTGGACGTTATGGATGGGAAAATATTCGCTGTTTCTTAGTTTGGCGATCGAAAAAATGAAGGCGAAAAATAGAATGCTATAGGCAGCGATTTTTCCGAAGGACTTCCAGGAAAAGTGGATGTGGTGGGGGGATTTTCTGGTGGTGGTTAGCATTCCCTTTTTCCTTGGTGTTTTATCCTTAAGAGCCCCGGGTTGCGCTGTGCTTACCCGGGCTACGGGTCTCTTTATACTTTACCGATTATACGCACTTCTGGGTTTAAACTGATACCTTGTTCTTCTTGTACTATTTGAGCAACATGTAGGATAAGTGACTCAATATCAGACGCTTTGGCATCGCCTTCGTTGATAATAAAATTGGCGTGCTTTTCTGAGACGCGAGCATTGCCAATAGCCATGCCTTTTAAACCGGATTGTTCAATGAGTCTTGCTGCATAATCCCCGGGAGGATTACGAAAAACAGAGCCACCATTCGGCCAACTTGTAGGTTGGGCCATGTTGCGTTTTTCTAGCAAAAGCTTAATGTCTTCTAAAGAGCGAGTTTTTTCGCCCGCCGTTAACTCAAAATAACCTGCTACAAACCATTCATTTTCGGGTCCTTTCACATGGCGGTACCCTACTTCAAAATCCGATGCACTACGAATTTGGCGATGACCTAAACGATCTATGGTTTCAACTTTCACTACACGTTGCCAGGTTTCACCCCCGTAACAACCTGCATTCATGGCCAATGCCCCGCCTACAGTTCCCGGAATACCGGCTAAGAACTCTAATCCGGTTAAACCACTGCGTGCGGTATGGCGAGCAATCTGCGCGCAAGCCACCCCCGCTTCTGCTCGAACCAAATAGGGTTCAGGCTGTGAAATTTCGTTTAACGCTCCCTGAGTAATCAAGGCTATGCCATCAATACCGCCATCACGAACTAGTGTGTTACTGCCTAAACCTAACCAAAGCAACGGTATTTCAATCGGCAATTGTTGTAAAAAATCCGTGGTATCTTCTAAATCCGCAGGAATATAAACAAAATCAGCTGGACCACCCACACGCCAAGAAGTATAAGCCGCTAAGGGCTCTTTCTGTAATGCACGGCCGCGCAACTTGCCGAACATTTGTATGGAAATATCATCGTCCATTAGCATGATTTAGCTCCGCGTAGTTTGCACATCAGCTTCTGGCATCCTATCTTTTTGTTGCTGCGGTGTTGCTTCACGTAATTCAGTCGCAGCCAGATGAGAGGCCATGCCCCCAATATTACCTGCACCTTGCATTAATAAAATATCGCCTGCGCGTAACACATTTTGCAAAATACCGGATAATTTCTCATGATCTTCTACAAAATGCGGCTTGATTTTGCCTAGTTTAAGAATTTTTTGGACTAAGCTTTTACCATCAGCGCCTTCGATAAAATCTTCACCTGCCGCATAGACATCTAACAGTACTAATTCATCGGGGAGGGATAACACTTCACTAAAATCTTTTAACAAATCACGGGTACGTGTATAACGATGCGGTTGATACACCATCACTAAACGGCGATCTGGCCAGCTTACACGAGCCGCCTGTAACGTTGCTGCGATTTCGCGTGGATGATGACCATAATCATCGACTAAGGTCACCACGCCGGAATTCAGAGGAAAATCGCCATAAATTTGAAAACGACGACCGATACCGGCAAATTTTTCCAATGCGCGCTCAATTGCTTGATCCGATGTTTTTAATTCTGTCGCTACTGCAATTGCCGCCAACGCATTTAATACATTATGCTGCCCTGGCAAATTCAAGGTAATCGATAAATCCGGCAATTTACCCTGACGCCTTCTCACAACAAAACAAGTCTGTGTGCCTTTTTGTGTGATATCAACCGCCCTGAAATCTGCATCTTCAGCAAAACCATAAGTAAAATAGGGACGGGATACTTCGGATAAAATATTTCTGACTTCGGGATCATCGATACATAGCACTGCTAACCCATAAAAAGGGAGACGATGGAGAAAATCGATAAACGCACTCCGCAATACCGAGAAATCATTTTGATACGTACTCATATGATCTTCATCAATATTGGTGACAATAGAAATCATTGGCTTTAAATGCAAGAAAGACGCATCACTTTCATCCGCTTCTGCAACCAAATAACGACCACGACCTAAGCGTGCGTTACTGCCTACACTGTTTAAGCGACCACCAATCACAAAGGTAGGATCTAAACCATCTTCTGCCAAAATACTGGTAACTAAACTGGTTGTCGTTGTCTTACCATGCGTACCTGCAATCGCAATCCCATAACGAAAACGCATTAATTCGCCCAACATTTCTGCGCGTTGGACGATAGGAATACGTTTCTCACGTGCTGCAACTAATTCCGGATTATTCGCCTCTACAGCAGAAGAACGCACGACAACATCCGCATTTTCAACATGCGAAGCCTCATGTCCTTGAAAAATTTCCGCGCCCATCATCCGCAAACGACGCGTTAATGCATTATCAGACAAATCTGAGCCTGTAATTTGATAGCCTTCGCTTAATAACACTTCAGCGATACCACCCATGCCGACACCGCCGATACCGACAAAGTGTACGCGCTTAATTCGACCCATTTCAAATGTCCAGTTCAACGGCAAATCTCCCCACAAATTTGGATAACTTTATTCGTTGCATCCGTCTTTCGCAGCCCATAGGCCGCTTCAGCCATCGCGGTTCTTTCCGCTGGCGATGCAGATAATTTTTGTAATAAGGTATTTAAACCTTCATTCGTTAAAGCAGATTGTTGGATTAATACTGCCGCTTTATTTTTAGTTAAATAATTCGCATTTGCTGTCTGATGATCGTCTATTGCATGGGGATAAGGGACTAATATCGACCCTAAACCCACCGCACACAGCTCAGCTATAGTTAAAGCCCCTGATCGGCATAAAACAATATCAGCCCAGGCGTAGGCTTCATCCATATTGGTAATAAATGGAACAATCTTCGCCTTTACCCCTGCATCTTCATAAGCTGCAATGGCTTGGTTAAAATGTTTTTCGCCTGTTTGATGATAGACTTCGGGACGTTCGGCTTGCGGTAATTGCGCTAAAGCTTGCGGTACTAAATCATTTATTGCGGCGGCTCCTAAACTACCCCCCAATACTAACAAACGTAGGGGCTGCTTGTCTCGGCCTAGTAAACGTTTTGTGGGCGCTTCTACAGCCGCTATCTCTGTGCGCACCGGGTTACCTGTGGTAATCGCTTTATCATTCGCTGGAAAGGTTTGAGGGAAACCTTCTAGGACTTTGGAAGCTAAATGCGCTAGCCATTTATTCGTGGTACCGGGTTTTGCATTTTGCTCATGAATAATGAGAGGTCGACGTAGCAACCAACTTGCTATACCACCTGGACCGCTGGCAAACCCACCCATACCTAAAACGACATCAGGTTTGATTTGATAAATAATACGTGTAGCTTGAATAATAGCCCAAAATAAGCGAAAAGGTGCCAAAAGCAAACTCGCCGCCCCCTTGCCACGCACACCACTAATACTGATGTAGTGAATAGGAATACCGGCTTGAGGCACTAAGCGCGCTTCTATGCCTTTTTGCGTTCCTAACCATTGCACATCGACGCCTTCGTCACGCAACAGCTTGGCAACAGCAAGCCCGGGAAAGACATGCCCGCCCGTTCCCCCAGCCATAACTAGGACTTTTTGCAATTTTCCCATTAACGCAACCCTAATGTCGTCATTCGGTTTTCGTAGTCGATTCGTAATAATACAGCGATTGTAATACAATTGACCAACAAACTGCTACCACCATAGCTCATTAAAGGTAAAGTTAATCCTTTGGTTGGCAAAAGCCCTGAATTGACCCCAATACTGACAGCGAATTGTATCGCTATCCATAAACCAAATCCGTAGGCCACAAAACCCGCATAATGCTGACCCAGCCTTTGTGCTTGGCGTCCAATCATAAAAATGCGGATTACTAAAAAGGTAAATAGAGCAATGACGACTATCATCCCAATTAAGCCTAATTCTTCGGCAATCACAGCAAACAAGAAATCGGTATGCGCTTCGGGTAAATAAAATAGCTTTTGAATACTCTTACCTAGACCGACGCCAAACCAACCCCCACGCCCAAAAGCAATCAACGACTGGGTAAGCTGATAACCGCTACTAAAGGGATTTGCCCAAGGATTTAAAAAAGAAGTTAAACGGTGCATTCGATAAGGCGCAGAAATCGCCAACACCGACATCCCGACTAATACGATAGCCATGAGAACGATAAAATGGCGTAAACGCATTCCTGCTAAAAACATCATGCCTAAAGCCGTTGCCATAATTACAACCGAGGCACCAAAATCGGGCTCTTTTAGTAATAAAACAACAATCACACCTAAAATAGCCATTGGCTTAATAAAACCAGAGAGTGAAGTTTTAATTTCTTCATTACAACGCAATAAATACCCAGCCAAATAAATTACCATAGCAAACTTGGCCAGCTCAGAAACCTGAATACCAAACACCCCCATACCAATCCAACGCATACTGCCGTTGACGGAATGACCAATGCCTGGAAATAAAACCACGGCTAATAAAAACATCACCCCGATCAGCAAACTGCCGCTAATTCTTTCCCACGTTTCAATTTCAAATTGCACCACGACAGTACCGAGAACGACACCGAGTATGAGAAAAACAGCTTGTTTGTAGAGATAATAAAAGGGTTGATGCAATTGATGGTCGGAGACAACAATGGAAGCGGAAGCCACCATTAATAAACCTAAACCAACGATAGCAAGTAATGTAAAGATGAGCCACCGATCATACGGCGGCGGAGGTACCATCACACGGCGCTGATGTGCACCTGATTGCGGCTGAATTGGTATAGGCTGCAATTTCATATTAATTCCTGAACAACCTCAGTGAATACGTTACCCCGGTGCTCAAAATTCTTAAACATATCTAAACTAGCACAAGCTGGCGAAAGAAGCACGCTATCCCCGACTTTAGCGACACGATCGGCGGCTTGGATTGCCTCAACCATAGTTGTCGCCTGAATGATAGCTACATGGTCTTTTAAGATTTTTTCTAAAAGCGGTGCTGCTTCTCCAATTAAGACTACCGTTCCCACGTATTGCGATATGATTGGGATTAAAGGTGAAAAATCAGCATTTTTTCCTACCCCACCGGCAATGAGAATCAGCTTACCGGGAATTTCCGGCCCCATACCCTCTATGGCAGCAAGTGTGGCGCCAACATTTGTTCCTTTCGAATCGTTGTACCAGCGAACCCCATTGCGTTCTCGAACTAATTGGCAGCGATGGGCTAAGCCTTTAAATTCTACTAATGCTTTCTTCATGGCATCCATAGGAATACCAAAGCCATAGCCCAGAGCAAGCGCTGCTAACGCATTTGCTTGGGAGTGACGGCCTGGTAGAGGTAATTCTCGGACGGGTAATAAAGCTTGTTTTTCGAAGGCCAAATAATTCTCATTATTGACGCTCAATATGCCAAATTCATTTTTGCCCGGCTGCTGCAAAGTAAATTGCAATTTGCTTGATTTAAAATGATCCCCGCAATCAGTTGCTTGATCATCACGATTACATACCGCTACATCACAACCTTGATAGATTCGTAGCTTAGCTGCTTTATAATCATTTAGTGTTTCATAACGATCCATGTGATCTGGGGTTATATTGAGTACGGTCGCGACACGAGCAGCTAAAGAATAAGTGGTTTCTAATTGAAAGCTGGATAATTCTACTACGTACAAATCAGGTGTTTCACCCTTCAATAAATCCAATGCGGGTAGGCCTAAATTACCCCCTACTTTGACTTTTAGATTGGCGGCTTCTGCCATTTTTCCAACCAAGGTCGTGACTGTACTCTTGGCATTGGTTCCGGTAATGGCAATAACTGGCGCTTTTACTTCACGGGCAAATAATTCGATATCACCGATAACAGATATACCACGAGCAACTTGTTTCGCTATCGCCGGGTCTTTTAAAGCTATCCCCGGACTAAGCACAAGAACCTCAGCTTGGTTGAGAAATTTCTCATCCAAGCTGCCTAAAGAAAGCGGAATATGAGGATAATCTTTTTTAAACTCAGCCAGTTGCGGCGGTTCTTGGCGGGTGTCAGCTACAGCAAAAGGGATTTGACGTTCTGTTAAATAACGTACACAAGACAACCCAGTGGCGCCTAAGCCAATCACAATATGAAACGGTTGAGACATAGTATCCTCAGTAAATTAGCGCAATTTTAACGTAGCTAATCCACATAATACTAGAATAAACGTAATAATCCAAAATCTAACGATCACACGAGGCTCTGGCCAACCTTTTAATTCAAAATGATGGTGAATAGGCGCCATGCGGAAAATACGCTTGCCGGTGAGCTTAAATGAGGCAACCTGCAAAATGACCGAGACAGTTTCGAGTACAAATACGCCACCCATTAAAAAGAGTACGAGTTCTTGGCGAACGATTACTGCAATAATTCCTAAAGCGGCGCCCAAGGATAGCGCACCGACATCGCCCATGAAAACTTGGGCGGGATAGGTATTAAACCAAAGGAAACCTAAGCCAGCTCCGACCATAGCGCCACAAAAGACTACGATTTCCCCAGTACCTGGCACATAAGGAATTGCTAAATAATTTGCGAAATGGATATTCCCTGTAGCGTAAGCAAAAATCGCCAACGCCCCAGCGACCATTACCGCAGGCAAGATAGCAAGACCATCTAAGCCATCGGTTAAATTGACTGCATTACTCGTGCCAACAATGACTAAATAAGTCCATATAATAAAGAATGGCCCGAGAGGTAATAACATGTGTTTAAAAAAAGGAAAGACTAATTGGGTTTCTACCGGTGTACTCGCGGTGAAATAAAGATAGCTCGCGGCACCTAAACCAATGATGCTTTGAAATAAGTATTTTTTGCGTGCTGACAAGCCTTTGCTATTTTTTAAGAATAATTTTAAATAATCATCCCACCAGCCGATGGCACCAAAACCGAGGGTAACGATAAGGATCAACCAGACATAACGATTGGACAGATCACACCAAAGCAAAGTACTGAGTGTGATAGCCACTAAAACCAAAGCGCCACCCATGGTAGGTGTACCCGCTTTAGAGAAATGACTTTTAGGACCAAGTTCACGAATCACTTGGCCAACACGATGCTGGCTCAAACGACGAATCATGGTAGGACCGAGAAATAAGGCCATGATCAGCGCAGTTAACGTGCCTAAAATGGCGCGCAGAGTCAAATATTGAAAAACATGGAAGAAGTGACAATATTTTTCCAATAATACGCTAAGCCATAAAAGCATTTAAAATCTCCAGTTTAAATATTCCCTAAAACTTGCTCTACACAACCTACATCATTAAAAGGCAGTTTTTTGTCACCAATTTGTTGATAGGTCTCTGCACCCTTGCCGGCGACCAAAATACAATCGCCCGGCTTTGCGCATTGTATAATGTCTTGAATCGCTTTAGAACGATCATGTTGCACAATTATATTCGAAGGGTGAAGAAATCCTTGCATTATATCGGCTACGATTTGTTTGGGGTCTTCGTGGCGCGGGTTATCATCAGTCACGACAACGCGATCGGCAAATTGTTCTGCAATTTTTGCCATGATGGGGCGTTTGCCTTTATCTCGGTCTCCGCCGCAACCAAATAGGCAAAACAATTCACCTTCGCAATGGGCGCGCAAGGCTAATAAGGCTTTTTCTAAGGCGTCTGGGGTATGAGAATAATCAACTACGACCGTGGGTTGGTTTTTACCGCCTAGCAGCTCCATTCGTCCCGGTACGGGTTTTAATTGGGATAAAACATACAATGCATCTTTAAACTCGATTCCCATTAAACAAAGCGTAGTTAAAGTAGCCAGTAAATTACTTAAATTAAATTGCCCGATTAATTGGGTTTGTAACTCGCCCTCCCCCCATGGGGAATAAACTTTAGCGCAGAGACCAGAAACATCTAAGCGAATTTGATCTGCATAAATCAGGGGAACATCAGACTGTTGTTGCGGCTGAGTACTGTAAGCATAAATATCTTGGGTGTTTTTTAATGAGGCGATTAATTCACGCCCGAATTCATCATCGGCATTAATGACTGCATGCTTTAATAGTGGATTATCGAACAAGCGTTTTTTGGCAGCGCCGTAATTTGCCATGCTGCCGTGATAATCCAAGTGGTCTCGGGTCAAGTTGGTAAAGATACCAATTTCGAAAGGAATTTGATTAACACGACCTTGGTCTAAGCTATGGGAAGAAACCTCCATGGAAACTGCTTTTGCGCCCTGCTGGATAAATTCAGCGAATAGAGCTTGCAAGGTTACTGCATCGGGTGTGGTCAAATTACTCGGCTTGATTTGATTTACAAGACCATTACCTAAGGTACCGATCACGCCGCAAGAGAGATGTAATTTTTGTAAGGCTGTGGCAATAAAATGCGAACAAGATGTTTTTCCATTCGTACCGGTAATACCAATGATTCGGAGTGACTTCACGGGATGTTGGTAAAAATTAGCTGCTATTTGGCCTGCTATTTGTGAAAGATTAGAGATAGCAATAATAGGAATCTTGTTTTGCCAGGTGATGCCCGCTTCATCAGCTTCGGAGAGAACGGCGCTTGCGCCTTGGGTTATAGCATTTGTAATAAATTGACGGCCGTCAGAGTGCGTGCCTTGAAAAGCAATAAATACATTACCTTTTTTTAAGGAGCGACTATCTAAAGTTACACCGGTAATACTCACATCGGCTTCTGCGGGCAGCGTGTATATATTTTCTAGAAGCGATGATAATTGCATAGCCGTCTCAATTTATGTTGTTTGTGGGTCTATATTATCGGGTGGGACATTCAAAATTCTTAATGCGCCTTCCATGATTTTTTCAAATATAGGAGCGGAAACAAAACCACCTTGATGTTCTTTACCTTTTGGATCGTGAATAATAACTGCAACGACTAAGCGCGGATTACTCACTGGCGCAATACCGATAAATGAAGCTGAGAATCGGTGTTTTTCATAGCCGTGCGCACCTAATATAGTCGCAGTTCCAGTTTTGCCTGCAACGCGATAGCCTGGCACACGAGCCTGAGTTCCTGTTGCGCCTTTTGCTGTCGTGACTGACTCGAGCACGGCTAACATTTCTTCTGCAACTTTAGGATCCATGACTTGCTGACCTTGGGGTGACTTATCTAACTTCAATAATGAAACGGGCAGCTTTACACCCTTATTTGCAAAAACAGAATAAGCTTGGGCGAGTTGCAATGGGGTTACTGAAATACCATAACCAAATGCTAGGGTAGCTAAGGCAAACGGTTTCCAGATTGGACGGTTAATCAATACTCCGCTTTGTTCGCCAGGAAAGCCGATACCGGTTTGTTCGCCGAAACCCACTTTGTGTAACACTGTCCATAATTGTTTTGGGTCGAGGGACAAAATCATTTTTGTTACGCCAACGTTACTCGAGTACTGGAGTACTTGTGAAATTGTAATTTGGCCTTTCATGTGCTCATCGCGCACTAAATTATGCCCTACACGTAGCCAGCCTGGTGTTGTATCTATAATAGTATCCGGTGTAAATTTACCGCTATCGAGAGCGCTCGCTATACTGAAAGCTTTCATCGTTGAGCCTGGTTCAAATATGTCGGTGACAGCACGATTTCTAAAAGAATCGCTTTGATGTGGTTGGCGATTATTGGGGTTAAATGACGGCTGATTTACCATAGCGAGTATTTCGCCGGTTTTGACATCTAGCACAACGACGGAACCGGATGCGGCAATGTTTTTTTCTACGCCTTCTAATAACTCACGGTAAGCTAAATATTGAATGCGTCTGTCGATGCTGAGGGTTAGGTCGTTTCCGGGTTTTTGTTCTTGCACGGTTTGGATATCGGTGACGACACGGCCTAGTCTGTCTTTGATAGCCCATTTTTTTCCTTCGGTTCCGGTGAGCCAATCATTATAGATAAGCTCGAGGCCTTCTTGGCCTTTGTCATCTATATTTGTGAAACCGATCACGTGGGCAGCGACTTCGGCTTCAGGGTAGTAGCGTTTATAGTCTTCTTGGACGAAGAGGCCGGGGATGGCGAGTTTTTTTATTTTGTCTTTGTATTCGGGGGGGAGACCGCGTTTGATGTAGGTGAATTCGCGGTGTTTTAGTTTTTCATGTTGGATTTGGGCTTCTAGGGCTTGGGGTTTCATATCTAATAGAGCGGCTAAATCTTTTAAATGGTCTGCTGTGGGTTGGAAGCCTTGGGGGTTTATCCAGGCAGAATAGACTGTGGTGCTGACGGCGAGGGGGTAGCCGTTTCTGTCGGTGATCATGCCGCGGAAGGCTGGCATGTTGACTAGACGGAGGACGCGGACGTCGCCTTGGTGTTGGAGGAAGCCGCGTTTTAATATGGTTAGGTCGAAGAGGCGGATGACTAGACCTGCAACGACGATTAATAGGATGGAGAGGATGAGGTAGAAACGCCAAGGGATGAAGGATGCGTATAATTTGCGTTTCACTATATCACCTGTTTTTAGAATTTGATGGGGTGATATTAGCATGGTTTTTGGGGGAAATGTAGCGGAGGCTCTTGTCATCCCCGCGTAGGCGGGGATCCATGGACTCAGGCAAGGCTTGTGCCAATGGAGGAATGGATTCCCGCCTGCGCGGGAATGACAGTAATGACTAATTAACGATGATGACGGACTTGCCGGTGGGGACAACCATGCCTAGCTTGTCTTCGGCGATTTGTTGGACGCGGGCTTGCATCATCCATGTGCTTTTTTCTAAAAGTAGCTGGCCGTGTTGTACGTATAAATGATCGCGGTCAACTAGACTCTGCTGCAGGCTGGCATTTAAGCAGCGTGTGCAATTGGTGATGTACACCATCATCAAAGCACTGCTTAAAATCGTCAACCCAACAATAAGCGTTGAAAACTGAACCCGGGTTAAGAAAACCGAAATCGCCCAGCCTCGTGACAATACACCTTGATTGAATCGAGCAGCTGCGTTCATAGTAGTTTCTCCGCAATCCGTAAAACCGCACTTCGAGCACGTTGATTCGAGTCGATTTCCGTTTGGCTTGGCTTGATAGCGCGACCTAAGCGTTTTAAGCGAGGTCGAATCATATCTTGTCT
>Ga0207044_1100_pt1 | contig 12121 bp, 10 predicted proteins | sample Alteio_BWMinCont_68_FD_153300 | JGI IMG/M metagenome (GOLD analysis project Ga0207044, IMG submission 153300) | Enriched cells from forest soil in Barre Woods Harvard Forest LTER site, Petersham, Massachusetts, United States -... | ecosystem: Environmental > Terrestrial > Soil > Temperate forest >... | reverse complement strand
TATTTCAAGACTTTGTCAGCTTGCTGTTTTGACAAGGCTAAATTGATACTATCCGATTCATCACCATCGGCGTACACAGCGACTTTGACCGCCATGGTCGTATGTGAATTTATATATTGCGCGATTAAATCAAACGTAGAATACGACTGCGAATACATATTGGGCGTTGGACCATTAAAAGCTTGGTCTGCTGGCATGACCAACATAATTTGGTCGCCTAATACAAAAACTTTGACGCCGCGATTTTCCAGCTGATCTTTTAAAGTAGCATGGCTGTTGAAAAACGCACCTAATACACCACCGACTACCGCACCCCCAGCCATGCCGGGAAATGCACCTGGGCCACCATAAAGTAAAGCACCGGTGAGAGCCCCGGCCGCACCGCCAACTAAGGCACCTTGAGCTACTGTGGAGGCATTTGAATAACTGGGCGTATTATTACTGTCGACAGCGCCGCCTACCGCATCGCTACTGCCTTGATAAGCGGAATCTAATTGGTTGGCTGTTTCTCTGGAAATACTCGATTGGGTGCAGCCAGACAATACAACGCAACCTAAACAAAATAACGTGAGTATTTTGCCCGTGGCCTGGCCTAATCTTGAAAACCGAGATGATGGAGATTCCATGTATCCAGCACGTCCTTATGTCTAATGGCTTGGGTTATTCTTGCCTGCTTTGCAAGCTAGCTACATATTCGCACAACTCTTTCGCGGCAGAAACAACAAATTCATGCTCTCTTAATAAAAACTCAACATCAGGTGGATAATCTGTAGCCAACAACATGTCTTTTATTATTTCGCCAGTGATGGTGCTGGCCTGAGCACTCGATTTACCTGTGATCCTTTCCAGCAATTCGGTTCGCGATTTCACTGTAGCTTGATTTAACAGCGGCATACTAAATTGCTCAAATTGAGCAGGACCTACTAAAGCTTGGATATTTGCACCGAGCTTAACTTTACTAAAGAGATTCAATCGACCTGTTTCTGGCTCTTCTTCAACAACCGGTGTTTCCGCCATAAACGATTCTTCTGTGGTTTCATCACCAGCAGCCGTACTATTCCGATTATGGAAAGCAAGTAAAGCGTTGACGCCTTTTTCAATCGGGTTAATGGTGCCAGTTTGATTCATGACTTCAGCAATGATACGCACTTCTTCTGAATCATCTTGAACTTCGGCTAAGGCGATATCGCCTTCTTGCATTAAATTCATAAAACGGTCAATGCGGTTTTCTAAGTCAATCAAGACACGACTGACTGGCGGTTCTACTTTTAAGAAATGGTTAATCCGCATGCGTTCAACGGGCTGTGGATTGGCAAAGAACATACGGGCACGGACAATTTTAGATTTAAAAAAGATATGGGCTTCGCCTTCGCGCTGTTCTTTCAAATCTAACAAATCAACGCGAGCCCGTTTTTCGGAAGATGCGCTGCGGCTATCTAAATAATTATTTAACAGGCTATTGGCATTGGTTTGGAATGAATCGACTTTGGTGACATAAGACTCACCTGCCGTTTTGGAAAAGAATTCCCAGGTTGCTTGCGGATCTTCTAATTTCATACATATTTTAATGTTGGTATTCGCACCGATGGATGCCGCTTCTTCTTTTGACGCTTTTTCAAAGGCGGGTAAATCTTGTCCGGCAAAGATAACCGAGAAACCTAAGGAACGCGCCTGAGCTGGCACGACAGCGAAACCCTTAACAGCGTAATAACCATATTCGTCCAAAATACACATATAAGGTGTTAACGCATTGGTTGGTTTGCGTGTGATAACTTCACGATAGGTTCCTTCTACCGTATCACCTAAACCGGCTGCCATCATGGCTTTGAGTGAGGCGATGATGACTTTACCCAAGTTAGAAAGCTCTTCTGGGGATTTTTCTAAAGCGGGCAAGAGTACAACGAGTATGCGGCGATTTAAGACAACGTCTTTTAAATCTACTTCGGCTAAATTGGTACGCATGATATGGCCATAGGTATCGGCCAAAGAACCAAACACTTTGGTTAATTGCATGGTAATAAAACCATGTTGCTCTAACACTTGCGAACTTTGTTTGCCTTTTTTCGCGCGATCATAACCTGGTAAGTTGACGATATAGTTGGTAATTGGTTCTAAAACCAAACTCGGTGTTTCTGCTAAACTCACCGGTTCTTGATTATCGCGAATGAACATTTTATCCATTGCAATCGCTTCAAGCCGAGTAAGCTCGAAATAATTACGAATGGTGTTCGCATCTAATAAAATTTTGCCTTGATCGCGCATGTACACCAACACTTTCATTAAGGCTTCTACGAAAACGATCGCACGACCTTTCCACATATCGCCATCGGCGCTTTGGGAACTGGAATCCATTAAGCTAACCACTAATTGAGAAAGCATACTGGATGAACCGTTACAAAATGGATTCATGGTATTTGATAAGCGTTTTTCTTGCGCGCCGATAATATCGCGGGCACCGGTCATAAAGTTGATCAGCAGCAAATCGTCTTCTCGACCGACGAAACGACACATGGAAAACACTTTCGCGAATAAACTATTATCACCTTTACCGTCGACGTAGAGAAAGCCGCTACCTTGGATTAATGCATTAAATGACAAGGAAACCAAGGCTTCGGTTTTACCACTACCGGTTGATCCGAAAATTAAGACATGGGTACGCATATCATCATTGTTAAACCATAATTCTTCATTGGTTATTTTACGGTTACCAAAGAAGCTGATGCCGCGCGCTTTGCGTGGCTTATTTGAACCAGGCAATGGATCATTATAATCGGCAACACCGGAACGTTGTGGCATTCTAAAAGGAAGCTTGAATTTTCGTGTTGCAGCGTAAATGAAAACAAAGATAGCAACTAACGTAATAAAATCAGTCAATGGTGGAAAAAAGAAAGCCGCGAATGAAAATCCCATTAACAAGGAAGCGCTATTTACCGGGTCTTTAAAAAAGTCGACAACGCGCATCCCCATGGTACGGGTATCCCGTAACAAGAGCTGGGGCGACATCTCATGATGTTCGTCTAAACCGCGCTGCATCATCTAACTTACCTCTCAATCTTCATCACGACGATAAATCATGTCTTTAAGAGCTAATTCTAACGCATTGGTTGCTTCTTCAACCATGGGCACCAATAGTTTTCTGCCTGCTTCTTTTTCCGAAACCCAGTGCGCAAATATGCCGGCTACTTCGACAAACGGTGTTTGTCGACCTACGGTATTCAGTACATACCATAAGCGACGGTCTAAGGGTTTTAACCAAAGAAAATCCGCAGAAGCTTGCACACCATCTTGTCTCGCGCCTGCTAGCATAGAAGCCATTACCGTATAAACATAGGCATGAGAAGTTACAACTTTTTGCACCAACTTGGAGGATTCATGTTTTTTTAATAATGCGTCCATTCCCGAAAAATCTAATTTGGTAACTGAACTTGCGCTTAATTGATTTAACATATTGGCAGCAGCATCACTGTCTGCGTTTAATCTCGCCGCAAAGATGGCAAATAACACTTTCACGTGAGGCGGTAACACTGCTGTGCCTCTCCACAATGCGCCGATTTGGGTTGCGAAAATTTGGCTTGCCTGGCCTCGCTTTAATTTGACCTCGATACGATCCCATTCCTTTCGCGCTACACCCTCTTGTGGGCCGCGTTTATATTCATCTAATAATTGGTGCCGTTTGCAAAACTGCATTGGCGTCATTGCCATGGCCCACGGGCCTTTATCGATATCCGCTTTAACTAAATTTAATTTGGAGACGGTTAATATTTGCGGCCAATTATTCACTTCAGCTTGCAGCAAATCTTTCATACTATAAATGCGTTTAAAGGTACGCACTGTATTCGTGGAATAAATTAGGATAGCTAAAATAACAATAAGGATGATGCAAGGTATACGGATATAATCTCCGACTGCATCGCCGACTCTTAAGACATCAGAAAACGAAAATTTTTCCGGGCTTGTACCTAGTATAGTCGCGCGCACATCATCGAGGTTATTGGTGAAATAACTGATTAATGCGATTTCCCATAATTTAATTTTAAAATAGAAACTAACGATTTGAACTTTGAAATTAACCCAGATAACACCAATCGCAATAAATGCTGCCGCCGTTACCCAAATGATAGCAGCTGAGTTATCGGGTTGATTCTGCTGGGGTGCTCCGGCCATAGCAATACCTTTTGAAAGCCTCACATGAGAATCTTTAAATCCACTTTAAAGTATAGACAATTCAATGACTTTTTGCCCTATCCTTTTCGGTTATTCAGAAAAAGATAGGGGTCGAGCTTAACCTTGTTGCTTTTCGCGAATTTCATCTAATGTTTTGCAATCAATACAAAGGGTTGCCGTTGGGCGCGCTTCAAGGCGGCGTAAGCCAATTTCAATGCCGCAGACTTCGCAGTAACCGTATTCTTTGTCTGTCAGCAATTGGAGGGCTTCTTCAATCTTTTTCAATAACTTACGCTCACGATCGCGAGTACGCAATTCGAGGCGGAATTCTTCTTCTTGGCTGGCTCTGTCGTTAGGATCAGGATAATTGATCGCATCGTCTTTCATGTGGGTCACGGTACGATCCGCGCCTTCCATGATTTGTTGACGAAGCATAGTCAAAATTTTAGCAAAATGCTCCCGCATCTTAAGGCTCATATAATCTTCACCTTTTTTCACTTTAAAAGGTTCGATGCCTAAGACTTCTAAACTGGGTTCTAAAATATCTTTTGTTGCCATAACTGCCATTCTCCCTTACCCCATCCTTTATTTTAATACAAGATAGGCATCTATACCAAAAAGATCATCAAGAGGCAATCTTAACTCGTTGAAACTGCCCTATTGTGACCCTATCTAAGCCTGCTAAATCAGGATAAGTCTCGATTTTTGTATAACCATTTTCCTGTAATAGCTGTTTTACTGCTGCTGCTTGTCGATGTCCATGTTCTAATAATATATATCCATTTGATTTTAAAGATTTTTTTGCATCTTGAATAATAAGGGAAAGTGCCTGCAAACCATTTTCTGGGGCGATTAAGGCCGATAAAGGTTCAGATTGTCTGACTTTCTCACATAATTCAGGATCGTTTTCCGCAATATAGGGCGGATTACTTATAATGGCATCAAAAAGAAAACCAGGCAAAGCTTTACACCAATCACCTTGTTGGAAATAGATATTCTTTAGGTTTAATTCGTTGGCATTGGTTTTCGCTACTGCTAAAGCGGCCGCCATAACGTCTGTGGCATAAACAATACTGTCTTGGCGTTCTTTTGCTAATGCTAATGCAATCGCTCCGCTGCCTGTGCCTAAGTCTGCAATGACGACAGGACGATCGCGCGGTAAATATTTTAACGCCAGCTCGACAAGTAACTCTGTTTCGGGTCTTGGAATTAATGTATCGGGTGTCACCGTTAATTCTAGAGACCAAAATTCTTGCTTGCCTGTGATATAGGCGATTGGCTCACCCTGTATACGGCGATTCACTTGCTGAAAAAAATGTTTTTGTTCAAGCTCGGTAAGTGATTTTTCTGGCCAGGCGCGTAAATGCGATCGATTGGTTTGCAGTGCATGGGTTAGCAATATCTCTGCTTCTAATTCTGGAACGTCGGTGACATCTGAAAGTGTTGTCACAGCCCACTGCAATGCGCTCGCGATGGAGTGCGGTGAGGACTGTGTGTCAGTATGCGTTTTTTTAGTCACTTAATTCAGCCAAGAGATCGGTTTGATGTTCGTGGATTAAAGCATTAACGACAGGAGCTAAATCACCTTCCATAATATCGGTTAACTTATACAACGTTAGATTGATGCGGTGATCAGTTAAACGTCCTTGCGGAAAATTATAGGTTCTAATGCGCTCTGAGCGATCACCCGTTCCAACTAAATTACGTCGGGTTTCTGCTTGTTCTTTTTGCTGTTTGCTGCGTTCGCTCGCTAAAATTTTTGCGGTTAATAATGACATCGCGCGAGCGCGGTTTTTATGTTGTGAGCGTTCGTCTTGGCATTCCACTACGGTTCCGGTTGGAATATGGGTTAAACGAATCGCGGAATCGGTTTTTTGTACGTGCTGACCGCCGGCACCCGAGGCACGGAATGTATCAGTACGCAGATCTGCTGGGTTAATGACGATACTTTCGATTTCATCAACTTCCGGCAAAACAGCCACTGTACATGTCGATGTATGAATTCGACCTTGCGCTTCTGTTTCTGGCACGCGTTGTACACGATGGACGCCTGATTCAAATTTAAAGCGTGAATAAGCGCCTTGACCGATGATGCGTAGAATAATTTCTTTATAACCGCCGTGTTCGCCATGACTGGCGCTAATCATTTCAACTTGCCAGCCTTGTGCTTCTGCATAGCGTGTATACATTCGTTCTAAATCGCCAGAAAAAATTGACGCTTCGTCGCCGCCGGCGCCGGCGCGAATTTCCAAAAAGATGTTGCTGTCATCGTGCGGATCGCGCGGCAGCAATAAGAGTTGTAATTTTTGTTCCAGCTGGAGTAATTCTTCTTCCGCTATTTTCAACTCTGCCTTAGCGAGTTGCTGCATTTCTACATCAGGTTCATTCATTAATTCTTGAGCGCCTTCAATCGTAGCTACGCAGTCGAGATATTGCTTGAATGTCACAACAACCGGTTCGAGCTGAGAATATTCTTTGGAATAATCGCGAAAACGATTTTGCTGGCTAATCACCCCCGCATCGGATAACAACGCACCCAATTCTTCATGGCGTTCGGATAACGCTTGTAATTTTTTTTGTATAGTTGGTTTCATATCGGCTCAGCTTGAAGTTGTGGGATAGCAAATAATTCTTGGGCTAATTGTAATATATCAAAACGTCCTTCAAATCCAGCTTGGCGTAATTGTACGCTAGGGGTATGGAGTAATTTATTCATAAAAGCATGGGCAAAAAACGCTAGCACTTGTTCTGGGTGTTCGCCACGCTGTAGTTGTCGGCTTGCTTTTTCTAGTTCAGATTGGCAAATGTTTTCGATTTGTTTGCGGTAGGCGCTGATGGTAGTTGCTACGGCTTCAAATGAATGAATCCAGGCAATAAAATCTTGGGTTTTTTGTTGAATGACTTCGCGGGCTTTGTCTGCTGCATGCTCGCGACCCTGTAAATTATGCTGGATAATGGTTTTTAAATCATCGATGCAAAAGACTTTTACTGTTTCTATTTCTGCAACCGATGCTTCAACATCGCGGGGCACTGCGATATCTACTAGGGTAATTGGTTTTTGCTGACGCTTGATTTGCGCGGCGGCAACCATGGCTTTGCTCACGATAGGCAAGGGACTGCCTGTTGCCGTGATAACAATATCAGCCGCGGTGAGCGCTTCTGATAATTGCGCGAAAGGTAATGCGGTTATTTGATGTTGATTTGCTAAAGCCAGTGCATTTTCGTGACTGCGATTCACAATAAGGATTTGATTGATCGATTGTGATTTTAAATAACGAATAACTAAATTAACTGTATCACCAGCACCGATAACTAAAACAGTCGCTGCAGCAAAGTTTTCTGTTGTTTGTTTTGCGAGACCCACTGCAGCAGATGCAACAGAAACAGGACAAGCGCCAATGGTGGTGTTCGCTCTAATTTCTTTTGCGACCGCAAAAATTTGTTGGAACAACCGATTAAACAAAGGACCGACAATACCGGCTGCGCAACTTTCAGAGAAAGCGCTTTTCATTTGGCCTAAAATTTGTGATTCGCCCAGAATCATGGAATCAATGCCAGAGGCGACTTGCATCATGTGTTCGATAGCGGCTTGATCTTGGTATGTATATAAGTAAGGCGCTAAGGTGGCGCGATCAAGTTGATGTTGTCGGCAATACCAATCCAAGATTTTTTCCACATCATCGACTTCGCAATATAATTCGGAACGATTACAGGTCGAAAGAATAACGGCTTCTTGGATATTTTCATTTTGTTGTAAATCGGCAAGGTACAGCGGTAATTTCTCAACTGGAAATACCACTTGTTCTCTAATATGTAGGGGTGCGGTTTTATGGTTAAGACCGCAGACTGTGATCGACATAGATTTGTGTAACCCGATTTAACGAGCGCCTATTCTATGTGAATCCAAGCCTTTCGTCACGCATTAGGATCAGTATATAATCGTGATTGCTGTCATTCCCGCGCAGGCGGGAATCCATTCTGACGTTGGCACGAGCCTTGCCCGAGACAACTGAACCATGGATCCCCGCCTGCGCGGGGATGACAAGACTAAGACACACAACCCATTGTAACCAATAGATTAGGTGAACCCTGATGCGCATGCTTAAAGGATTTTTCGTTTTCGGCCTACTATTAACGACATTGACGCGTTGCGCCACCCTGCCTGCCCCCCAAACACCTCAAAATGAAAAACTGAGCTGGGACAGCAGAGCGCAAACATTGTCCAACATTCAGCATTGGGATTTGAAAGCACAAATGGCTATCCGCACTCAGAAAGAGGCGGAAAGTGTTTCACTTCGCTGGCAACAAAATAAACAAAACTATGCTATCGATTTATTTGGGCCATTAGGTGCGCAATCTTACTTACTCACCGGCTCGCCTAACCATGTCGTCATGACCCAGCCCAATGGTAAAAAAATAAGCGCGACTAGCGCAGAAGCTTTACTCATTCAGCAAACAGGATGGAACTTACCTGTCTCCTACCTCAAGTATTGGGTGAGAGGCATCCCAGTGCCCGGCCTGCCTGCGGTGAAGCAGTACGATAGCTTTCATCATCTGACCGAGCTGTCTCAAGCAGGATGGCGTATTCAATTTTTACGCTATACCGCAGCAGATCATCTGGATTTGCCTAGCAAGATTTTTCTCCATCGCCCTGAGATCACGGTGAAAATGATTATCAGCGAATGGCAATTACATTAAATATTATGTTGACAGCAACGGTATCTGTTAGCAAAATAGCGGCCTTGCTAGAGTTAAGCATTGTTACTCTAGATACGCGTTGGGGTGTAGCCAAGCGGTAAGGCACCGGGTTTTGATCTCGGCATCCCTAGGTTCGAATCCTAGCACCCCAGCCAATTCATAAAAATAAGAAAGTCTTTTAATACCTCTATAGAAAATACATAATCCTGAAGTCGACAATTGTAATGTAACGAAAGGAAGTTACCCGTGCCTGAAATTATGATCTTTGGCGGAAATGCCAACCCAAAATTAGCAGAACGTATTGTCGAACACCTGAACTTACCTCTAGGTAAAGCCTTGGTAGGCCGTTTCAGCGATGGCGAAACCATGGTCGAAATCCAAGAAAACGTCCGCGGTCGCGATGTTTTCATTATTCAATCTACCTGCAATCCGGCGAATGATAATTTGATGGAATTGATTATCATGGCCGATGCGTTGCGCCGTGCGTCAGCGGCGAAAATTACTGCGGTTGTTCCCTATTTTGGCTATGCCAGACAAGATCGACGCGTGCGCTCGGCTCGCGTACCGATTACAGCGAAAATTGTAGCGGATATGATGGCATCTGTTGGGATTAGCCGATTGGTGACTGTGGATTTACATGCAGACCAAATCCAAGGGTTCTTTTATATGCCGGTGGATAACTTATATAGTACGCCGATGATTTTGGAAGAAATTCATAAGAAATCGTATAAAAATATTATGGTTGTTTCGCCTGACGTGGGTGGTGTGATTCGAGCACGAGCGATTGCAAAACGGATTCCAGGAGCGGATTTAGCGATTATTGATAAACGCCGACCACAGCCGAATGAAGCGCAGGTTATGCACATTATCGGGGATGTGAAAGATCGGGATTGTGTGATTGTGGATGATATTATCGATACTGCTGGGACTTTATGCAAAGCGGTTGAAGCGTTGAAAGAACATGGGGCGGCTAAAGTGGCAGCTTATGTGACCCATCCGGTGTTGTCGGGCAAGGCTATTGCTAACCTGGAAGCTTCATCTTTGGATGAATTAGTCGTTACAGATACCATTCAGTTGCGCGGGGAAGCGGCGCATTGTTCAAGAATTCATCAGTTGAGCTTAAGCCACATGATCGCCGAAGCGATCCGACGAATCAGCGGTGCTGGCTCCTTAAGCCGCATGTTCCTAGATTAACACCGCTGTCATTCCCGCGCAGGCGGGAATCCATTCTTCCGTCGACACAAGCATTGCCCGAGTCCACTTAACAATGGATCCCCGCCTACGCGGGGATGACAGCGTGAAAGGAATAACAGCGCGAAACCGCTGTCATTCCCGCGCAGGCGGGAATCCATTCTTCCGTCGACACAAGCATTGCCCGAGTCCACTTAACAATGGATCCCCGCCTACGCGGGGATGACAGAGTGAAAGGAATAACAGCGCGAAACCGCTGTCATTCCCGCGCAGGCGGGAATCCATTCTTCCGTCGATACAAGCATTGCCCGAGCCTACCTAACAATGGATCCCCGCCTACGCGGGGATGACAGAGTGAAGGGGATGACAGCGTGAAGAGGATGACAACATAGACGCGGGATAACCCAAGCGCGATGCGCAGCGAGCCGTCAAAAATTTAAAAAGTCGGGTGGCACCGGAGGGAGGGCTCCCAGCGCGCAGCGATGGGATACCCACAGCGTGACGGGACCCGCCTCCTTGCATCACCCCCAGTTTCCTGTAGAATAACGCCTCATTTACCCCGGTCGCAGGGGTAAAGCGTGTTTTTTAATTTTAAATTTTGGAGTATTTATTACCATGGCATCGATTAAATTTGAACTGGAAGCTACAGTGCGTAACGACATAGGGAAAGGTGCGAGCCGCCGCCTACGTCACGCCAATAAAGTTCCAGCTGTTATCTACGGCGCGGGCGAAAAACCTGTGTCATTGACTTTAGATCAAAATAAAGTCTTACATGCTTTATCACATGAAGCGTTCTATTCCCACATTTTGACCTTAAAGATTGAAAACAAAGGCGAAAAAGTGGTTCTGAAAGACGTACAACGCGATCCGTCTAACCCACGTATTCATCACATGGATTTCATGCGCGTTAAAGCAGATCAAAAATTGCACATGCACATTCCTTTGCATTTCATTGGTGATGACAAAGCACCTGGCTTAAATGAAGGCGGCGTGGTTTCTCACGTTATGGCCGACGTTGAAGTATCATGCTTACCAGCTGACTTGCCAGAATTCTTGGTTGTTGATACATCCAACATGCAACTGGACGATGCTTTACACTTAACCGACATCAAATTACCTAAAGGTGTTGAACTCGTGGCATTAAGCCATGGCGTTGAAGGTCATGACTTACCTGTTGCTACCTTACATAAACCACGCATTATTGAAGAAGAAGTGGTTGTTGTAGCGGAAGAGGAAGAAGGTAAAGAAGAAGCAGCAGCTGCTGGCACCGAAGAAAAAGGTGAAACCGAAGGCAAAGCTAAGCCTGAAGGTAAATCTAAAGAAGACAAAGGTAAGAAAGAGTAAGACCCTAGGTTGGGCTGAGCGTATTACGCAAAGCCCAACTATCACTACTTCGCTGTATTTAATCCAACTTACAGAAATATTTCAGGAGAGCCGACATTGTCATCGGGCATTCAGCTGATTGTAGGTTTAGCGAATCCAGGAGCTGAGTACGAGCTCACTCGTCATAATGCAGGCGCTTGGTTTGTCACTGATCTTGCTCACGATTCTAATATTAGTTTACGTCCTTCACCTAAATTTCATGGCTTACATGGGGTTGCAAAAGTCAAAGGTCATGATTGTCATTTATTAATTCCCAGCACTTATATGAATTTAAGCGGTCGCGCTGTGCAATCGCTCGCGCATTTTTATAAAATTCCTCCGCAGGCGATTTTGATTGCTCATGATGAAATTGATTTGCCGCCGGGTATAGTGCGACTTAAGTTTGATGGTGGCCATGGCGGGCATAATGGGTTGCGGGATATTATTCAACAGTTAAATTCAAATCAGTTTCATCGGTTGCGGATTGGTGTAGGCCGACCTAGCAATGCAAATGATGTGGTGGATTATGTTTTAGCTCCGCCGAAAAAAGCAGAGCGGGTTGAGATTGATGCGGGATTAAAACACGCGGAAGGTATTTTACCGTTAGTGATGGAAGGCGAATTTCAGAAAGCGATGCATTTGTTGCATAGCGTTTAAGTTTTTAATATGAGGTTATTATGGGTATTCGATGCGGAATTGTAGGTTT
>Ga0207044_1099_pt1 | contig 12199 bp, 15 predicted proteins | sample Alteio_BWMinCont_68_FD_153300 | JGI IMG/M metagenome (GOLD analysis project Ga0207044, IMG submission 153300) | Enriched cells from forest soil in Barre Woods Harvard Forest LTER site, Petersham, Massachusetts, United States -... | ecosystem: Environmental > Terrestrial > Soil > Temperate forest >... | reverse complement strand
AAAGGGCGTGCTATTAAAGCGTGATATCCAAACATCAAAAATACATTGGGAAGAGGATTTAGTGGAGGCCCAAAAAATTCTCAAACCGGAGTCAAAGAAAAAACCCACTCAGGCTAATAGAGCAGAAGAATTTCTACGTGACTATCTTAGTGATGGCTGGAAGCTGGCTAAGGATATTTATCGTGCTGCTGAAGCGGAAGGATATAGTGAGGCTGTCATTCGAAGGGCTCGCGATAGAATGGGCGTAACTACAAAGAAAATCAGCATGAAAGGCGGTTGGGGATGGAATCTTCCGATATAACTCAACACGTAGGTGTCACCTATAGTAATAGACATGCCATCTTCGTCACCTTCATAAACTTCGGCATGGCATCAATTCTGCAATTCATGGGGGAATAGAATGCGATACAATCAATGTTTGATAGCTAGTAACAAAAATGGAGATATTAACGCTATTAAAATTTTTCCTTGGCCTGATTATCAGGACAGGGCAAGCTTGGAAGGATATATAATGACTTACGGTGCCACGTTTAGTTCGGTTCATAGACTGACAAGTGAAGGCATTAAAGCACAAATTATGTATGACTTTCTTATTCTAGTGAAAGCGGGAGCTTTTCCGCAAAAAATTCATGAAGCATTTCTTGAAATAGATGAATACAGTGAAATGTGTCCGAATGGCCCTCCGAAGATGTCGAAGGTTATGAAGATGGCGAAGTTGACCTGGTATGGGCACTACAAAAAATTATATAAGAAAGGGGTTGGGGAAAGACATGCCGTTTCAAAAAGAAAATAGACATGGGAAAGGTCGTCCGAAAGGAGCAAGGAATAAATTATCTACTGACTTTATTAATGGTCTTCATGTCGCCTTTAGCAAAGGAGGTATAAAAGCAATTGAAAAGATTGCAAAAACAAATCCTAGAGCTTTTTGTTATTTAATCGCACACCTTATATTCAAGGATAGAAAAAGATGAAAAAATCTATCGAAGAGTGGCAATTAATAATAAGCCCATTCCTAGTGCCATTATTGCCAAAACAAAAGGCCAAAACAATCCTGCAACTATTCCTGTAATCGCAGCAGGAAGCCATCCAATGCCTACGCCTAGTAGAAAACCATAGTTACATATGCAATATATCCATGTGCCAAGAAAGGTAACAATTGCCGTTATCCAAAAGCCTAATTGGTAGTTTTCTTGCGTTATTGCATTTTTCCAATTAGGAGGAGTAATAGGTTTTATATTCTTTTTCTGCTGATACTTTGCACTAGATAGCCATATTCCCCAAAAAATACAGCTGATAAGACAACTAGAAATTATAGGCAGATAATTGCTATGCATCATTCCGAGCCAGATCAATTTTTGGAAGTTGAAGAAATGGCCTGATATCCATTTTCACTCATACACTTCTGAAAACGGAAACCTTGATCTGGGTATCCGATATCACTGACTTTTCCATCGTGACGGACAAAAGCATCAAAATTACTGCCATAGTTATTCTTCATGTTATCAACACAAGCTGCAACAGCTTCTTTAATCGACTTGCTGCCTTGATCAGTTTTCTTATAGGCCGTAATGTTCTTTTCAATACTAATCCCTGCACCTACGCCGCTGCTATAACCAGCCGTTCCAGGCAGACAATCATCATGTGCATATCCAAAGGCACAGTCTACAGGATGATTTTTAAATCCGAACCCGCCGTTTTCAGCACATCCAGCCAGTGCAGCACAGAGTGCCAATGCTATTACAATATTTTTCATGTTCACTACCCTCAAATAAAAAATCACCAGAGATGCGCTCTCTGGTGATTGGGTAGTTTATAACCGCTCAGTGAACGGCGCAGCGTATTCGCTCGCGCTATTGTATTCCGCTGCCTACCCAACCGAAATTGAGAAGGCAGCATCATTGGTTACGGCCAGATGCTGTCTTTGGCCGCACTGAGAAGAGGTTATAAAGCCCCAATCTGTCCTGAGAGGACAAATCGAAGTCATTGTGGCTGATTAAGCTGCGGTTTTCAATAACATTCGATAATTATTGAGCCATCTGTATGCGATAATATGTATTCTTGACTCCTAAAATAGCCGCAAGTACATTCAGGAAATTATTGGTGCGGTGCTTATTATATATTTTAAAGTGCGAATGGTGGGGCGTGTCTATTGAAGGTGTTGTTATAGAGCAAAGCGAGGAAGGCAATACGCTTTGCAAAGTAGAAGATTTCGGGGACGCCTTAAAACAGCGAATTCGCCAAAACCTGACAGCAATAGCACATGGGGCTGCTACAGCCGCAGAGCCTATCCTTCAATATTCCTATAAACATACACTGAAGAGCTTTCTGGAACGTTACTCTTCAAAGGATGAGAATACCCAAAAAGGGATGATAGGCGAACTTTTATCACATGTTCTTATCCCTGATCTCTTTCAGGATTTAACTAGTCTTTCCGTCTACTTTAATAAAGAAGAGCGTTCGATAAAGAAGGGCTTTGATATTATCTATTGTAATCTGTCCGAAAAGACGACTTGGTATTCTGAGGTAAAGTCAGGACACAAAAGTGCAAATGATAATTCAGACCAGGCTAATGCAATTCTTCTTGAAAGAGCCAGCACAGATTTAAGAACTAAATTTTCAGAGGGGCGAGATAGCCTTTGGAATTCAGCTTTGACTGATGTGACTTTGGTTCTTGGCTCGGAAAAAGCTGTAACTGTGAAGCAGCTTTTATCACGGGATTCTCCATTGAATGAAGCTAATATTTCCAGTCAGGATAAAAACGCCCTGCTTATTTCTGTCCTTTATGAAACACCAGAAAATCCAGTTTCTATAGGATGCTTACAAGGTTTCTTTAATGAACTTAAGAAGAATGGTCATTTTAAAGAAGTAATTGTTTTTTCTATTCAAAAAGAAGCTTATCAGAGCGTTGCGACTTTTTTAGAAGAAGAGGCACAAGATGATTAAGCCTCTCACCCTAAGTGGATTTAGAATTAAGAAGAATTATGAAGAAAGCGAATTTCAGCGTCTCTACGAAATCTTATTTTGCAAGGATGCCACGGTTCTAACTGATGAAGAAAAATTAAAGCTTCTAAAATGGGCTGTGTATTTCTTTAATAGAGGTGATGATGGAGTTAAGCGGCTAGGCTATAGAATAATAGTTAGGTTTGCGAATGTATTTAAAAATTATACCCCATTATATGATGTGTCTCTAAATGCTGGTTTCATTCCAGTATCCAGATTTATTGAGAAAAATTTCTTTGGCAGCAATGACGTAGAAAAAGGGTTTTTGAAAACTTTTTTATCAGCGTACAAGACCTTTTTTAAAGATGGAGATAAATACCTTTCTGCGGGACAAAAATCGCTCATAGATTTTAGCAGGTCTGTTATAGCAGACTCATTAGTAGTTGCGCCAACTTCCTACGGCAAATCTGAAATGATGATTTCCAAGACAGCAGATAGCCTTGATAAGAAGGTTTGTATTATAGTGCCAAGTAAGGCGCTCTTAGCTCAGACTAAAAGAAGGTTACTAGAGGATGAAGCCATTGCGACAAAGGCCAAAAGAATCCTTACACACCCTGAAATGTTTCGGATGGGAGAAAAGGCTGAAAAAACTTTTGTAGCAGCCTTAACACAGGAACGACTGTTTCGACTGATCCAGAGAGACCCTATGTTTTCACTAGACGTATTGTTAGTAGATGAGGCGCATAATTTATTATCCGGTGATGAGAGAGGAGCTCTTCTTTTACAGGTTCTTCTAATCTTAAAACATAGAAATCATAATATGGAACTTAAGTTCTATACTCCTTTCATCGCAGCGGCAAAAAGCCTTCAATCTCCTTACGGGAGCTACACGCTAAAACCTGCGCAAGTAAAAGAATTTATTAAAATAGAAAAGTATTTTGTATACGATGCAAAAGGCACAAGAGATTTTTCTTTTTACGACCAGTTTATGGATCGGCATATTCCCCTGAAGACGCTAGATTTAAACGAGCTTGAATTTATTCAGGCGCACAAAGCGGGAAAAAATATTATATATCTTAATAAGCCCCGTGACGTTGAGGCAGCAGCAATTAGTATCAGCAATGTATCAACGGATATAGACATTTCAGCAGAAGCATTTAAAGATTCTTACAATGCAATCGCAGATTTTTTGCATCCAGACTATAAACTGTTGGGGTGTTTAAAAAAAGGCGTGATCTACCATCATGGTAAAATGCCAGAAATTATTCGTCTATATATTGAAACAATGTTTTCAAAACACTCAAATTTTTCTTTTGTGGTAACATCCTCTACTTTGTTGGAAGGAGTTAATATTCCCGCAGAAAAGATGTTCCTTCTTTCGATAAAAAGAGGGAGAGAGCTGTTGTCGCGTGCGTCATTCAAGAATCTTACTGGTAGAGTCTGTAGATTTAGTGAAGTATTCTCTGATGAGAGCGGTAGTCTTAGGATGTTGGAACCTGAGATATATGTACTCAACGGTAATTATTTCAGTAAACAAAATTCTCCATACGATTTTTTGAGCAACCAAGCCAAAATAAAGCCTGAACACAAAGATCAGGATGATATTCAAAATCCTTTATTAAAAGAAATTTCAAGTGATGACGAAGAAGAGAAAATACAAATAATAGAGGCTTTGGAATACCTAGAAAATATTGAAGAGGGAGTTATTGATATATCTCTAAAAGAAGTGGATATTGATGAAATCAGGTATGTAACGTCAGATATTGCTAAAGCCTGTTTTAAAAACAATATTCATGACTTCGATATTCATTTAAATGAGGAAACCTTAAAGAAAAATTTTAAGGCTTTCTCGGGGACGGATGCGCTTGGAGATACCAAAGAATTATTGGATGCTATCTATGAAATATTTATTAAAGATATAAAATTGAAAGAGGAACATGGTGAATTCTCACGTTTGGCGAACGAGCCAGCAAGGAAATTTTACGCCATGATTCTTGACTGGAAAATGAACGGTTCATCCTATAGTCAAATGATTCAATCATTCTTACATTATTGGAAAGAACTAGAGGAAAAAGCTCACCCTAGTGAAGAAATAAAAATTTACGTTGGCCACTCTTGGGGTGAAGTAAAGAGGTCTGAGGAAGAGTACATTCCTCGATATGTGGACTTGAGAAAGAAAGATATAAAACAACGAGTCAATATAGCGATAGTCAAAATTAAAGAAGAGCAAGACTTTGTTGACTATAATTTAATGAAATATGTTGACATGCTGCATGATCTGGAACTAGTTGAGGGGAACTTTTACGATAGAATAAAATATGGAAGCTCAGATCAGAAAGTAATTTGCTTATTGAAGAATGGAATTTCTATGGAGTTGGCTAAGTGTTTATTGGATGGAAAGTATAATGATTTTTTAACTTTCAACCTTGCTAACGATGAGGTAGTAATTCAGAAAAGAGCTTTAGCTGCAATGACAGCAAATAGTGAAAATAAAATTCTTATATTTGAACTTCAATTCCACGCTGTATAGTAAAGGTAATTTGTATGGTCAATTGGTCTACAATTGATGTGATTGATGTTCGAAAAACGCCTCTTGTGTATCATTATCAGAGATGGGAAATGGATTGGATAGATAATCTTCTGAGCGATCAGAAAATTTATTTTTCGCAGCCTGGTTTTTTGAATGATCCATGGGATTGCAGCCCATATTATGATTCGTCATGTGTTGATAATGAGGCAGATCATCAAGCCCATGTTGATTACTTTGTCGGCGCAGCAAGAAGACAAGGAACTTCTGAACAAAAAATAGCAGCCACAGAAAAGATATGGAGAAGTGATAAAGAGCTAGTTAGGCGGGCAATTGATGCTGCATCAGATCAATCATTCGATGCAATATCTAAACAATATCGGATTTATTGTTTGACACCAAAACCAGATTGTCAACTAATGTGGGGACACTATGCTCAAGCTCACAAAGGTATTTGTTTAGGTTTTAAGACTGCGAATGATGTTTTTTGTTCAGCGTTAAAAGTAATTTATTCAGATGAATACCCTAAGTTAAATTTTTCTTCAGATAGCCTTAGCGAAAACTTACTTCCTCTACTCGTAAAATCAAAGCCATGGGAATATGAGAATGAGTATAGGCTCATTTCCGAAGAAAACGCTCATGCACAAGGACAAGGGACATTAAGAACTGATAATGGTTTTTTCCAAGTACCACCCGATGCGTTGCAGTCAATTTATGTTGGTATTAATACGCTCGATACAGAGCTTGATAAGTTAAAAGCCCTATTAAAAAAGAAGGCTCCCCACATAGTCCTCAAAAAAGCTATTAAAAGCCGCAATAAGTACCAAATCGTTTTTAAAGATATACCGCTCTGAAAAAACCAATCAATTCAATAAAAGAAGTGCTTTAATAACATAGGTGGAGACATACGAGGGGGCTCGCAGTTTGGCAATGACATGTACTAACAATGACGCTATATTTATCCAGTACAATCCAAGGACATGGCGGAAAAGCCAAGTGTTTCGCGGGTGTATTTGAGGGTATATTTATACGTGTTTCTAAAAATAGTTATACTTATCAATAACTTAGTTAAACTGTTTGGCAGCCCTAGGGACGCCATTATTTTCAAAGACATAGCCCGTTTTATTAACGGGCTTTTTCTTTTGGTGCCAACCGGATGGATGTAAATGGCGCCTGAACAATTACTGACTGAAATTGATGATCTTCTCCGGACAATGCCGCCACGCACATCCTATGATCAAGCTTGGAATACAGCGAAAGTTGAAAAATAGAGGAAGGAATGCTTCACCCCTTCGAAACCACCTGACCACTCTTCTTCTGCTCACACCACTCATTCAGCGCAGCCAAAAGCTCGGGTGTCACTTCATACACTATATGCTTTTCATCTCCTTCACCTGGCTCACGAAAGTTATCAAATGGATCTTCTTCGTGCGAGTAAAGGTCGCGGAAGAGGGGCGATAGTTGGTGAGGTCTCACCTCGAGCGCGCGGCATAGCTTGGTAAAAGTGTCGATTCTGGGGTAGGGGTCTGCATCGTGTGCAAGAATATCCCGGACAGCCGTCACGTTCAGACCTGCTTTTTTTGAAAGGCTTGTGGGGTTGAGCCCTTTTCTTTCCATGTGAAATTTTAAGAGCGTCTTAAGATTGTCCATATTAAACCCATTGAGCTGTAAGGAATTTTTGGCTTTCACGCGAGCCAATGCTTCCCATGTCAATGAGTTCCATTTATTCCGATACTTGTTATCCCATCCGAAGCTTGTCTTCTTTCGGTGCAGGGATTTTATAAGTGTTGCAAAGTATTTCCAGCGCTGGCGAGAGCTGAGAGGGATTTACCTGCAAGGCATGGCATATTTTCACAAAAGTATCGATCCTGGGATTAGGCGTACCCGGATGCTCAAGGATGTCACGGATAGCCGTCGCATTTAGCCCGGCTTCTCTTGAAAGGCTTGTAGGATTAAATCCGTTCTTGCGCATATAAAATCTTAACCGTGTCTTTAAATCATTCATGTTTGTCTCCTATTTTTCCCCGATAAAAATAGCTCCATAATAAATCGGTGGTCATATCTTCATCCTCGCAGAAGCAAGTTACGCCCATATGCCAGGCGCGCTACAGTTCTGTTACAAAAATATTTACTTAGAAAACAATAACTTACATGGATTGTAAGCTTGGCACGACCTTTGCTTCGTTCTTCGGTTAGGACTTAACCCGGAAAGGATACGACATGGAAAACACCGAACTCGCAACAAAGACCCCTAACACCAAAGGCATCATGCGCCTCGAGCAGGCAGACAGCCCGTGCAAGAAAATCTACTTCGTGCTTCAGCTCATGTATGTTTTTGATGAGCCGCACAAGTTATACAGCACATTCTTCAAGCTCGTGCAGGACGTCCAGAAGGCCGCTCCCACAACGAGCGTGTTTATCAGCAAGGTTTGCGAAAGCGTCCTGAACGATGATTATTTCAGCGCTCTGGAATTTGCGCGCCAGCTGATTGGCTATGAACAGAAAGTTATATCTGAAGCGGCTTAAGCTGAAGTTATAACCGCAGCCCCGCGGCCAGGAATCCCCGCAGCTCAGCAAAGCCGGTCTTTTTATCGGCACTTGTCAGGTAAGCGCGGGGCAGGGCCGAGGGATGGTTTTTGAGTTCATCTTCCACGGCGGCAAGCGTTGCGGCGAGTTCGGGCGCTTTTGGCTTGTCGGTTTTTGTCAGTACAATCACATAAGGTATGTTGGCTTTATCCAGCATGCCCATGGTTTCGAGGTCGATGTACTTGAGGCCATGGCGCGAGTCAATCAGCACGCAGATGCGTTTGAGCGTCGACCGTGTGCGCAGATAGCTGCGCACCATATCATTCCAGGCATGGACTTTTTCCCTTGAGGCCACGGCATAGCCGTAACCGGGCAGGTCGACCAGGTAGACGGCGCCGCCGAGATCGAAGAAGTTGATCTGCTGCGTGCGTCCCGGCGTATTGGAGGCCCGCGCGAGGCCGTTGCGGTTGGTGAGCGCATTGATCAGCGAAGACTTGCCGACATTGGAGCGCCCCGCGAAGGCGATCTCGCTGATGGTGGGTGGCGGCAGGCTGGAATCGATCGAGGCGGCAGTGGCGAACTGACATTCGCGGCGGAAGAGGAGTTCGCCTTGCTTTAGTGCCGCATCGTCCAGTTTATTCTCCATTGGCGGAGGGTTTTTTCTTTTTACGCCGTTCGCTGTGCCCATGGATGATGGAGACTTCCTGGCCGCCGACTTTGCGCAGGATGTAGTATTGCTGCAGGATGCCGAGGATGTTGCTCCAGGTCCAGTAAATCACCAGACCCACCGAGAATTTCGCCAGCATCAGCGTGATGATGAACGGGAAGTAGTTTTGCAGCATCTCCTGCGCCTGGTCAGGCATGGGCGGCGACAGGCGGCGCTGGATGATCATGGTGATGCAGTACAGGCACGGCCACGCGCCGACGGCAAGCGCGGCGGGCGGGTTGAAGGGAAGCAGGCCGAAGAGGTTGAACAGGTTGGTCGGGTCCGGCGCCGAAAGGTCGTGGATCCAGCCCCAGAACGGCGCCTGGCGCAGCTCGACCGACAGCAGGATGGATTTGTACAGCGCGAAGAAAACCGGGATCTGGATCAGCAATGGCCAGCAGCCGCTGAAGGGGTTCACGTCTTCCTTCTTGTAAAGCTCGAAAATTTCCATCTGGAGCTTTTCACGGTTGTCGGCATATTTGGCCTGCAGCTCCTTAAGCTGCGGCCCGATTTTCTTCATGCCCGCCATGGAGCGGAAGGATTTATTGGCCAGCGGGAAAATCGCGGCACGAATAATCACGGTTATGCAGAGGATGCCGAGCCCCACATTGCCGGTGATGTGCATGAGGAAATGCAGCAAGTAGAAGAACGGCTTGGTGATGAAGTAATATATGCCGAAGTCGAAAGCGAGGTCCATGTGCTGGAAGCCGTACTGTTCGTGATAGGCGTTGATCAGGGGCAGGTTCTTGACGCCGGCAAAGATATATTTCTTGTCCGTGACGGATTGCCCCGGCTGCGCTGTCTGCGTATCGCTCACAATGTCGGCCTGGTATGATGGTGTGGTATTGTCAGCATTGCTGCCGATAACGCGGGCGCTGAATTTTTCCTTCGGGTCGGGGAAGAGGCCGACAAACCAGTATTTGTCGGTGATGCCGAGCCAGCCCTGGACATTGTCCTGCTCAAGCTTATCGCCCTTGGCGAGGTCTTTATAAGCGAGCTCTTTCAATTTACCGTCGAGATCTGCGAGGGGGCCTTCGTGCAGGATGTAAGTGCCATTAAAACCCGCAGGTATATTGTGCCGGGAGATGAGGTGCCAGGCGTTGAGCTTGACGGCGGCATTCGTCTTGTTGGCGACAGTCTGTGTGACGGTGAAGAGATAGTTTTTATCCAGCGCAATAGTGCGGTCGAAAGTCAGGCCGTGGCCGTTATCCCAGCGCAATGTAATAGAACCGCCGGAGGCAAGCGTCGAAGCGCTGCCGGGAGCGAGGCTCCAGACGGATTTTTCATCCGGCAGCACAGTGGATTTGTCATCGCTGGTCCAGCCGGCTTCGACGTAATAGGCCTCTTTCGTACCCGAAGGTGACAGGAGTTCCACGTATCCGTTATTGTCGCCGGTTTCTTTTTGCGAAGCGTTCGCAAAGCCCGCGTTGGGGTTGTTGCCGCGTCCTTCGGCTGTCGTGTAATAGCCGACCAATGAGAGATCGTCGATGCGCGCGCCGGTGAGGTTAATGGAGCCCGTCAGCTTGTCGCCCTGGATGGGAATGCGCTGTGTTGCAGCTATGGCATCAGCACGCGGCTCGACCTTTTCCGATGAAGGAGCGGCAGGAGCGAGGACTTGCGCCTGTTGTTGTGCTTGCTTCGTTTGAACCGGCTGAGGCTTGGCAAAGAAAAACTGGTAGCCCATGAAGATAATCATCGCCGTGGTGATGAACCTCACGAGGCGGGCGGTATCCTGCTGCTGCGGATCGTTGGAAGAAGGCGGTTGTGGCATGGCTTCAGGTCTTTCTTTCAGGCACCGGATCATAGCCTCCGGCGTGGTAAGGGTGGCAGCGGCATATTCTCTTCATGCCCAGGAAGCTCCCGTGAAGAGCGCCGAAGCGGCGGATAGCCGTTGCCGTGTATACGGAACAACTGGGGTGGTAACGGCAGCTTTGCCCCGCCATTGGAGAGAACAGATATTGATATACACGTATACAGCCCAAAAGAAAACGGGAAAGCAGGTTCATGCGTCTACTCCCATGTTCTTTAATCCTTGCATAAAGTCCTGTCTCATCAGCTCAAAATCGCGTTCGGAAGCCGAGGCGCGGCCTATAAGCACAATATCCCAACCGGCAAGCTTTTCGGGGGTAGCATAAAGGCGTACCACCTCGCGCAGGCGGCGTTTGGCGCGGTTGCGCACGACGGCATTGCCGACCTTGCGGCTGACTGTCAGGCCCAGGCGGAAAGAAGAAGTATCCTGCCTGAGGGCCTGCATGATGAAGGAAGGGAATGAGCAACGCTTTCCCTGACGGGAAACACGCAGAAAATCAGCCGAGTCCTTCAATGAAAGAAGGGCGGCACACATAGAATTTCCTATGCCGAAAGGCGCTTGCGACCCTTTGCGCGGCGAGCGGCGATAATTTTGCGGCCATTCATAGTTGCCATGCGGGTTCTGAAGCCGTGGCGGCGTGCGCGCACCAATTTGCTGGGTTGATATGTGCGTTTCACAGTTTATCTCCATTATTCAAAGGTCTAATCAAGAGGTTGTTATATAAATGGGTAACCCCGTGGCTGTCAAGGTTTCTTTAACTTTATGGCAAGATTAATTGGTAAAATAGCTTAATTAATTGTTATTTATCATAAAAATGGTCACTAAATCAATAAATTCTTTAACTATTTAATATATTATGAAGCATAGAGGGGTCTCTTATGAGCCACAATATAAAGATACTCGACAGGCAGTTTGTTCCCGCAGGAACCCTGATTATAGAGCAAGGCACGATGGGCAATCGTGCTTTCATGGTTGAGAGTGGCCATGTCGAAGTCTTTATGAAGGACGAGCATGGTAATGAAATGACCTTGTCTGAGCTTGGCGCCGGCTCCATGGTTGGAGAGATGGCTGTGCTATCGGACGGGGTGCGTAGCGCCAGTGTCCGCACCAAGGATGATTGCGTCCTTATTTCGATCCCCGCACATGACCTTCAGTCTTCAATGAAAGCTTCAGATTCGTTATACAAGCGCTTGATTAAAATGATGACTACGCGCATGAAAGAAACCAACATGAAGCTGCTGTTAAAAGATAAACAGCTGGCCGATATAGAAAAAGCCTCGCGCGTGAACCTCGAAAACGTGGCCACGTACCTTTCATCCAAGCAGGAAAAGCTGCAAAAACAACTTGCTCCCATAATAGGCCAGGCCAAAGTGGCCTGGGAGCAATTTCAGGCCAGTGACTTCAAAAAAGACTAATAAGGCAATCAACAATATTTCGTTTTTTCTTTGATGCGATCAGACCCTATACTGATCGTTGTCGTAAGTTTTTTCAGGATATTTAAATGCCTCTCAAAAGACCAAAATCTGAAATCCGGTCGCGTGACTATTATCGTGAAATTATTGATGACTGCCGTCACATGAAGCCTATCCGGGTCGCGGTTGTGCATCCCGTGCAGGAGAACGTACTGGAGGCGGTTGTCGATGCTGTCAAAGAAAAACTCATTATCCCCGTCCTGATCGGCCCGCAGGCC
>Ga0207044_1096_pt2 | contig 12822 bp, 14 predicted proteins | sample Alteio_BWMinCont_68_FD_153300 | JGI IMG/M metagenome (GOLD analysis project Ga0207044, IMG submission 153300) | Enriched cells from forest soil in Barre Woods Harvard Forest LTER site, Petersham, Massachusetts, United States -... | ecosystem: Environmental > Terrestrial > Soil > Temperate forest >... | reverse complement strand
ACTTGCTCGACCCAAACTAGGCATCGACGCCGCTACGGTTGCCGCAGCGAGATTATTCGCGCAATCCGATGCGAAATTGCTTCGATCCATCTCGCAGGCGGAGAAACCTCGTCCCGACTCGCCTTGGGAGAAAAAGCAGCGGGTTACCGCCGCTAAAGCGGCACGTAAACGGGCAATGCAGTATGCCATGCATCGGGCCGAATTTAAGGCAAATCGGCATCGAATGCGCACGGGAGAGCTCGAATGGATTTTCAATCCAGCGCAGTGTTACCTGCATCGCTTTACCGATTTTGACGACCTCAAAGGGCCCATAGAGCGGCTCGACAATTGGCTTGGGGAAGATCTACGGAACGAGGCACTGATCGGGTTTGAGGCGTATCTGCAACGTACCGACTTGCCATCGTCGATAGAGGTTAGTGAAGCCCTGGCGTCGGATATTCATAAGGGAGCTCTCGGCCCCATCTTCGCCGGCCTGCTGGAACGCCTGCGCGTAGGAAAAGAGTTAAGTGATCTTCCTCGCGGGGTGTTGCTAAGTGCCTTGCTTGCTCACAACCGCAATATGGGCTCGAGAAACGGCGAGAAATGGCCAGATCTCCGCGGCGCTCTTAAGTCTATTTTGATCGTCGACGCCGGAGGCTTCGAATCCTATCACCGCCTTGTCATAGAGCCCCAGCTCGCTCGCCATAAGGTTCATGTCGAGGGTCTATTCGAGTTCACGCATACACCCGAGTACCCCCAGGTCGTCGCGAAGCTTGCGGAAGAATGGCTTTGCGCAAATCCCAATCTGCCACACTCAATCGAGATCGATCTCGTCGATGCTCTCATTCAGGCGCGTGCTATCCCGGCTGTGCGTAACGTTTCACGCGCCCGCGCGCCGAGGATTCTCGCCAGCGAAGACGAAGCGCGGGCGTGGTGGTCGATCGACTGGCTAACGGACTTTGAGAATTTCGGCGCGGCGATGAGCGGGATCGGAAAAGGTCACAGGGAATTCCTTTTCAACATACGCGACCGCCTTGGCCGCGACCGGCGGCAGATCACTGTGCACCTGCCTATCGAGCAGCTTCGATGGGCGATCGAGGAATTCCGCGCCGTGTGGCCCAATATTCCAAGGCCTAACGGCAGTACAGAAGGATCAATGAACGCGTGGGACGCTTCTGACCTCGTTAAATCGTTTATCTATCAGCTTGCCAATGATTCCACGCCCACTGCGACGGCGGCTTTTCGACACCTGATCGCAAGCGCGAACGACAGCTATAGCGCCGAGATTCTGCACGCTGCCGCTGAGCAGGAGCAGAGGCGGAGTGAACTTGAGTTCCAGCCAATGACCGTAGACCAGTTATCCTCCATCCTCATGGATGGGCCGCCCCGATCGATCGACGAACTTCGTGTTTTGATATTGGAGGAGATTGCTGACCAGCAGAAAAAACTGCATGGAAGCGATACAGACCGTGTGGCCGTTTTCTGGGAAAAGGCTGGCAAGCCGGCTTTAGAGAATTGGTGTCGCGATCGATTTGCCGAGCTGATCTCGCCTTATCTCGAACAGTACCAGATAATGCTGATCCCTGAGCGCGACATGCCCGCGGATAAGCGCGCCGACCTGGTGTTCGGAATCGGCGACCTCCAACTTCCGATGGAAATCAAAGGGCAGTGGCACAACGACGTGTGGGACGCCGCCAGCGGTCAACTCGACTCTCTCTATCTGCGAGACTGGCGCTCGCAAGGTACGGGGCTGTATCTGGTGTTCTGGTTTGGCAACGTTAAGTCTGAAACTGGGCGCCGGCTAAAGCCCGTGCCCAGTGGGTTTCAATCGCCCACAACGCCGGAGGAAATGCGCAGGCTTCTCGTCTCTCGCATACCTGCGGATCGCCGGCATGTCATCGACGTCGTGATCCTCGATCTAACGCGCAATTGATGCTGTCTCTATCTTAACCCAGAGGCGACTGAACATCGGAAGAGCGAGTTCAACCATCGTTGTTAGTAACCAGTCTCAAGTTTGGTTTCGCGCCACTGGTAGCGCCAGCGACGCTCCGCTGGAATTCGTCCGCTAAGCGAGGGTCGAGCGGTCTAACGCGTCGCTCCAAAACGCCGAATGTCGTTAGCAGTGTCCGGTAGGAGGCTTCTAACCGTTCGATTTCCCCTTCCTGCTGGAGAATGACCTGCCGCGCGGCAAGCAATTTCGCCGTGAGAGCTTTATGATCCGTGGGCTGTCGGGTCGACTTATCTTTGAATTTGACCCGCCGGCGAAGACCTTCGTCCTCGTTGCAGTGACGCCGCACGCTATCGCTAGAAATGCCGCCGGCACGCCCGACCTCTTCGGGCGTCGGAAGCCGGCCGGAATCCGCTCTCTCAAGTTTCTCGAGCCCTCGCATAATCTTCTCGCGACATTTGGCTTTTTTATCAGCGGCGGATCTGACACCAGCTGCGGCACGGCCGGCGCTCGGCAAAATAGATCTAAGCACCTTCAAAGGCCGATTGCGGCGTCGACCTGGCTTATCGCGACTGCCCGATCCGAACAGGCCTTTATCTTCATCGATATCCATCTCAGGCCGCCATCTTGTCGAGGGCCTGCTCGATACCAAGCCAATTCGTTGCCGCCAGCGCGTAGTTGCACAGTTCATTGAGCGAGGCATGCCTCGCCTCGATCCAAGCAGCGATAACACCGTTCTCGACGCAGCAGAGATTTACGATGGCTGTCGAGCGGAATCTGTGGGGATGGACTTCAGTGACTTCGTCTTTAGATAAGCCAACGATGCGATCGAGAAACATTCGTATCCCATGGGTCATTGTGCCGGCCGTTAAAAGCGCTCCTACCGGACCGCTGCCATACAGCTCGCCACTAAATCTGCAAAACAGGTATTTTGAATTTGTCGTTCCCGGATGAGCTGCCACGATTTCGTCAAGTGCCTTGATTGCTTCGACAGTGAGCGGCGTGCCTCTACCACGGGTCAATATCCGCTTTTGATCGCGCCGCTTCGACCATGGAATCATAACGCCATGCGAGGTTTCGCCATTAACAATCGTCGGCACGTAGCATTTGGCGTAACGTTCTATCTCTACGTACTCGTTCGATCGACCGATTAGAGTGGAAGAAATCACGATATAACAAGCTCGCTGAAACTCCCTGAGGAGACATTCAAGTTCAAGTTTCCATATATTTTGTAGACACGGGAGACCTCTAAAGCGCTCCATATCCGCTTCCCCCGTCTCGGCAAATTCATGCACTGCCTCAAGAAGATCGCCCTTGATGGTCCGGATAAAATCGCTAGCGCCCGCGAGTATTCTTAGAAAAAGATCCTCATCGAGCGGCATCGTCAGATTTCGGGGAGAACCGAACCGACTATGATCTGCTCCACGATTAAGCCGTCCAGGCTGCAGCTCATCCGGATTTTTATCGATCGAATCATCCGATTCCGGAGCATCTGATTCCGCAGCATCCGGTTCATGATCGGCAGGATCGAAGCATAGACCATCCGGGAGGTTCCCGCGCAGGAAGTGCTCATAGATCTGGCACACGAAAAATCGACGTTTCTGAACGCGACCGGGTCCGGTTTTCTTCGGATACACCAAGAAATCGAGGACCGCTTCGGGCGTCAAATCACGCAAGCATGAAATACCTCGTGCAGCCATAAATCGTACGAGTGCTTTAAAATGGCTGCGAATTGTTTGGTTTAGATACCCCCAGGAGCATAATCTCTCAATACGAAGTCGACGTAAAAACTCTTTCTCGACCAAAATGAGACGCTCACGGTCGTCATGTGAGAACCGCAGCCGTTCGGGCACATCAGCGTAAAAATCAACAAGCCGTCTGCATGGAATGGCATTTAGCATTACTAGTTCGTCGCCTAGGATCCATTTGCGCGCATCCATGCGATTTCCATCAACCATCTCGCTACCCGGGGTCGCGCGATAGGGAAGCGGGATCGTACCGCTAATAAGTCGCGGTCGATAATTTCGAATTCTTTGAGCTTCTGACCGATTCATCTCGAATTGACCCCGTAAGCGAGTAGTTTCATTTCGATTCTGCGATGGCTTTCGTTAATCGCGAGAGCTACCTCGTCATCCGTGATAAGCGCGAGAGAATAGCAGGGAGGCATCTCCCACTTGTGTTGAAGAAAATACACGACTTCTCGGATCGCATTCACCTGCTCTTCGATCGAACCGGCCGCAGCGGCGGCTGCCTTATAGACAACCGAACCCGCATGCTTTCGCAGCTTACCCATTAAGGCGCTGCCAACACTTCGAGCAATTCCGCGACCATCACACCAGTCACGCAAAACCCGAAGCAGCATCCTCCTGCCTCCTTTATGATAATGCCACGGACGAATCAGACCATTTTTAGTATCTCTGCTTATTAATATTGCCCAAAGCCATTTTTGATCTTCATGTTTGAGCAACGCACGCCCACGCTTAGTAATCGAAAGCCAAATCCCCAAAATCTCTCTGACTTCAACCAAATCCTCTTCCGAGAGCACGACGTATTTATCGCTTCCGTCACCGCGCTTCTTAACCACAATAAGAGTGTCGTTAATGAGACTGTCGATCTTGAGATCCAGTACGCCCCTTACATTCAGACCATATTTCTTTGTGAGAAACAGTATAAACGGCACGGCGTCGGCGAGGCCGGGATAAAGAATTCTATTCATTTCAGCTATTCTAAATTTCAAGGATAGAATTTGGGTATGAAGAAATTGTCCTTCTTCAGTCTCAGCGAGCGAGACGGCGGACTGTGGCAACCCTGCCAACTTCGACATCCAGTACGCTATCATCCCTTCCTTCGAGCTTTGCCAGTCGGGATGGGTCGGCACCTTAGCGGTCGAGAACATTGCCTCGCCGGCTACAATCCGGTCCCGGATTTTGAAAATATCTGCTTTTGCCGCCGCATAAATGGCATCTGCGTCCGTCGCCGATACCGTCTTTACGATTGCCATACGTCGACGCACGCCCTGAACTTGGGGCACTGAAACATCCGTCTTCACAAGCTTTCGGAATAAGCTGGAGGCCTCGGCGCCGTAGTCTGCGCGCGTGTCAGCCGACCAGGATTCTTTGGTCGCAATGAGTCCCAAGGTTCCGGAAATTATTGCCTCGCTGAGTTCAGCCACAGAGGTGGGTCTGGGCAGGTTCGTGACGTCGCAAAATTTTGCAATGAGGCGAAAGATTTCTCGGATTTGCTCTCGGGCGGCAATCATCGACGAAAACGCCGCGGCTCGGCGGCGCTTCACCCGGATCGCTGCAATGCCTAGCTCACCCCACTCCTTAAATTCGCTGCAATCGATTATTTCCTGAGTTCCCGGCACCCTCAACTCCCAGGCGCCCTCCGAAGGTTGGCCTTCCTCTGAGGTACTGCTGAGAATGGGCGCCTCGTCGTTTTTGGGCCGGCTCATTCCGCACCTCTCCGGGTCTGAAGGCGCGTGGGCTCCATGACTTCGATCAGGGCCTCAAGCGGGCCGCCTCCAATATCCTCGAGATCTCCGTCGTCGCCAGCGGCAAAGATATGCAAATAGGTGCGTGCAGTTATTTCGTACGAGGCGTGCCCGAGCAGCTCCTGGACGACGAGGAGTGGCGTTGCGTGCAACTTCTTTTCTTCGAATAGGCGCTTGGCTCGAAACAGTGCCCAGCTTCCGTATGCGTGCCTCAATGTGTGCGCGGTGATCGGAAACCCGACGGCCTTTTTGGCCTTACAGAAGGCTGTCGACAGCGTCCGATCGTTCCATGCTTTCCCGTTCGCTCTCATAAAAAGCTTATGCTTGCCGAAGTAGATGTCGAGTTCGTCAGCAAGAACGGACGGCACATACACATTGCGGAGGCGCTTTCCCTTGCCGTAAATCCTGACAATGGCGACACCGCTAGCGACCCGCTGCCGCGACGGCCATGCGCGGGCGACCTTCTGGAGTTCAAAAATTCGGATGCCGGTCTTTTGGATGGTTGAGCCTGCGAGCTTGGCGTCCTCCTGCAAGGCTTCCTGCCAGAGGCGAAAGGCCGAGGCCGGCGGCAGGATCAAGGTCGGTGCGTCGCCACGGGCCGGAAGAAACGCCGGAACAATCAACGATTGCTGACGGCCGCCATGGTCGACGTGGACGAGCTGGGTTTCATAGGGAAAGTCTTCGCGAAGGCCTTCTTCTATAGCAAAGCGAAAGATTTGATGAACGCGGCTGGCTTCTGTGTTTGCCGAAGCGATGGAAAGCCGCCTCGCGATCAAGCGTTGAAAATAGTCCTCGATCAAATGCTGAGGCGGATAAAGCCAATCCACCCCTGCGATACCAGCGTTTCTGATCCACTGGGCGATGTTGTAGGCAATGTTCTTGATGTATTTTTTCGATTTCCCGCGACGGTGTAGCTTTCTCAAATACTTGTTGACCACTGAGATCGGATATGAATCTCGATCTAGAAGACCGATCGTGCCATCCGCCAGATTGATGACCGTGGTCGCGATCTGAGCGGAAATTCGTTGATCGCGGGTACGCAGAATCGGCATGTCTTTTTGTAATGCTGATATCATTTTCAATGCCTTGGTTTCGGTCATTCCGAATTAGGCGCGGAGCAAAATGGCTCAACCGAGAATTCGAAATTAACTATTTTAATTAACTACTTGCGCTTAAAATTTTTCTTTATAGGGCCTCGGTAAATTCAACCTGGCTTGAAGAAACCTGGTAGGCGCGCCTCGATCGAGGTCGGCAAAAAGTTAACGCGAGCGCCTTTTTTTGGTTTTATTCCGTAGCCGGCGGACCTCATGGTCGATCCCTGCGTCCGCGTTTTCGTAGACCGCCGCAGACATCCGGCCGGTAACTGCCAGAAACCTTAGAAACGCCCGATAGAGCCGGACGGTTTTCGCGACAATCAGATCGTCTTCCTCCGCCAAACTAGGCGGACTGACTGTCTCTGTGGTCGCTGAGAACCCAGAGTCCGAGCCGATCCAAAGCGCCAGATCAATCAACTCAGCGCGCTTCTCGCCCATGAGATAGCCTGGTTCGGGCTGCAGCGAAGCCAACACGCCGAGGTCGCTTCCGCTACGCAAGGCCGCCAACTTCAGAGCGGGCCAATCGCGCCAAGCGGCACCGTTTGTCACGATCGTCAAAGGACCTATGCGTGCCAATCCGTCGAGCCTGGCGATCGTATTGTCGACAAGGCCGGCCTCTCTGACATCATCGAGCGTTTCCGCCCAGACTCGTTGAAGTGTCGGGCTACCGCGGCGACACGGCATGTCCATTGCGAGAGTAAGCAAACCGGTTTGGGTGAGAACATGTCGCTCTTGGTCGAACATCTGATCGAGCCAAGGCGCATGTGACACTGGAGCGGGTGTCACGACGAGAATTGCTATTTGCCGAAGCATGGCCGACCCTCCGTTAGCCGAACCACTCGACAGATCTAGGAAGGTCACGCTCCCGCGTCTCCGCCGCAGATTCGACGTAGGCGCCCAGCCACCGCAGCAGATGCGGGCGTGTTTCTCCCTCCCTTTGGAGAAAATCGCAGAAACTCCGCAACGATAGTTCGAACGTCTTTGGGTTCAGTTCGTTGATAACAAACGACCATTGCAGATAGATCGCGTGGAGAACCACTAGCGTTAATTCAGTGAAGGCACGAGCATCGTCATCGTCACCATTCGACGCCGTCGAGCCTTCCGGCATTATCGAATTGCTGGTAGGAATTCCCAGCAATTCGCAAACTGTCTCAAGCGACGCGCGCCGGTACCCGAGCACCTCTTCAGCGAGGTCAAAGTGGAACCGAGGCGATCGGCGCCCCCTTCCCTTCCCATAACGATCCGTGCTGGCCGGACCTAAACACGCCAGCGACACGCTGTGGCGCATTGCTCGAAGTTTCAGGAGAGGCAGATCGAATGTCGAAGATCCAAATCCGACGACAAACGCCGGGAGTGAGCAATCGTCGGGCTCAGAGAGAATATTGTCGAGTTGGACGATCAGCCTGCTCTCGCCTTCTTCGGCACCTAGGGAAAACAATCGCTCCGGGCAGTACCAATAACCGTCCCCGTGTTCTTCGCGGGAGGACATCAGTCCCCAAGCAGAATGGATCCAAGCCCCACCCAACAACGTGCCGTCACGAGACCACTCTATCGCTTGTGTTCTGGCGAGATTACTTTGAATTCGTAGCGTCACTATACGCGTCATTTGCACATCTCAGTCTGTTTCGACGGCCAGACCATAATGGCACTTTTAGTGCCAGTCAACACATTTTTCAAATAGATATTCATTGTGAGTGTTTCCAACTCAACTTGGGCTCACTCTAATGCACTCGAACTCTGATGTCGGCAGGCCCTGGGTCGTTGACCTGACAGCACTGCAACAGGACCGTCCGGCAAACATTACGGCGAATTAATCCGTGCGCGGGATGTACTGTGTACGGTGAAGGAGCATATTCGTGGGACTCAGAACTCGAAGGGATTTGCTCGATGCGTCGCCTGACACTCGCTCTGCTCTGCTTCCTACTCGCAGCTCCTTTCGCAGCCCAAGCCGCAGTTGTTGCGGCGCCCTCCGCGACGCACTCAGCGATGCAGGAGGTGGCTTTGCATCATCACCGGCATTTCCACCATCACCGACGGCATTATCACCATCATCGGCACCACCACCACCATCATCACCGCCATCACCGTTGAGCGATCGCTGACTATGAAAGGTTTGGCCGCCAGTCATCACTCCGTCTGCCGGCGCATCGGCGAGGTGGCTCACGGTACAGTCGTAAGTCACGAAAACTGGACGGCAGGATGATGAGCTTGCAAGATCGCCTAATGGAAAGAAGCCAGTCCCGATTCGTTGCGCTCGTCGACCAAACCGGCGCCCAAGTTTGCGCGCCGGTTTACGTAGAGTTCTCCGAACTGTCGTACATCGTGTCCGATGCCGAGTTTGAGTTTCGAGCCATTAAACTGGCGGTTGAGGACGGTCTCGTTGCCCCCGAGCAACGCGCTTCCGTGCGAGCCAACTTCGCGATGGCTGAACGGCACTAGGCGGGCTCGCCCAGATCCGTGGTCACTATCCCAGAAATCCGCGCCGCTAGGGCATTGCTTGGCTGGTCGCAACCGGAGCTCGCCAGGCGTCTTAACGTTTCACCCCGCACGCTAAAGCGCTTAGAGCTCGGAGACGGCGCACTGACTGGGTATTCCGACCAGATTGAATCCGTTTTCCGCGAGGCGGGCGTGGAGTTTCTTTCAAGCCTTAACGACGGTGTCGGGGTGCGGCAACGGGTATAGATACGGCCTCACGCCGGATGAGCTTATCCACAGGTGTGACGAATCGTTATGGGGCGTTACGAGGCGCAAAATTGCGCTTAACGACGAATCGGCCTAGCAAAATTACGAAATGGCGGCTCGCCTGGCGTCGCTGGCCATAACTTACACGGGGAATACTCATGAACGCTGCAGACCTAGCCAGCCAAATCGGCGAGACTCACGCCATTTCGAAGTCGGCCGCGAAGGAGATCATCGATGATGTGTTCGCTGCCATCATCGATGCCGCAGCGAATGGCGAGGAGCTTTCGGTACCGGGTTTCGGTAAGTTTAAAGTCAAGGATACGCCCGAGCGTGAGGGACGCAATCCGAGCAACGGCCAAGCAATAACGATCGCGGCATCCAAGAAACTCACGTTCACGGCGGCGAAGGCCCTTAAGGATGCGCTGAACACGCCGCCAGCCGGCAAGAAAGCCAAAAAGTAGCCTTTCCGATTATGGCAAACCAAGGGCTTTACTATTGAAGGCGGCTTCTGGCGCCGAGGAGGAAATGAATGAGCGACAATAGCGAGACTGCCATCAACCCCACGACATTGCTCGACCTAACCGCGCGTATCGTCAGCGCTTATGCCGGCAACGCAACTCTCACACCGACAGAGTTAACCGAGGCGATCGGTACGATATCGCGCGCGCTAAGCAACCTCAGCACAGCGTCGGTTATAGAACAGCCAAAAACTCAAGACCCGGCTATCGCAGTCAAAAAATCTGTAACGCCGGATTTCATCATTTGCCTCGAAGACGGCAAAAAGCTGAAAATGCTGAAGCGCCATCTAATGAGCACCTATGGCATGACGCCCCAGGATTATCGTCTCAAGTGGAATTTGCCGCGGGATTATCCGATGGTAGCGCCGAACTACGCCGCGACTCGGTCGGAGTTGGCCAAGAAGATCGGCCTGGGCAAGTCGCCGGCTAAGGTGGCGCCGCCGGCAAATCCCATCCCCACTGGTGCGAAGCGAGGTCGACCGAAGAAGGTCGCCTGATCCGGCCGGACCGAGACGCCAGCGGGTAAATGGGGCACCCTAATAGCCGCGTCGGTCGGCCGATCCCGACTATTTTCTGCTTTCGCATAGAAGACCGGAGTTCCAGAAGGCTGCCTGGAGACGCAATAAAAGGATCCAAAGGCGGTGGCATATCAGGTGCCACCGCCCACGGACCTTCTCGCTTCGAGAAAAGCAAAGGTCTTATTTGGAATCGTTCGCAGTTCCCAAATCGACCCATGGCATTAGCTCGATCAGATCCTCGATCGGACCGGAAACGTACGCCTCCATGTCGTAAGAGCCGCTGCCATCAAAAAGGTGCAGGCACAAAAACTCACTCGGAATCGGCCCCAGCCATCCCAATAACTTACCAGCGATTACCAGCGGATGCGTGACGAGCGGATGTTGCTCCATTAACCGCCTGAGGCTTCTCATTACCCACAGCCTGTACACATGACGCAGCACGAGCGGGGTAACCGGATAGCCAGAATCCTCCGCTGCGTTACCGAACGCTCGCCGAATTGCATGCAGCGTCCACGGAGTTCCGTTCGCTCGACAGAACTGCTCTTTTCCCCGTAAGTCGGAATCGAGCTCCTCCCTCAACGTGGCAGGTACGTAAGCAGCCCGCACTACCCCTCGGCTGGATCGGGGCACTACCGCTTTGCTGGCTCGGACCTGGGCAACCGCAGCCCCACTTGGACCCGTTTGCCGAGACGCCCATGTCGCTGCCAAAGACTGACATTCTCCGAGACGTATTCCAGTACTTAGCATTGTTAATGCAAGGAGGCGGATGTCCGGCCGAAGCGCGTCAAGCCAATCCTTTAGCCTACACGGATCCGGGTAAACTAAGAGTGATCTGTCTCGCTTGGGTTTTTGGCTGCGGCGAGCCGGTGGCTTTGTCGTTACGTACATTGCAAGGTCGCTGTCGGCTTCAGGATTTGCCGCTTCTGGAAACGGGACCATAGGGGTCAAGCTTTGGACCGGGGGCGACTCGAGAACATTGTCGAGGTAGATAGACAGCAGAGAATTTGTGTCATCGCAGATATTCGATTTCATGCTAGTTACTCCAATTACTGATTTGATAGCAGGTGCATATGTACTTAAAAAAACAAGCATCATATGCAGTTATTTGAAGATTCTTCGTCTCAGATGTTAATAAACATGCACCGGCGCATCTCCTATTTTGGATATTTAACGGCATTACATACGGTTATATTGCCGCCTTGGTGTGGAGATTATTTGCAGTTTATTTTTCGGCGATCAATCGTCAGATGCCATATCGCACCAAATCGTTAGAAATCGATTTTTGGCGAGCGAGAATGCTCAGCCCCAACTGCCGGGCTTGAACCCGCCCTTTTCATTGCTAACCCTATTCGGAACCTGCCGCGGCTCTCAAACCCCACCCCGGCAACTCAACTAGCTAGTGCGTGCGTCAATGGTAATCGCTGAAATCTTCAATGTTCGCGCTGCACCGAGCAATCAGCGCGACGCTGCTCAGACTCGTACTTGGACGCCTACACGCCCAGCCTGAAGACGAGCCGCTCTATCTGATCGGTTTCGACGTCGCCACCGCCGGCAAGGTCGAGGCTACCATTGATCCTGGTGTGCCAACGGGCGGACGCCGTACTTGGTCGGTCTCCGCCAGGAAACAGGTCGATAGCCTGCATGATGTAACCGCCGAGCCAGCTTGCGATGCACGTGAAGCCGTTAACCGTAAAACTCGATCATTCTCGGATCCAAAATGCGCAGCAGTGTTAGAATCTCGCCCTCGACGGTCCGCATGCTTTGGACCTGCACATCGAATTGCTCGACATGCCGGCGATCAAACCAGTAATTGGCTGGCTCTTTCTTCGTCCGCTCAACGCGATCAGCGGTTAAGACAGCAGAAAAAACCGATGCCCTGGCGTCCAGATCCTCACGGACCCTAAGGCCACCAGCTCCGAGAGCCGGCCACTGCCATTTGCGGCCGTATAGGTTATTGACCACCAGGATCACAGGTTGGCGGGTTGTCTTTATGAGACGAATTGCTGTGGCCGTTAGACTGGCAGAGAATTCACGGGCGATGTCTACGATGCCGTCGAGCGTAATGTCGCCAAGTCTCTCAAGCCGAGGGGCAACCATAAAAGAAGGCAGGATTAAATCCGCGGAATAAGCATCCGCGAGCCTCTCCGCGTCTCGTGATTTTTCGTCGGTAGGACGCCCGATGTCGTCTGAGCGGCAGACGAACGACAGGCCTCTATGATGATGCCAGTGCCCCAGCTCATGTCCGCCGCTGAATTTCTTCCTGGTCGGCCGCATGTCGTCACGCACATAGACGATTGCCCGATCCCGGTAACCAATGATTTGAGCTTCGCAGCCGACCAGCGGCCGATATTTGATAGTTACACCAACGCAGTGCGCAATCGCTTCAACTTCAATATCGCGCGGATCGGATATCCCGAGGTCCGCAAGCAAAACCTCAGCTGCCCGCACTACCTATTTCCTCAACTCTTTGGATTTCCATCTTCATCGATCATCCCAAGCTCAATGCAGGCCTCCAAGAAACCGTCCAAATCTTCCTCTGAGTCAATTTTCTGATTGCGCGCCGCTATAGTCATATCCTTGCTCTGAGACA
>Ga0207044_1097_pt1 | contig 12866 bp, 17 predicted proteins | sample Alteio_BWMinCont_68_FD_153300 | JGI IMG/M metagenome (GOLD analysis project Ga0207044, IMG submission 153300) | Enriched cells from forest soil in Barre Woods Harvard Forest LTER site, Petersham, Massachusetts, United States -... | ecosystem: Environmental > Terrestrial > Soil > Temperate forest >... | reverse complement strand
GCCAGAAACAGCAGGGTTTCCTGCATCATTTTTTCTTTGGAAGTGAAATAGAAATTGACGATTCCGCGCGACATCGCGGCCCCTTTCGAGACATGAGCAATCGTGGTGTCGGCAAGGCCGCGACGCGCAATGGAAGCGATATTGGCCTCCATCAGCTGCTGTTTCCGCTTATCCTTGACATTGACACGGGGCATAGTCGCCGTTTTCCTCAAACGAATGGTAAATTTTAACGGAAAGAATATTACCAATTGCTTTACGGTGCAATCGCTTCGTGAAGCTGAGAAACTTTATTTTGCGACCGAGGAAAGCGCTTTGGCGGCATGCATGAAATGGGCCACCAGCTGATCAAGCTCCTGGGCAAGCTTGGCATCCTTGAGTTCCTCCCCGTTGCCAAACGCTTCCGCAGCCCGGCTAAGCGCAAAAACCCGAGGAAAAACAAATACTCCAAGATGGGAAAGCGGCACGTTGAGATGCAGCAGTCCCTGCAAGCCCCCACGCAAACTTGGTGAAGCGGAAAGCAGCAATGCGGCCTTGCCTGAAAACGGGTTGGGAGTGACGACCGATGCCCAGTCGATAATGTTCTTGAGCGACCCAGGATACGACCAGTTATATTCCGGCGAGGAAATGATAATGCCATCGGCCTGAGAAAGGCAGGCCACAAAACGCGCGACTGCGGCGGGAAGCGCCTGTGCATCAAATGTTTCGTCGTCATACATCGGCATGTCGAAGTCGCCATATTCAGGAAAATCAATCACCGCACCTTTGGCCTCGGCTAATCTTCCTGCCAGTGCAGCAAGCTTGCGGTTAATGGAATGCTTGCGATGCGATGCGGCAAAAACCAGCAGCTTCATGACGCTTCCTTTCGCGCCAGATAGGCGGTGAACGCTGCGAATGCGCGTGCGCGGTGGCTCATGACCTGTTTTACCTCGGGCTCCATCTCGGCAAATGTCATACGCTGGCCTGCGGGAATAAATATGGGATCGTAACCAAATCCCTTTGCGCCGCGCGGCGGGAAGGTTAGAGTGCCGTCCACCCTCCCTTCAAAGCTCCGGGTGATACCCTCCGGCGATGTCAGCGACAGAAGACATATAAAATGTGCCGCCACCCCTTCCGGCTCGATATTCTTTGCAAGCAATGCATTGTGTATACGATCAAATGCAACGGCGAAATCCTTCTCCGGCCCGGCCCAGCGCGCGGAATAGATACCGGGTGCATCGTCAAGCCCCGTTACACAGAGCCCGGAATCGTCCGCCAAAGCGTAATTGCCGGAAAGCTTCGCGGCGCTCTCCGACTTGATGGTGGCGTTCTCGGCAAATGTCGCTCCCGTCTCCTCCGGCTCAGGCAGCCCAAGGGAAGCGGCGGAAATAACCTTTATGCCGATGCCCGCCAGCAGCTCCCCGATCTCCCGCGCCTTGCCTTCGTTATGCGTGGCAACGACAAGAGGGCTCATGCAAGCGCCTTCCTCTGCAGTTCCGCCAGTTCGGCAATTCCTTTCTTCGCCAGCGCAAGCAGTGCATGGAATTCGCCTTCGCCAAAAGGCTTTTCTTCCGCCGTCGTCTGTATCTCGACAATACCGCCCTCCCCGGTCATGACGAAATTGGCGTCCGCCTGGGCGGAGCTGTCTTCCGTATATTCGAGATCGAGCACAGGCATACCATTCACGATGCCGCAGGACACGGCAGCGACGGACGCATGGAGAGGCAAGGTCTTAATCACGCCGTCTTTATGAAGCTTCGACAGCGCCTGATGCAGGGCGACATAGCCACCCGTGATTGCCGCCGTCCGCGTGCCGCCGTCGGCTTCAATCACATCGCAGTCAATCGTGATCTGACGCTCGCCAAGCTTGTCCAGATGGACGACCGAACGCAGCGAACGGCCAATCAGGCGCTGTATCTCCTGCGTGCGGCCCGATTGCTTGCCCTTGGCGGCTTCGCGGTTGGTGCGCGTGTGGGTGGAACGGGGCAGCATGCCGTATTCCGCCGTCACCCAGCCGCGCCCGGTCTTGCGCAGAAAAGGCGGAACGCTTTCTTCCACGGAAGCCGTGCATAATACGCGCGTCACGCCGAACTCAACCAGGCAAGAGCCCTCCGCATAGCGGCTTACGCCCGGCGTGAGAACGATAGGACGCAATTCGTCAGAGCGGCGGCCAGAAGGTCGGGACATAAGGCTCCTTATGGGGGTTGTTCAAGCGGCGGTTCTCCCATATTTCCCTCATGCGCGCAAGAAGTGCTTTTCCGCTTGCGGTAATTGTAACAATATGTTACAATTTTTGAGTGTATCGCATCGAATATACGCGTATCGCGTCCAAGCAGCTTCTGAAACTTCCAGCACATATCGCCAGAAAGATCAGAAAGGAAATGGAGGAAGTTGCCGCTAATCCGCGCCGGGCGGCAAACGTCAAGAAGCTCGTAGGTGAGGACAAACTCTACCGGCTGCGCGTAGGCGACTACCGGGTAGTTTTTCAGATAGAACATGGACAACTTCTGATTTTAGTGGTCAAGGTCGCCCATAGAAAGGAAGTATATCAGTGAATATCCATCCTAAAAGAATCACCGAAAATGGCCGTGAGTATGTACGCATTCCCGCAAAGGAATATCAGCACCTTCTCGACCGGCTTGAGGAGGCGGAGGACATCCGCGATGCAAAAGCGGCGTTGCGCCGCGTTGCGGATGGAGAAGAAACGCTCCCCGCCGATATGGTGCACCGACTGATTGACGCAACTCCCGGTGAGCGTATTGCTATCTGGCGCAAACATCGCGGCCTTACGCGTGACGCGCTGGCTAAAATGGCAAAAGTCAGCGGCGGCGCGATTACCATGATCGAGACGGGAAAGCGGCAAGGCCGCCCGGCGGTGCTGCGCGCCATTGCCGATGCCCTGGGCTGCGATCTGGACGAGCTGATTTAACGTATGAAAAAGACTCAACTTAATCGGGGTTTAAAAAAACGCGTCATGTACGTGGAAAGCAAGGGCATGCCGATAGAAGGCGCTTATGCCCGTATCGGCTGGGTTTCGTTTTCGCAATCCGGACAGACTGTATATTACCACGATAAAGTCTTAAGGAAAGGCCGTGGTACATCGGGTAATTTCATCGATGAACTGACCGGCGAAGAATACTGGATTTCAGGCATCAAGAAACGAGGCTCCAATGTTCACTATGCGGAATCGGTAAAGGTGGTTGTCGACGGCGATGCGGCGAAGGAATACAGAAAGATAAAAGAAAGCGCTAATTCCGCCTGATGCACAAGAATTGCTTTATCGCAGGACGATTCTATACTATGCGTCCTTGAAATTCCTTTGCCGCGCGTTATGTAGACAGGGCAAAATCCATCAACAGACATAAACATATGACCGATCCAGCGAAAAAAGAGATTCCCGAAGCGGACGCAGAGGATAACGCGCCTTCGCAGACCGCTGCCGAAGAAGCCGCCGCCTCCGCACCTGATCCACTCGCCGAGCAGTTAAAACAGCAGGCAGAGGAGATCACGAAATTCAAGGATTTATATCTTCGCGCCATGGCGGAGACCGAGAATGTCCGCGCGCGCGCGCGGCGCGATCTGGAAGACAGCTCCAAATACGCGGTGACGAAATTCGCGCGCGATATGGTGGGCATCGTCGAAAACCTCCAGCGCGCCTCGACCAGCATCGCGCCGGAAGCGCGGGCAGGCAATCCCGTGCTCAAGCAGGTCGGCGAAGGCATCGATATGACGATGCAGGAGTTGCTGGGCATCTTCGAGCGCAACGGCATTAAGCGCGTCAATCCGGCAGGCCAGAAATTCGATCATAACCTCCATCAGGCGGTAGCGCAGGTGGAGCGCGGGGATCTTGTTCCCGGCACCGTTGCCGACGTGCTGCAGGCAGGCTATATGCTGCATGACCGACTGCTCAAGCCCGCCATGGTTACGGTTGCCGCTACTCCTGCAGCCTCGCCGGCGGACGCTTCCGCATGAATCCCATACATAGGATAAAAAGCATCTGGGCGCTGGAGCCTTTCCGCCCCGATGTGCCGCTTGCGCGCGACGAGGCCAGCCGCTTCCTGCCCTGGATTATCGCGCTCATGGTGTATCTCACCGCGCTGACGCTGGTCGGCAGCTTCACCCTGCATCATGCGGTCACGGCGGATCATACGGCACAGATCGAATCGTTCTCCGTCCATATTCCTTATGCGGAAGGCAGAAATAAGAAGACGGCGGAAAGCGCGCTTGCCCTGGTACGCGACACTCCCGGCGTCGCGCAGGCACAGATAGTGGACATGCCGCACCTCAAACAGATGGTCGAGCCGTGGCTGGGCAAAAGCGATGCGCTGGATACGCTCCCGTTGCCCGTGATTATCGAGGGGAAGCTTATAAGCGGCGCGGCGCCGGATTATGCCGCACTTAAAACCCGCCTGCAGGCGATTGCGCATGGGGCGGACGTGGACGATCACAAGCAGTGGCTCGCGCAATTCTCGGGCTTCGTGCATCTCATCCAGTGGATGCTGCTTACCATCGCGCTGCTGATCATGTCGGCCTCGGCGGCTGCGGTTATTTTCGCAAGCAAGACTTCGCTCAAGATACACCGTGCGACGGTAGCGCTTTTGCACAGGCTGGGAGCCTATGACGACTACATCGCCCGCCAGTTTCAGCACCATGCCGCGCTGCTGGCGCTCAAAGGCGCATTCGTGGGTAGCGGTTTCGCCGCGGGCACGATAGTCATGCTGCATGTTATGGCGCAGCATATTAATTCACCGCTTTTTCCCTCCTTCACGCTTGGCATCGCACATTGGATTATTCTGCTGTCGCTGCCGGCGCTGATGAGCGCTATCGCATTGGCAAGCGCCCGCGTCTCCGTGCTGACGACGCTGAAACGGATGCCATGAAACTGGTGCTGATCGATCGCGACGGCGTGATTAACGACGAGCTGCCCAATTACGTCAAGTCGGTGGAGGAACTGATTGTTTATGACGCGGCGCTCGAAGGCATTGCGCTGCTGACCCGGCAGGGTTTTACGCCGGTCGTAATTACCAACCAGTCGGTTGTGGGGCGCGGCATCATCACGATGGAAACACTGAACCGTATTCACGGGCATATGGGCGAGAAAGTAGGCGAGCGCGGCGGCAGGATAGAGGAGGTGTTCGCCTGCACGGATCATCCCGATCGGGCAACCTACCGGCGCAAACCCGCACCCGGCATGCTTATCGAAGCCATGCGGAAATACGACGCCACGCCTGAGTCCACACCCTTCATCGGTGACGCGATTACCGACATGGAAGCAGCCATGGCTGCAAAGTGCCCGCGATATCTGGTCATGACCGGCAAAGGCCAGCGCACGCTTGCCACGCTCCCCGATGCAGTCAAGCCTGTCACCACCTGCGCCGACCTGCTGGACGCGGCGCATAAAATCGTGAAGATGTACGGGTGATGTCCCGCTGGCTCAAGTCCTTACTCTCCATATTCGCCCTCTTTGCTTTTATCTGGGTCTGCGGACTCTGCTGGTTTATTACGCTGATCCCCTCGCAACCCGCGACCGATACCATCGCAACCGACGCTATCGTCGTGCTCACCGGCGGCAGCGGAAGGCTGGAGCATGGATTCGAGCTGCTTGCGGCGGGCCGCGCGCCCAAACTGCTTATCACCGGCGTGGAGGACGGCCTGACACTCCCTGCACTGCTGCGTAAAAAAGAGTATCTCCCTTTCAGCGAACATGTCCCCGCAAACAGCGTAACACTGGGCTATCAGGCGCGCAGCACGGTAGGTAATGCGGAGGAAACGGCGGAATGGGCGGCGCGCGGACATATCAAAAGCATTCGGCTGGTAACCGCCAACTATCATATCCCTCGCAGTGTCTACGAACTGCATGCGACAATGCCGGATGTCCTCATCATCCCCGAACCTGTATTCCCAAGCCACTTCGCTCATAACGCATGGTGGCAGTTTTCCGGCGGCATCAGGCTTGTGCTGTCGGAATACCATAAATACGTGACCGCCATTATCGTCCATACGCTGCTGGAGGAATCATGATCATCCGCTCCTTTCTATTCAATACCGCTTTCTGGCTCTGGATATTCATCCTCGGGATGACGGGACTTCCCTTCTGCATCGTCCACCGTCCTTTTGCCTTTACCGTTTCCCGCATCTGGGCGCGGGGAACCCTCTGGCTGCTACGCATGCTCTGCGGCATCACGCATGAAGTGCGAGGCATGGAATATATTCCCAAAAGCCCAAGCCTGATTGCTTCCAAACATCAGTCGGCATGGGACACGGTTATTTTCTGGACGCTGCTTAAGCAGCCCTCCTATGTGCTCAAGCGCGAACTCATTTTTTTTCCGGTGTTCGGCTGGTACCTGATAATGCTCAAAAGCATTTCTATCGATCGTAAGTCCGGAGCCTCTGCAATGAAACGCATGCTGCGGGAAGCACACGCGCGCATGGAAGAAAACGCCGATATTATCATATTTCCCGAAGGCACGCGTATCGCACCGGGCACCAACGGAACCTACCATCCAGGCGTGGCGGCGCTATACCAGCATTTAAACCTGCCCGTGACGCCGGTCGCGCTCAATTCCGGCCTGTTCTGGGGAAAAAACGCCTTCCGGAAAAAACCGGGACGGATCACCATAGAGTTTCTTCCGCCGATTCCGCCGGGCATGAAAAGCCGCGAATTCCTGCCGCTGCTCAAAGAGCGCATCGAGACGGCGAGCGCGGCATTGCTGAACGGTTCCGCAGCCGATTAAGAAGTATATTTAAAATTATTTCTGAACGGGGATTTTTTCCCTGACGCTGAGCGGATATGCTTGCCTTGGCATATCAGGCGTCTGGAAACTGTCCACGGGTTTTCCATCCTCGCCATGCAGAATCCATACAATCTCCACAGGCACGGCGGGCATGCCCTTCGCAGGAGCCAGGTTGAACTCTATGGACGGACGCCATAATGCATCCTTTGCAATATCGCCTATATATCCACCCGCTTGCCATGCCCATGTGGCATCTTCCGTACCGGACCGCCAGATATGGGCAATAACAGAGACGGAATTATGGCTACAGTCTATCTCGGAAGTTACTTTCGTGGAGACGATGGAATCCAGCACCGGCCCATCCCCGGAAACATGTATGATATCGGCAGGAGGAGAATATTGCCAAAAATAGGCGGGAGTGCCTGTCTTGAGATACAGAATATTGGGAGAAGGATTGACGGCTTTATATACAGGCCGGGCAAAAATACGCTTATCGAATACGGCAAAACCACCCGGAAAGCAGTTCCGCTGGTCGTAGCCATGCGACATACGGGGAACGCTGATAAGGGGTGTATCGCTTCCTTCGTCGGCGCACGATCCTGTTTTGCCGAATTGCCCGTTTTGCTCTTTCAGGCATTTCGTATCGGGCAGATCGCATCTGGGGTATCTTGCCAAAGTGGCCGGCTCACTGTCCCCTTCGGTGCATTCGGGAATCTTAACCCATTTCCCATCCCGTTTTTCCATGAACTTCATATCTTCCTGCACTGAGCCATCCGGCCTGTAATAGATATAGCTCACCGGCGCGCCGTAGCTGTACCATTCGTCCAGCCGTCCGCCATCTTCGCGATATTCTTTAAATTCACCGTCGAATTTTCCATCCTTGTAATGAATTTCCTGCCATAACTTGCCGTTCTGGTAGTACCGCCTATCAAGCCCGTTAAGCTTTCCATCTTTATAGGTTTCCTCGCTCTGAAGCTCTCCCGTTTCATAGTATTTTTTAAGAATGCCGTTTTGCGGTGGCGGGGATGGATTGCGCACGTTCCGCCAGTAGGCGATATGTTTTTCCCATTGCGGCGTACCGTCCACTATATGAATCGTTACAGGATCGCCCCATACGACCACATGCCCGGTACTCTTAATGCCGATACGGAATGTTATCGGATCGGGAGCATAATTTTCTCCCTCATACATTACCCTGGCGTCCTGTTCATAGACTTCCCCCGGCTTTAAAGTAATCTCGGAGGGGCCATATATATTATTCAAGCAGTCAGCAAATCCCGATGCAATCGTTATATCAGGATTGTCGCTTATCAGGTCTTTAAGCTCATGCACACCGCAATCGCCTGACATTCCGATCTGCTGTGGGGTGCTGCCGGTATTAACGATCCGCAGATGCGCGGTGAGATCGGACGGATGCTGAACATCCTTGATGCTTAGTTCGTGTTCCTTAAGCGTGGCCTCAACTTTAACCGTCAGCGCTTCATCCTCTTTAAAGCCAACCGTAACCGGGTTGCTCCAGATGGGCGCAGCATCGGTTGTGGCTTTAAGCCCCATCCTGAAAGTCTGAGGGGTTTTCTCTCCCTTGGCATGGACTATATATATCTCGACTTTATCGCGGTAGCTTTCGCCGGGCTTGAGGGTCACCACCCGCCCTTCCTCGCTCGTGATTTCTACACCTCCTCCAGGCGGCTCAAGCTGAAGTCTGGAATTATCGATGACCCATTGCCCGTAGAAACCCGCATAGCCTGGATGAATCAACGACAACTCCGATGCGGTGCTATTGGTTACCTGAAACGTAACCATAACCGGCTCGCCTACAAAAATTTCCGGTTTGGCAAGCTTCAGCGCAATGTGCGCGGTTTGGGCCGCGCAATAGCCCGGCTGATAAGCCGAGAGGAATATTACAATGGCTAGTATCACTTTCCTCATTCGGCACCTGAAACCGAGTTACCTTATCAACCGCCCGTCCTTAAGCTTGAGCACGGGATATTTAAACATCGAGATAAGCGTTTCATCGTGGGTCGCAAACACGACGGTCATGCCGTCCTTGTGCAGCGTTTCAAAGAGATGCATGAAGCGGATGCGCAAACTTGCGTCGAGATTGCCGCTGGGTTCGTCGGCAAGCAGCATATCCGGCCGGGTGACGACCGCGCGTGCAATCGCCACGCGCTGTTTCTGGCCGCCCGAAAGCACTTCGGGGCGGGCCTTATGATAAGCGCCAAGCCCTACCCATTCCAGCAGTTCGGCCACCTTGGCCGCTATTTTCTTTTTCTCTTCGCCCGCCATTTTAAGCGGCAGGCCGACATTCTCCTCGACCGTGAGGTGATCGAGCAGCCGGTAATCCTGAAACACCATTCCCACACGCCGCCGGAGCGCCGGCAGTTCGTGGCGCGCAAGCTGCGTTGTGTCGGTGCCGAACAGCCGCACAATGCCGCGAGTGGGACGCGTGGAAAGCGCAATCAGGCTCAAAAGCGACGACTTACCCGCCCCGCTTACGCCCGAGAGAAAATAAAACCCTCCGCGATCGATGGAGAGCGAGATATCCTTAAGCACTTCCTGGCCGCTGAAATACCCCATCGATGCGTTTTCAAGCCTTACTATCTGCTCTTTGGCAACAGAGGATGGTTCTTTGGCAACGCCGGAGGGCTCTTTAGCGGCAGCCGCAGGCTTTGATTCTATTATTTTCTCGCTTAAATGCATCTCCCCGTTATAATCCTGCGCAGGGAAAAATCCACCGGCTTTTGCATGACGGAGCCATGATCCTCAACTGCTCGAAATGCGCGACCCGCTATCTGATAGCGGACGCCAGCATCGGCCCGGCTGGCCGCAGCGTCCGCTGCGCCAACTGCGGCCATTCCTGGTTTGAGCCGGCCCCAGAAAGCCTGCGCGAGCCGCCGTCTGAGCTTCCGCCGCCACACATTGCGCCAAGCACGTTGCGCAAGCACCCTATCCCGCCTGGTTCCAACCTGCCGGTTGTCGTTGTGGTGCACCGGGCGCCGGGATGGCTGAAATACCTTTGCGTGATGTTATTGCCGTTGCTGCTTATCATGACTCCGTTCGCTTACCGGAAAACCATTCTCGATCACCATCCAGAATTTGCCTTCCTGTATGAGCCGTTTGGCATCTACTATACGGACGGTCTGGCGCTTGCCGACATAACGCTGAAAAGCTCCCAGGCAGGCAATGGCCAGACGCACTATACGCTGGCCTGCAGCGTCATTAATGAGGCTAAAGGCAGCCGTACCATGCCCGTGGTCGTGGCCACACTGCTGGGAACAGGCGGCCATGTGATCGGCTCAAGCAGTAACCTTGTTGAAACCGGAAAAAATATGATCAGCGGCGATCTGGAGCATTGCGTCCCTTATTCGTTTGACGCCAAGGCAAATGATGTTACGCAGGTGCGCGTCGATCTGGCCGATCTCTTCGATCTGACACTCAGGCGCAAATAGGAGCAACCGCATATGGCATCCAGGGAAATACCGATTCTTTATTCCGCCGAGGAGATACGCGATCGCGTTACGGCCCTTGCGCGCGAGATTTCGCTCAAGCTTCCGCCCGACCTGATGATCGTTTCACTGCTTAAAGGCAGCTTTGTCTTTACCGCCGATCTCATACGGGCGCTGTACCAGATCGGCCTGCATCCGCAGATTGATTTCATGACACTGTCGAGTTACGGCATTAAGACCGAGTCGGGAAAGAACATCACGGTCAACCGCGACCTTACCGAGGAAGTCGCGGGACGCCATGTACTGATTCTCGATGATATTCTGGAGTCCGGGCGTACCTTGCATTTCGCACGCAACCTGCTGGTCGAGCGCGGCGCGATCAGCACGCGCATCGTCGTGCTGCTGGAAAAGCCCGGCAAACGTGAAGTATCCATTAACGCCGATTTCGTAGGCTTCACGATCCCCGATAAGTTCGTCGTCGGCTACGGCCTCGACTATGCCAATTACTACCGCGAACTGCCTTACGTCGGCGTGCTGGATATTCATTAGGACATTTACACCGCCAGTTGGAAGCCCAGCTTTCGTTGTGGTGATTAATCAATTGCTCCGGAAAAGGCTGTGAGAACGCTTGCGAAGCGTTGCCCCGCTTACCATATTACGCATAACTCCATCCACTCCCGCAAATGAAACTCTTCCTCATCACCTGGCTTATTCTTACGCTTATCGGCCCGCTCTGGATTCTGGCGACCGGCGGGGTTGATTTCAAGGCGGACTACCGAACCGCCAACCGCGAGAGCGCCCACCTTGCTCCCGATCCGCTCACAACACGCGAGGCCATGATCCAAGTCTATACGGCCCGCGCGTTCAACTGGCGAGGAATGTTCGCCAGTCATAACTGGATAGCCGTCAAGCCGAAGGACGCAAAAGCCTATACGATCTACCAGGTCGTCGGTTGGCGAACGTATCATGGCTTGCCCGCGCTTTCCATCGCGGAAGACCTCCCCGACCGTTACTGGTTCAACGCAAAACCCACTATCATTCTCGATATGCGCGGAGAGCAGGCGGAAAAACTGATTCCGCACATCGATAAGGCCGCCCGCGCCTATCCTTATGCCGCACCCTACACGCTCTGGCCCGGCCCCAACAGCAACAGCTTTCCCGCCTATGTGGCGCGCGAAGTGCCGGAACTTGGCCTGCGCATGCCCGCCGACGCTGTGGGTAAGGACTTTCTTGGAAGCGCTACCCTCTTCGCCCGCGCACCGAGCGGCACGGGTTATCAGTTCTCGGTATATGGATTGTTTGGAATATTGGCTGCGCGTAAGGAAGGCATTGAAATTAACCTGCTCGGGCTGGTCTATGGCATCCGCTTTGCACCGTTTGCTGTCTTGTTGCCAGGAGTGGGGGAAATCTCTCTTACGCATTAAAAACAGAACGTCATGTTGAGCGAAGCGAAACATCTCATGCGAGAAGGATTCTTCGCTGCGCTCAGAATGACGGGTTACGCCGCGCTGAAAAGCGCCAGAAGTTCCGCTGCTTTACCGCGATTGGCTCCCTTACTGCTGATGAAGCGCTGCACCGGAAACCGCGTGATGCGCGCTTTGCGGTAGGCCTCGACAACGAACGCCGTATCGTGATTGGATATTACAACCGGGACGCCGCGCACAGAGAGTTCTTCTGCAAGTCTTGCAAGCTCCGCCTGCTCTTTCTCGCCGAACCTGCCGGTATGGTAGGAAGTGAAATTCGCGGTGCGCGACAGCGGCACATAAGGCGGATCGCAATAGACGACATCACCGGGCATCGCTTTGCTCATGACTTCGCGAAAATCGGCTACCATAAACCGCGCCCGCTGTGCCAGTACATGGAAGGCCTGCATCTCTTTCAAGGGAAAATAGGGTTTTATATAACGGCCGAACGGTACATTGAACCCGCCGGATGCATTATAACGGCACAGCCCGTTATAGCCGTGCCGGTTGAGATAGAGAAAAAGCGCCGCCCTTCGCCTTTTGTTGCGGCAGCGATTGAATTCATCGCGCAACGCATAATAGCAATCCGCACAATTATACTCAGACGTAAACAGCGGAGCGCAACAGGCGATGAAACGCTCCCCTTCTTCCTGCAATATACGGTAAAGGCCTATTAAATCCGGATTGCTGTCGGCAAGCAGCGCAGCATCATACTCTGTATTCAGGAATACTGCCGCTGCGCCTGCGAAAGGCTCAATCAGCCGCTTGGCCGGAGGCAAAAGACGGCAAATGCGGTCGCGAATGGCGTATTTATTCCCCGCCCATTTGAGAAACGGCCTCAAAATGCTCTCCACGAAAGCCCGAGCACAATATGTGTCACCCTGCCCTTCTTCGTGCCAAACGGACAGCTACGGTATTTCACCAGTTTGCTGCCTTCATTGACAAAGGTTCCCTCGTCAAGTATCGGCACAGCCTGCACCACTGTCTCATCCACCTTCTCTGTAATACGGGCGGCAGGAAAATGCTGGAATTTCGACATAAAAACCATCCCCGTAGGATCGATTCCCAGGGCTTCCTGCGCATTGCTGCCTACATATTCATAGGTGTATTGCCGGATGTTATCGTCCCCGCTGGGAATTCCCACCCGCCATACGCAGCATTGCTTCCAGATGTCCTCCAGAGCGCCAGCAATGGGGGTAATTGTGCGTAATCTGCTCCTGGCGGATAAGCTGGCCGTGCGTCTTGAG
>Ga0207044_1087_pt2 | contig 13512 bp, 13 predicted proteins | sample Alteio_BWMinCont_68_FD_153300 | JGI IMG/M metagenome (GOLD analysis project Ga0207044, IMG submission 153300) | Enriched cells from forest soil in Barre Woods Harvard Forest LTER site, Petersham, Massachusetts, United States -... | ecosystem: Environmental > Terrestrial > Soil > Temperate forest >... | reverse complement strand
TGTTCTTTGGGAAATGCGAAGAAGAGTTTAAGAAATTCCCGCGTGAACTTAGTGGAGGACCTCTTAAATTTGAAGCATATTTATTTTGGTCACCGAAAATAGCTCCAACAGAGCATCAAGGATCACTTATCCGCATACATGGAGCAAGTGGGACTTTGTTTGATCCGATGTTTATGAGATACCAAGTTTCTGAACAGACAAGACTTCGTCAAATCACATGTGAAATCTTTGTTAGTGAAGGGTTCGACAGCGCATTGAATATTGATAGAGAGTCTTTTAACTTTGCGCACCCTCACTCTGTGTACCTTACAAAATGGCTGCACGGCGCAATCAGACAACTCGCAACAGCGCAGAAGCGCCTAGCCAGTGAGGTAAGGGGTCAGTCGAGAGACGAGAGTAAAGAGCAAGCCCTAACGGATATACAAAAAATTGCGCGTCGTGTATGGACTAAAGAAACTAACGATCCAGACTCCAAGCCCCCTACTATTGACATTAACGATGATGAAAAGCCCAAGACAAAATCTTCTGGGGGGTATTCCTTTAAAAGGACTTCAGTTGTTTCTCCAAAAAATCCCAGCCGAGGCCCTAAAGTTGATGGCAAGAAAATTATTTTGGAAGAAAAGTTAAAGGCAATTATACAAGTTCTGGCTTCTTTTGATCTCTTGGACAACTTAAATAAAAAACAACAAGAGAGCTTATTGAGCGCAATCTATGAAATTTTAGAAGCGGCAGACCAGTAATGTCGAATAATGAACCTGAAGAAGAAAGCTATGGTGATAGCGTAGCCGGCATTACAGCTTATGAAGCTCCGGAACCCCAGAGAAAATCTTTCTTGCCGTGGCATAGGCCAAGAAAACAGTTTGTTAGGTGCGGGCAGTGGGAAGAGCAAATCAAAAAGCTGCTTGAGGACATGAAGCCTATAAATGGAACCCTAAGATATTTCGGCCTTCCCGGAGACGATTTATTGGATATTCGTTATTTCCATGACGCTATCTGTGAGCCTCAAAATCTTAAACTCAGATATTTGGGCTTCAATACAAGCTTGAGGGCAGAGGAAGATCAACAAGCAGATACAAATGTATCTATAGATGAAGTAAACAAGCTCACATGCATTGATCCCGAGTCGGAAGTTATTCCGGATGACTTCTGTAGGATTGCGAGCAAAGACAGTATCGCCTGGAAAAAAATGTTTGAGCACGGGCCGTACGATGTAGTCAATCTCGATCTTTGTGACGGTTTTGGTGCTCACGCCCCCGATCCAGTAGAAGAGACATACTATAATGCACTGAGTAACCTTTTAGTTCTTCAATCGAAAACAAAAGTCCCTTGGCTTTTATTTATAACTACGCGCACAGGTAACAAGCATATTCATTCGGATGTCCTTGGAAAACTGGTAAAAAGATATCAGGACAATTTGGAATGCTGCAATGACTTTAAGATAGCCTCTATAGATTCTTTTAGTATTGGAGATGTAGCGGCTTTAGAAAAAGCGCTAACAACGGAGAAAGGCCTTTCGGATGTTTTTGTTGCAGGATTGTGCAAATGGTTGATAGGCCTAGCAGTAAAGTTTAATCCACCTATGAAGGTAGAGATGAGAAGCGTCATTGGTTATCGTATTGAAAAGGATGCGACTAACTCTGACCTTGTTTCTTTTGCTCTCAGATTCACCCCCATATTGACGCCCGTTGCAGATGCTACTGGCCTTTCTGGTGGAGTAGCGACGCTAGATGAGTGCGACTTTTCGCCAAAGATATTGAATAAAATTGCAAACTGCGTTGATGCAGATAAGCTATTAGCTGAAAAACCAGATATTCTTCAAAGAATGATTAAAGACACTACTCGACTTTTAGATATTGCTAGGTATGACATATCTACATATGCAGCCTTTATTGATGCTGATGCCTAGATAGAAAAGAAGAAGTGGCGACAGGGGTCGAACCTGCATCCCCCTTGCAGTACATTGGCATTGTCGAGACTCCAATACACTTAGAAACTAGGCACTCTATCCGGTTGAGCTACGCCATAGCTAATACGTTGGTGTAGTCTGTTCCGGTTGCCAAGCGTTATCGAGCATAAGTATCTTTCTTTGCAGCTTTCTTTCAAACGTGGTCTAGGTTGGGCTACTGTAAAGTTATAAGTTTATGTCCGTTTATCTATGCGGCGCATTAGCGATACCGCTTATTTTTCTACACCGATTCGTTTCCAAGAGATAAGACAGATCGAAAATTTGGCTGAAAAATTCGTGACAGCGTATTGATAAATCTTCGCGCCGCCTTTCCCCCGTGCGGCGTTATTTGATTGGACTTCTTTCTGAAAGGAAGCGTGTATGGACACATGAGGTGTTCGTATGCGCAAAGATTCGAATTTTGATAACAATATTGCTCAATTGCCGATGGCAGAATTACGCCGCCAATGGGCCGAGTATTGGGGAATAAAGCCACACTGGCGCATTGGTCGGCAAATGCTCGAGAAAAGCCTCGCATTCAAGCAGCGTGAGGCTCGCGACGAGGGCATGACACCGGAACAACAGAAACGGTTGGATAATTTAGTTGCTCAATATAAGCGTGATTCAAAATCCTTTGATCAAGGCCCTGCAGGCTTAAAGCCTGGTACTAAACTGGTGCGGGCACATGCGGAAGAAAAGCATATTGTGCTTGTGAAAGCCGATGGATTTGAATATCGCAAGAAAAATTACGCCAGTTTATCAGAGGTCGCATATGTTATCACGGGCACACGCTGGAATGGGTGGATATTTTTTGGCGTGAAAAGGCGCCCACGGAGCCACTTATGAACCAGTTGGTCAAACATTGCGCGGTTTATACAAGAAAATCTTCAGAAGAAGGCCTGGACCAGAGCTTCAATTCCCTGGATGCGCAACGAGAGGCATGTCTTGCCTATATCACCAGCCAGAAAGCCGAAGGATGGGCTGCTGTAAAAGCAGTTTATGATGATGGCGGATTCTCCGGCGGGAATATTGAACGCCCCGGTCTTAAAAAACTCCTGGAAGACATTAAGGCGGGAAAGGTCAATATTATTGTCGTTTATAAGATCGACAGATTAACCCGATCTCTTATGGACTTTGCCAAGCTGGTTGAGCTCTTCGATCAGCATCAAGTGACATTCGTGAGCGTCACACAGTCATTTAACACGACCACCTCTATGGGCAGATTGACGCTTAATGTGCTTCTGTCCTTCGCGCAATTCGAGCGTGAGGTCACCGGAGAACGGATCAGGGATAAAATTGCGGCCAGCAAGAAAAAGGGCATGTGGATGGGCGGAAACGTCCCTCTCGGTTATGACCTGAAAGACCGTAATCTTATTATCAATGAAAAGGAAGAGGCCCTCGTTCAAAAGATATTTAAGTCTTACCTGAAAATTGGCAGCGTCATACAGCTAAAGGAATTACTTGACCGCGACGGCGATAAAACAAAGTCTGGAAATAGTTTTACACGCGGCATGCTATATTTCCTGCTGGCAAATCCCTTATACATCGGAAAAATAAAGCATAAGACAAAAGTTTATGACGGCAGCCACAAGTCAATTATTTCTGAAGATATTTGGATTGCCGTTCAAAAAAGCCTTGCTGACAAGGCAGCCACACCGCGCGGACAGAAGAAGCCTTTCCAGGAGCACCTGTTGCGTGGCCTTCTCTTTGATGACAAAAGTGTAATTTATAGTCCTGTCTTTACAAATAAAAACGGACAGCGGTACCGATACTATGTGAGCCAAAACAAGATTCAGCAAAGAGAAATGCCTACCGCTCCTTCTTTGCGAATCCCCGCCCAGGAAATAGAAAAATTTATTGAAAAAGTAGCGCGTCGTGAAGTCAAAGATACTCTAAAATTATCAGAAATGCTGGCCCTGGATCATGAACAAGATCACGAGGTCATACAAGGGATGGTAAAGGTTCTTGCTGATATACCTGCGGAAGTTCTTATTAAGCGCATCATAGGAAAAATTATTGTTCGTAAAGATGAGATAACAATCCAGTTTGATATAACCGGCCTGGCCTCTTTTCTGAGAGAAGAGTACGGAGCGAAAGTAACCCCGATAATCAATGTCCACCAAATAACAGCCCCGTTCTGCGTGGGCAAGTCCTGGCATGGCGCTGTCGTCATACGCCCCCCTGCCTCTGGACCGGAAGATATATTCGACCTGCCGACTCATGATTTGCGGGATCTGATCCGAGGTATTATCTGGCGCGACGAGCATTTTAACGGAATGACAATCCGTGAAATCGCCAAGCGGGATAAACGCTCTGATGCCTTTGTCGGCGGTATGATCCGCAAGACCTTCGAAATCGCTTAAAATCTCTCCTCGAAAACTCTAACCCTTTGAAAAGGCGCCAAACCTGTTTCAGGGCCATCAGAGAGAACCGGCCTATTTCAGCGTAATTTCCGGCGTCTCTGTTGTTTGGTGCTTCGGCAGTATAACGAAATACGCGCCAATAGCGCGCATTTCTGCGCTATTGGCGTGGATAGTCTCTGAGTGGTGGAAAGGTTGGTGGAGATGATCGGGATCGAACCGACGACCTCTTGCATGCCATGCAAGCGCTCTCCCAGCTGAGCTACATCCCCGGGATAGGTGTGAATATGTGCAGGAATATAGGCTCACTGCACATATAATTCAAGGCCCTTCTAGGGCCTTGAATTAACTCATAAATAGCGAAAGGCAGTGCCGGTTCTTACCTGCGCTGGTCGCCGGTCAGTTGCAGGATGTATATGAACAGGTTGACGAAGCTGAGGTAGAGGTCAAGAGCCCCCTGGATGATCAGCCGCGCGTTACCGTCCGCATCTCCTGCACGGTACGCGTCTTTAAAGTACTGCGTTTGCCAGGCTGTCATGCCCGTGAAAATAATGACGCCGGCGAACGATGTGACGAATTGCACCATTGCTGAGTGCAGGAACACGTTGACGAACCCGGCTATAACAATCCCCCACAGCCCCATGAACATGAAGGAGCCGACGCCCGTGAGGTCGCGGCGCGTGGTGTAACCATAGAGACTGGTGCCGGCAAAGGTTGCGGAGGTGATAAAAAAGACCCGGGCGATACTGGCGCCGGTATACAGCTGGAACAGGATGCTCAGCATAAGCCCCATCAATGCCGAGTAAATGACAAATTTTGTATGCAGACTCGCGACCGGAGCATTTGCAAAGCTTGAGGGGCGGAAGCCAAAAATCATGAAAATAAACGCCCCCAGCATTAAAAAAGAGCCAATGATGGAGTGGAACAGCAGGTTGAACACGCCAGGGGTATTTGCCACGGCATAAGCTGTCGCGCCGGTGACGGCAAGGCCCCAGCACATCGTGCGGTAAATACCCTGCATGTATGATTGCAAACCGGCATCAATGACAGGGCCGGCATAGCCGGTGCGGGCGGATGGGTTTAAAGGATCGTATGACATTCGATTCTCCTCATTGGTTAATCGTAAAATCTTTATACCTTAATTATACAACATATGCTTAAGCGCCGAGAACAAAAAAGCAGTCATCGGGCATAGCAGGCTTTTGCGTCAGTCGCGTTGTAATTTTATTACATAATTTGAAGTTTGTTGGGTTCAATACTTCCGCTAAAGGCGGGATTGAATTACAGCGCACAGAAAATCAGCGAAACGCCATCGTTTCGGGTTTGTAATCCTTGTTCCCCTTTTTGCCAACGCCACGCGGATTTTCACGGTAGAGGACACCGTCAATGGTCTGTTTTATTTGTTCGTGACTGTGTCCGAAGAGCCAGAATTTCATTTTGTTATGCGTATCATATTGTTGCAGATGGCGCATGATGCTTGCTCCGCCGCGCGATAGCCAGAAACTCGGGGGAAACATTCCCGACGTGCCTAACAGTTCCTTGCGCGGAACGGTATGCGTGACGACAACGATCGTATGAATGGAGGGATCTTTGTTGAAGGCGATGACCTGCTTGCGCAAGGCATAATAATCGCGCCGGGCCAGCTTCGAGAAAGAGGCGGCCTCGTTAAATGTCGACTTAAACTGCTTCGCGGCATCATTGACGGCATCTTTTTCCGCTATGCCGGGGACTATTTTATAGTCCCAGTGACCGTTGCGGCCGATAATGGCGACGCCGTCTTTCACAAACGGCTTATCGCGCAGGTAGGTCACATTTGGAATTCCAGCAATGCCCTCGCGCAGTTCTTCCTCAACGGCGTCGAAATCAAAATTGTATGCCATTTCAGCTTTGCGAAATTCGTGATTGCCGTCCACGAACAAGACGGTCTTATAGACGGCGGCTATTCTTTTCAGCTCCGCAAGGGTGGCTGCGCTGCCATCCGCAACATCTCCCGCGACGATGGCGATATCGCTTTTCTTGTGTGCGGCATAGTCATAGGCTTCGCCATGCCATTTGTCGACGTGCAGATCGCTCATGAAGTCGGCGGAAAGCTCTTTCGGACGAGAAGCTGGCGTGGAAATAGGATCAGGCATGATTTTTCCCAAGGCTCATGTTTGTGCTATTGCGCAGGAACGTAACAGACGTGCCAGACTATGTCAATTACTGATTTCTGAGATAAGGGGCCGGTTTTTGCTGCAAAGCGCGCCAGGTGCCGATGAAGCCCGCGACCAGGGTAATGCCAAGGCAGAGCGCCGTAACACCGCATAGCGCCGGCCAGTCGAACTTCCAGCTCAGGTCCATGACGAATTTCTGCACGGCATAGGCCGCCCCTGTTCCCAGCCCCGCTGCAATCACAGCCGTCAACAGGCCGAGTATGCCGTATTCAAGCAGGAAGGTTTTAAGGATGCGCCCCTGTGTGGCCCCCAGCACTTTGAGGATGATCGCGTCATAGAGATGCCGGCGGCGCGCTGCGGCGATGCCGCCCGCCAGCACCAGCGTTCCTGCTGTCAGCGTCACGCCCGCGCTGATGCTGACAGCCTGCGCGATGGCGCGCACAAACACCTGCGCCTCCGCCAGCGCATCGCCGACGCGGACGGTAGTGACATTCGGGAACTGGTGCGATATTTTTTCCTGCAAGTCTTCTTCGTTATCCTTGCTCACGATAACCGTGGCGAGGTAAGTGGCAGGCGCCTTTTCCAGCATTCCCGGTGCGAAAGTGATGGCGAAATTCATCGTGAAGGTCGACCAGTCGATGTCGCGCACATTGGCGACGGTGGCGGTAATGTCCGTACCGAGAATATTGAGCGTTATCTTGTCGCCGACACCGATACCAAAAGCGCGCGCGACATTGGTGGCGATAGAGACAATCGGCGGGCCGCTGTAGTTTTTGTCCCACCATTTCCCGGCCGTGATATGGCTGTTGGCGGGAAGCTCACCCGTATAGGTGAAACCGCGGTCGGAATTAATGACCCAGCTTTCGTTCTTGTCCACCAGCGCGTCCTCGGCCTTTTTGCCGTTGACTTCCACGATGCGCCCGCGGAAAGAGGGCATCATAACAAGGTTATGCGCGGACGGTTCGGCGGACGACAGCGCCTTAAAGGCATCGCGCTGGCTGAACTGGATATCCATGAAGAAGAACGAGGGCGCATCTGTTGCGATATCGTCCGTGATCAGCCGCATGAAGTTGTACTGCACCAGCGCCACGGCGACCAGCACCGTCAGTCCCAGTCCCAGCGACAGGATGATGCTGGTAGAGATGTTGCCGGGCCGGTGGAGGTTGGAGAGCGCCATGCGCAGTTCCGGCGCGACAGGAAAGCGCAGGCGTTTTGCCGTGGCTTTCATGAGCGCAGCATAGCCATAGAAAATCGCGAAGGTGGCGAAAGCGCCGGCGACAAAATATTCCACCAGTCGTTGGTCCGAGGAAGTGACGATGGTCAGCAGCGCGAAGGCCTGCGCCGCAACAAGAACCGAGAGTATAATGTTCAGCGATGGTTTTTGCTCACGCGGCGCAACGAGGTCGCGGAAAAGATCAGTCGGGGAAACGCGGACAGCGCGGCCGATGGGCCACAGGCTGAAACAGAGCGCCGTGAGGTAGCCATACCCTGCGGCCAGTCCCAGCGCCCCCGGATAGAGATGCACCTGGTCGGTCAGCGACAGCTTGGCCGTCAGCAGCGCGCCGGCCACTTTTGCTCCCAGCGCGCCCAGCAGCAGGCCGAGGGCGATGCCAAGGGTTGCCAGCAAAAGAATTTGCAGGATATAGACTTGCAGCACGAAATTATCGGAGGCGCCAAGACACTTGAGTGTGGCGATATTGGCGAGCTTGCTCTCAAGGAAGCTACGCACGGCGTTTGATATGCCAACGCCGCCGATCAGCAGCGTGGCAAGCCCGATCAGTGTCATGAAGAGCGTCAGGCGCGTGATCATCTGCTCCATCTGCGGCGAAGCGGAAAAGCAGTCGCGGCCTTTCCAGGCGGCCTTGGGGAACTTGTCGGCGATTATTTTCTCCGTCGCCTTGATATCCGCCAGCGTCTGCACATAGGGCATCACGATTTTGTAATCGTAATAAACCTGGCTGCCGAGCGAGTTGAGGCCGGTCTGGTCGAAAACGGCGCCGCTGATCATGAGGCGCGGCGCGAAGGAAAAGTGCATGGCGCCGACGCGGTCCGGCTCCTTGGCGATGATGCCATTGACGCGGAATTTCTGCTGCCCGACTTCGATATAATCCCCGATGTGGATATGCAGGCGCGTGAGAAGCTCTTTTTCCGCCAATGCGCCCCAGTTGTCCTGCAGACCGTCTTTTGTCACGGAAGGCAGGATCAGGTCCTGCATGGGTTCTTTGATATCCCGGCCCTTTTCATCGACGATCTCAAGTGCGCCGTAGAGCGGATAAAAAGGGTCGACAGCCTTAACTTCGGCCAGTGTTGATTGGGTGTCCGCGGCGCTTTGCGCCGGATTTTTATTTATCGCGTCCTGCGCCGCATTTTTATCCACTGTCCGTCTCACCATGGCGCGGGTTTCTATAACGGTGGAAAGCGGTCCTATTTTGTGGCGCAGGAAACTGATCTGCTCCGGTGTTGCGGGCGTGTATATAGTGCGTAATGCGATGTCACCACCCAGGATAAAGCGCCCGTCATGATGCAGGCTTTCCAGCAGCCCGCGCGAGAGGGATTGTATGCCCGCAATCGCGCCCACGCCCAGCACAAGGCAGGCCAGGAAAATATAAAACCCCTTCAGCCCCGCCCGCATGTCGCGGCGGGCGTAGGTGAGGGGAAGGAAAAATTTCTTAAGGCCTGCGCTCATGCCAGCACTTTACCATCACGCAGCTTGACCTGAACATCGCAGGTGGCCGCAAGCGACGCATCATGCGTGACAAGGATCAGCGTCGTGCCGTGCTTGCGCGTCATGTCGAACATGAGCGCCATGACTTTCTTGCCTGTCTCCGCATCGAGGTTGCCGGTAGGCTCGTCGGCGAGGATCAGGCGCGGCGTGGTGACGAAGGCGCGCGCGATGGCGACGCGCTGCTGCTCGCCGCCGGAGAGCTGTCCCGGATAGTGCTTGATGCGCTCTTTGAGGCCGACAGCTGTCAGCGCCTCTTCGGCTTTTTTAAAGGCGTCCTTGTGCCCGGCGAACTCCAGCGGGATGGCGACGTTCTCGAGCGCCGTCATGGTCGGGATCAGGTGAAAATTCTGGAAGACGATGCCGATATTGTCGCGCCGGAATGTCGCGAGCGCATCCTCCGAGAGGCCGCCCAAAGGCGTACCTGCGACTTCGACTGTGCCGGACGTTGGCTTCTCAAGGCCGCCCAGCACCATGAGCAGGGTGGTTTTGCCTGAGCCGGAAGGACCCATGACGCCGACGGTCTTTGAGGCTGGCAAATCTAAAGAGATATCCTTCAGAATGTGTACGTTGCCCGCCTCACTTTTCAGGTGCAAATCGACACGATCAAGCTTTAGAATGGATGACATGAAACATGCTCCTCGGAAACTGATTATTCTGCTGACGATTATGGCGTTTTTTTGCTTGGCGGTAAATTCGCTTTGTGCGGCTGCAGCTGAAAAAAAATTGCTGGTTTTTGGCGATAGCCTCACCGCCGGTTATGGCCTTCCATATGACAAGGCGTTTCCGGTGCAGCTTGAGAAAAAGCTGCGGGAGACAGGGTATGCCGTCACGGTTATTAATGCCGGCGTCAGCGGCGATACCACTTCGGGCGGATTATCGCGGCTGGACTGGACGCTGCAGCAAAAGCCCGATTTCGTTATTATAGAACTGGGCGCCAACGATATGCTGCGCGCCACCGATCCTGCCGTTACGCGCGATAATTTACAAAAGATGCTGGAGACGCTGCAGCAGCAAAAAATTCCCGTGCTGCTCGCCGGCATGAAGGCCACAACCAATCTTGGGCAGAAATATGTTACAGCCTTTGACGATATCTATCCGGTGTTGGCAAAGAAATATTCGGCGGTTTATTATCCGTTTTTCTTGGAAGGCGTAGCTTTACACCGCGATCTGCTACAGGATGATGGCCTGCATCCAAGCGCGGCGGGCGTTGCGGTGATCGTGGATAAAATCCTGCCCTCGGTCGAGAAACTGCTGAAAACCACAGACAAACGCTAATAAAAAAGCCCCGGGGTTACCGGAGCTTTTTTATTAAAGCGATAGAAGCCTAATTACATCGGGCCAATGGGTGGATTGGACCAATTTTGTTTAAAGCCCGGAATGGAGGCTTTTTCGATTCTTTTTCCTGCTTCTGCGGAGACCACGATGACGTAGTCTTGCTTTGCAAGAGCAATGACACCAAATTTTTCATCAATTTCATTGTCAGCCAACTTGAACAGGCGTTTAACCTCATCAAGAGAAGGTTGCGCGGCAGCATTGAATTCAAGCAAGACAGATGGTTTGGATTTATCAAAAGACATTCTACTCTCCATATTATAGGTTCATTTTATTCTGTGAAGAATAGGGGGCTTCTCCAAAGAGTCAATGACGAATCCGTATAAAAAAGCCCCGGGTTCACCGGGGCTTTTTTATTAAAGCGATGGAAGCTTATTAAGCCGCCTTTTTCGCGAATGCAGCCTTCGCCTGTTCGCAGACCTTGCCGAAAGCGGCAGCGTCGCGCACGGCGAGATCGGCCAGAACCTTGCGGTCCAGCGTTATGCCGGCGGCGTTGAGGCCGCCGATCAGTTTGGAGTAGGTGAGGCCGTGCAGGCGCGCGCCGGCGTTGATGCGCTGGATCCACAAGCCGCGGAAGTCGCGCTTCTTGGCGCGGCGGTCGCGGTAGGCGTAGCGCAGGGCTTTTTCAAGGCGGCCGAGAGCGACGCGGAAGCAGCTGTGGCTGCGGCCGTAGTAGCCTTTGGACATCCTGAGGATTTTCTTGTGACGATTGATGGAGGCTGTACCGCCTTTTACACGAGCCATGTTATGCGGCCTCCTTCTTGGTTGCGGTTGCTTCTACCTTGCGCTGGCGCTTGCGGTTGTTACGGCGCAGCCCGCTCTGGTAGGGGAAGAAATTGTCGAGAAGGGTCTTGGCGTTCATATCCTTCATGATATGCGTCGCGCGGCCTTCCATTTTCATTCTTTTGGATTTGCTGGTCAGGCGGTGGCGTTTTGCCGCAGCCCGTGATTTCACCTTGCCGGTGCGGGTCACACTGAAGCGCTTCTTGGCGCCCGAGTGGGTCTTCATCTTTGGCATTTTGTTTTCCTTTCAAAAGTAGATTTGCATGGGGAGCATGCACGGCAATCGAGGCAGCCAATTCGAGCCAGATCACCTGTCGTTTAGGAGTGCCTTTGTAATGAGTTATGCACAGGGAGTCAAGCAGAGTTGAAATCTTTAGTATATTTTACCATAATTATAAAATTTCGAAATAAAAACAGGCCATTTTTGGTTCTTTAATAAACATTTAAGGATAAAAGTCTAAACAGATACTGTAACTCTGCTATACTGATGCAGGTTTGGTTAAAATTTTTGCTGGGGAGCAAAACAATGATAGGTAAATTGATGCAGAGCGTTCTGTCCTTTTTTAATCTCGGTAAGGCCGCGTGGAATTCGCCGGCCGACTCCCGCAAGTATGTGCGCTACGGCAACCTGCGCGCCGAAGTGACGGTTGGCGACCAGGCTTACAGTGTTCGTGACTGGGGCCTTGGCGGCGTTTCTTTTGATACGGTGCCCGATGCCCGGCTCATCGTCGGGGACAAAATACAACTGGTCCTTAAATTCAGGTTCCTGCATGGCACGATTATCGTCCAGCAGCCCGCGCAGATCGTCCGTACGGCCCGCCGCGGCATCGCTGCGGTCTTCTCGCCCCTGCCAGCTGCAACGCGCCGCCAGTTCGACCGCGTTCTCGACAGCCTGCATACCGAAAGTTTCCTGAAATCCCAGGCCGCCTAAAGGAGAAGTCCCTAAAATGGGTGCCGTTGTCCTACTGCTGGCCATTATCGGGTTTTTCGTCCTGTTTGCCTACCTGAAATTCCCGCCACCCTACGCCAATAAAAAAATGGTCAGTACGTTTGATATGATGGTGATGGCAGCTTGCGCGGTTTTTTGTCTGTCGGGGTTCTTCTATGTGCGCGGCGGCCTTATTCATACGTCGGAAGAAAAGCTGTGGGAGCCGCTGGCTATCCTTGTCGCCCTTGGCATTGAGATTATTTTCCTGCCCCTATGCTTCGTGCTGCGCAACTTCTGGATCTTCAAGCCGCCCCGCCGCCCTGGCCAGGACGGCTTTTTCGGCTTCTGATCTTCCAATACTGTGAAAGCCTATCCTGCGCGGCTAATACGCCGTGCGGCTTTTTTCCACGGGCTTGTTGTGGTCGATCCTGATGGTGATGGAGAGGTAGCTGGCGAGGTCGCGGAAGGTGATCACGCCCATAAATTTGCCGTTGTCAGCCACCATCAGCAGTTCCCGGCCCTTGTGCTGCATGGTCTCGAGCGCGTCCGCCGCGCTGTCGCCAGGTGAGACAACGGTGGAGCGTGTCAGCGGCTCCATGACGCTGCCTACATGCAGCCAGTTCCATTTGTGGCGGTCAAGCGCAAGGACCGATGACAGGTTCACGACCCCCACCAGTGTGCCGTTATCCACGACGGGAAATGTCCGCTGGTAATGCTTGTTGATATAGTTCTCCACGAGGTCGGTCACCACGAGGTCCGGTGAGACCGTCATGACCTGGTCGTGCATGAAGCGTGATACGGGCTCCGTTTCCAGCAGTGAGCGCGATTCCATCTGCCGCACGGCATGCGCGCCCGCAGCATGGACAAAGAATCCCAGCAGCCCCCACCAGATAGCGGCGACCGCGTCGTCGTGCCGTGTCAGACAGTAACAGGCGTAACCGAACAGGCCGTAGGCGAACAGGGCGCCGCTTTCCGAGGCGATGCGTGTCGCCATGACCAAATTGTTCTTGAAGTGCCAGATGATGGCGCGCAGCGCGCGGCCGCCATCAAGCGGAAAAGCCGGCACGATGTTGAACGCGGCGATGAGCATATTGATCTTGCCGAGGTACTGCAGCACGCAGGAAAGCGGTCCGGCGTCTACATATCGTGCGTAGAGTGTGGATGCCGCCGCAAAAAACAACCCCATCAGCATGCTCATGATGGGGCCTGCGATTGCCATGAAGAATTCGCCCGCGGGATGGCTCAGTTCCCCTTCCATCTCCGCAACGCCGCCGAAGACGAACAGA